>JACCDW010698327.1_pt1 | contig 12427 bp, 36 predicted proteins | sample 7449781 | NCBI WGS metagenome assembly JACCDW01 (sample SAMN15323449, study PRJNA562643) | freshwater metagenome | isolation source: river surface water | place: USA:Blue River Watershed | collected 2017-08-18
ATTGGGGCAGTAGGCTTCATGCAATGGGGCGCACTCTACGATCGTGCTACCTTCACTCCTTTAACCCTTGCTGACCTTGAAAAAGAAAATGTAGTGGATTTGTTAAAAGGTAAAGAAAAGAAATATCGAGCATTACAGCAACCTAACCTAATGTTGTTCCATCTTAAGGATTATCTCTATGATGAACGTTATTTTGATTGGACTGTAGAATACGATGAGCAAGGACAGTTGTGGGTGCAGGCTCGTAAAAACACCCCACGCACACGTTTAGGTTGGGGCGTATTTGAAAAAGACTTAGTGAGTAGAATATGATAGACATACAAACAGAAATTGAAAAAGAATTAACTGAAACATTAGGAAAAGCTATTCAAGAAGAAATGGACTTTTCTATTCTTGCTGATATAATGTGCAGCTTTGGTTGGACAAAAGTAGTCTTAGCCCGATTTGACGACAACAAACATGCTGTAGACATTGCCTATTGGTGTGAAGAAAATGTCAAACACGAATGGAAAAATTATGGCAGTCATTTTATATTTGAAAATTCAGGCGATGCTGTTAACTTTACACTGAAATGGCAATGAACATACTACCTGGCTCTGCTTATCATTATTGTAATCCCATTTACCACAATAATTATAAACATTGGGTTACAATGTATATTGAAACCAGCTCTGCAGATGAAACCCAGAGTATTGTCCAATTTATATACAAATTAAAAAGTTTTTTTCGTATTATGGTAGAACGACACACCGATGCAGATATCTATAATATACATGTGGTTTTGGGCGAACTTGACGATGCAGCATGGTTGAAGTTAAAATGCGACAATGCTCAAATAATTGAAAGGCAAACGGTTTTCACATGAAAAAACTACTTCGCGAAAACGAATACTTTGAATTGTTGTATTCTCGCCACCGTAATCCCACCAAGCGAGGCAAAGGCCATCCGTCCTATACTATCAAATGTAAATGGTGGGCATTTACTGACGAGGAAGAAGAACAGGTTCGAAACGTTGTTGATCCTAATCGCAGCATTGGCGGACGCAAAGCAACTTCGTGGACCTTTAAACGATTAGAGGATGCTGAGAAACATTACACTATGTTGGTGCTAAAATGGGCTTAATGTTAAATTCGAGACGATCTCCTCCTAAACCTTGGGACTATCTTGAAGATTGGCAGAGCAGCGATCGTGGTTACGATCCTAACGAGCTGAAGACTATTAACGAAAAGATGCAGGAACGGTATCCTGGTCCTTACAAGGTTGTTAAAAAATACAGCCCTTATCAACGATTCTATTATTTTGAAATGGAATTTAATACACCTGCTGAAGAAACTATGTTTAGGTTGAAATGGGCATGAGTGACTGGAACAAAATTGCTAAAGACATGGAAAAGATTTCCAACGATATAGAACAGGTCATGGCAAAGATGGACCAAGACATTGACAAGATGATCAAAAGGGCAGAAATGATTGTAGAAGAATTTGGACAATTAGAAAAGGCTAAGGAGCCTTGGGTTAAATGGTTTGCTTGGTATCCTGTAAAAGACCTAAGCGGACATTACCATTGGTTTGAAAAAATGTATCGTAGAAAGATACCCAAGACCTATGTTAATCATGATGACTGGCAACGTTACGACTACGGCACAATTTTTGATGTGTTAAAAGACGATGTTAGAACGTTAGGTACACATGTTGACAATCTCCCACCACCTCCACCACGGTTTGTTAAATTTAAAGGATTACAGGACGGATAATGAGAGTATATCTAAACAGGTTTCATAAGTTCTTAGAAGACTACGACAATCGTATAATTGCAGAATACGGCAGCCTTCATGTATTATCCCACGAAAAAAATCTAACACATCTTAAAGAATGGTACGGATACGATGTTGTAGTTGATCCTTACGGGTTTGAAGCGTGGGTTGAGATGAGCGAACAAAACTATACATTATTTGCGATTAAGTATTTATGAAAATTGAAATTGAAAAAGTGACAGTAAATGCTCCTGCTCGCAAACTAAAAGGAACGTGGACTATTGATTATGGTTACGAATTTAAAACTATGACTTACAAAGAACGATTAATTCAACTGCACAATCAAAAATTGCAGTATCGTGATCTTAGCCGGCGAGACTATCACGGGCACGTAGACAGCGACGAAGAAATAATTAAAACTATTACAGAAAAAATGCAGCACGAATGGCCCGGGCCTTATATTGTTGAAGAATACTTTGACAGCAAGCGTATGAGCTTTGCCCTACGATTAAAGTTTAACAGCCCTCAAGAAGAAACCTTGTGGATGATTAAGAACTCGTGAAAATTATCTGGGGTAGAAGTTTAGGTTGGAACCTGCAATTTAATAACAAGGGAAGATATAAACCTCCAGGGTGGAAGAAATTGGAAATTACTCAAAAACATTTTGACGGACCGGATTGTTATCCTTGGCGAAAAGCGTTTGCATATTGGCCGGTTAAAACTATCAGTGGCAAGTATGTTTGGATGAAAAAAGTTTATAAGCGTAAGTTCTGGGCAATATGGGGAACAGGGTTTCACATGGAACCTACTGTCGAGTATGCAGAAATGTTTGATATCTTAAAGGACAATCGTGAACACGGAAACTGATATCGAAAAAGAATATAAGCACAAGCGTAACATTTATTGGAAACGACTTCGCACGGCCTGGGAAGGCTATTTTATGGCCGTTGGCGCTAATGGCACGTTTGAGGGATTCAAAAAATATATGGTAGACCAATGGGGGCTTGAAGTTAACATGGTTGGCGGAAATATTGATACAACTTACAAAGTTGTTAACGAAGCCAAACACACAATGTTTATATTAAAGTATGGAAATGAAGCCGGTAATTCAACAAAAGTATACTGATTTTAATTGGATCGAGGCCGGCAAGCCCTATGTTGGCAGTTATCAGCGTTGGATTATGATTCGTTCTTGCCGTCAGGAATTCTATACAACACAAGGTGTTCCTGTTAGTGATCAAATTTATCAAGAAAGCGATTTTGAAGATTACTTGCGTGAAACCTATGGCATAATAATTAAGTATGGTTATGCCCTTGGAGATTACGATATTATTGACGAAAACAAACATTTACTATTTTTAATGAAATATGCCACATGATGTAATCGGAGTTGCTATCGAAAGATGGTCTACAAAAAAACAAGATCGAGCCACAGAATGGTTATACAATACATATGGGCCTGTTGGCCCTCGATCCTGGTATGTTGATAGTCAGCATCTATGTGTAGATTTAGTTATGCGTAAAGACATTTATTTTATGTTCTTAGCTGCGTTTGGAGAAGATTTTGTTAACGGCTCTTAAAGAACGTATCGTAGATTGGTATCTTACTAAACGCACAGGCAAAGATAAGTCTACTCGCGAATGGGAAGCGTGGTATAACGAAAATGTTGTATGGCGTGCTGACACTATTCCCAATATGTTCAAAAACTTCGAGCACGTTATTGAAGTTGATTGGCGGAAGTTTATTACAGATGGCGGTATGGGCTGTTGGGTTCCTGTTGAAAGTGCTCGCCAATACTTTTGGCCTCAACGTGAGTTAGGCTCAAACTGTGTATGGAGAATGGAACGAGTTATTTGGGACAAATGGGATCGATGTTGGCACATCAATGGTCTCGGCGACGAAGATAAGATTTTTGTTGCTACTAACGATGAGAGGGATGCTATGATGATAGCATTAAAATACGGTGGCTAAACTTAAAGAATATTTTTCCTTCCCAAACGGTATGGATAGAACGAACGAAATCAATGCGATACTCACCCAACGATATCGAGAGATTAACACGGCTCACAAACACCGGTCTCCGTTGGCTCGAAGTTGTAAGTATATACAAGTTGAAAGCGAGGATGGGATAAGAGTGGAAGAAATTAAAGAATTTGTCATACACGAATTTTCAATGGGCGATGTTGAAGATCCAGACTTATATGCTGCTGAACCATTGTTAGAATGGGAACAAAGCGATATTGGGCAATGGGTAATGAAAAATGCTGCGGATGTTCCAACATGGCATAGAATGGCGGACATGGCATCATATGGTTATCGTTATCAAATACGTGCAAGATTTTTTGGCCCAGCACTAACAGAATATTTGTTAAGGAAATCCAAGTAATGAGTTTTAGCGGGATGCCTCCACCGCCAGGACAGCATCGTGTTGATGATAAGATTTTAGAAGCACTAAAAGAATATCATGTTGTTCGTTTGGAAGATAAAGAATATAACGAAAAACTTACATGGTGCTTACAGCATTGCCAAAATAAATTTAGAGACTTAACTGATAATAAAGGGCGAGCTTGGTATTTTAAAGAAGAACAAGACGCTACTATGTTTAGTCTAAAATGGTCATAGCTTGACTTAATCATTATTTGATGCTATATTAGTAGTATGGCTAAAATCGTCCCCGTAGAAGAATTACAACCAGCATTTGAACATGCTATGACTAATATTATGCGTAGTGATGACAAAACTCATACAATTGGGCATATGATGGCTGCCTGGAAAAAGCATTATGATTGTTATCTGCTTCACGATAAAGAGTTTGGTTGGGAAAGCGTTGGATTTAAAAACGAAGAGCAGCAGTTAATGTTTATGTTGAAATGGTCATGACTGAACTATATATTGCAGGTGAAAAAGCACCAGAATTTTGGCTCAATTACTTCTTCAATTTTAACAATTGGAGAGAAGTTGAACGGGACATTGATGAGCATGGTGGCAGACTTGTGTTTAACGTTAAAGCACCCGGAATGGTAGAACGCATAGTATTTGACAACGATGCTGATGCTACTGCATTTTTGCTAAAATGGTCATGATAGTAGAAAAAGCATATAACTACTGGGCTTCAAAGTATCCTATGTTTCGTTGTCCGACTTGGAAAGATTATGAAGAAGCCTGCAAGTGGATGAATGAGCATAAGGTAGAACACTTTTTATGGTCATCCGGTAGTGCCGGGTACACTTTTGATATTCGTGGTGAAGGGCGTTTAATGTTTCTGTTGAAGTTTGGATCATGAAAGTGGATCTTAATACCTTAGACTTTAGACAGACCTTTGAGTTAATTAATTGGTGTGTGGCTAATCGTATTGACTACGAACGAGCAGGCAATTTGATGTTTGCTTGGTATGCTGATCCACTGACCAAGACTGATATAATATGGGAACTTGATATTCCAGAAGAGTATATGACCTTTTGGTTATTGAAGTGGAGCAAATGAGCAAAATTATTATTCAAACCGGTCGGCGAATTGGCAAGAGTTGGTTAAACAGACAAATTCTAGAATGGGAAGTCAAATACGGTATGCAAGAGTTTAAAATCGTTTGGGAAGAAAAAAGCCCGTTAGTATTAGTTGCTACCTTAAGAATGATGCCGCGCGGATATGAGTTAGGACTTACAGAAGTGGATGTGTATCCACTTCAAGAATGGTGCCAAGAACACAACTGCGGTATTCGCACAAGTTTCGACACATTTAAATTTAAGAACAAGAAAGAAAAAACTATGTTTTTGCTACGGTGGGGATCATGATTTATAAAGTATATGTAAACGATATAGGCAGCGCCGGATATGAGTTTAATCATCCCTACTTTGAAGAAATGGCTGATTGGGCAAAAGAACATTGCCAAAGTTTTAAAAGTTTTGAAATTACAGACGTTTCGGATGTTAGCCTAATCTATGACGAAATTGCTGAGTTTGTTTTCGGCGATGAACAAGATGTGTTAATGTTCAAATTAAAGTGGCCGTGTGACGATTGACAAAATGGCATTCTGATCGTATAATACATACATCTTAAACAAACGGAGCAACAAAATGTTGTATCAATTGGTATTAATTACTAACCTCGGTGTAGTAACACCGTTGGCAACATTTGACAACTACAATGCTTGTATTAAAGAACGTGCTATTATTTCAAATACACAGCAATATTCTACAGCATGTTTGCCTACCGAAAGCCCTGAACAACTACAGAAGAAATTTGAATCACAAGCAAAAATGATGATGCAGACATTTGGTGTTATGGTTAACGAAATGAATAAGGTGAACAAATGACCGGTTACAATACTGTTCTAAAAATTCGTCGTCTTGAAGAAGAATTGAACAAGATTGGTCTTCGAATGGCCAGTAGCAAGTTTGGACGCTACGATCAGTTTGATGACGGTATTGCTGTTTATCCTAAAGATGCAGATGCAATGCCAATTTACAGTCGCGACCACGAAGTATTTTGCGGAAGTCTTGAAGCTCTTGAACTTTGGTTCTCAGGATTTATCAAAGCTCGCGAATATGATATGATGGTATTTGGAATTAAACATAACGATGCTCGTGAAAAGAAAGAACAACAGATTCGTAATAAACAACTATTGAAAACTCTCAAAGAAGCAGGACAAGAGAAAGAAGAACATGCCAGCTAAACGTAAACCACTTAGCAATAAGCAAGAAAAGATTTTGGTGCAGGCTCAACTTATGGGTCTTACACCTGCCGATATGCAACAAATTGGTAATCGCTTAATTGCTATTCAAAAAGAACAAGCTGAGATTCGAGAAATTGATTTGACAGTTGCTGGCTATCGTTGGGAAAAGGTTGTTGACAATACTAGCAAAGATGATCAAGTATGGTGGAAGATTTATCATCCTGACGGATACCTTATTGAAGCTAGTAATATCAAAATCAAAGAGCGTGGTTATTATTCTAACACATATTATGCAGATCTTCGCATTACAAAGCCCGGCACACGGTATCAACTACGCCGCAAAAAAGAACAGCAAATTCGTGTTGAACACGATTGGAAGAAACGACTGATGCCAGAACAAAACAAAATCTTGTATGGAATTATTCGCTGGGCAAAATATAATAGCGCATGGGACGACTTCTAATGAACGAACTAATTCGAAAACTTAAAAACCAGTCTCGTGATTACTATCTGAACCGAGAAGATTTAGATTGTAACACACGCGAGTTGCATGAGATGGTTGAACAAAAATTTGCCGACCTGATTGTAGAAGAATGTATATTAGCAATCAAATCTCGTGCGGTAGAAACGCCGATGAGTGAATACTACATCAAACAAATTCAAAAACATTTCGGAGTCAAATAATGGAAGATATTAAAACAGCTGAAATTGTAAAGATCTATCCTACTCAGATTTGGTACGAAAAAGATTTCTTTGGCACAGTACATGTTAAGATGCAACACCAAGGGATGGAACCATTTACCTTTATTCAAATGCATTATGACTATGCTTATACTTCAAACGGTCATCAGTGGGACATGGTTAAGAAGATTGGCAAACTGTTAGGCGTCGACGATATTGAACAACGTCAGTGGACTCAACCAATGTTTGGAGATAATAGTGACACAACTAAATCTTGATACTCGCGACGAGTTTGAAGCCTTTGTTGTAGCAGGTAATCTGCACAATCAAGGCTATCGTAGAACTTCTAACAAATATAAAATTGTATCTCGAATCGATCGTGACGATTGGCTTGATGTATTAGCGAAGTCTATGAACTGTACTCGTGCTGACTTTTACAAATTAGATGGCTCGGGTGTTGCTGACAATTGGAAAGACCATTATATTCGTTGTTATAGTAAAGATAAACTTACAGTCAGCGAGTTAGTTTACAGACAGATGCAGGGCTATTGATGAAAACAAGAGAACAGATTATTACCAGTATGTGTTTTACATGGAGACACGATTATGGTCTCGACAAGCATCCGGACGACATGCCGTTTGTTGCAGGCATGACACCGCGTGAACGAGAATTTATTTGGAATCAGATGGCACAGATTTTTGACAATGACATTGCGCCTTATATGAAATTTAGAAAAGAACGAAAACCTAAGCGCACTAAAGAAGAAAAAGAAATTATGAAAAAACTTGGCTACAGCCGCATCGGAAGGAATAATGTATGAAGATTGGATTTAGTTTAGGTCGGTGTGTTCGTGACATTGTTAATGGTGATGTTAGCTTTGACGATGTTGCATTCATTATTACAGGTACAGCTATTCGTGCTGAAGAGCAAATGGATAATGTTATTTTGAACTACGCATATCAGCGTGGATACCTTGAGCAGTTTGCCGCCAACGAAGAAAAGCTAAGAGAATGTAAAGACGTTGCAAAACGATTGATGCAGACTAATAAACTTATTCAACCCAGACTCCAAGGAATGCCGCGGCATGCCCAACCAGAAAATGCTGTATGGGTAGATATGTTTCCAACTACTTGTTCTGATAACCCGGCGGTCAAATCAGCATGGGACAACTACCGTTTGATGATACATATGACTGAGAACATTGACAATGAGTCAATGGATATTTTTAAACAAGGAACTTAAAATGAGCATCGTAGCTGGTACAAGATTTCGAGACAGCCAAGGCAAGAATTTTGTAGTAATGGGCGTATTTGAAAAAGAAGGCGAAGATTGGATTTATTATCGAGAAGATAAAGGTCCCCAAGTGGCAGCATTAGCATGTCAAGATTACAGTTGTTTAAAAGAAGCATTCCTACAAAGATTTAGTGAAACTGTATGATGTTTACAGACGAATTAATTTTTGTTCTGTTTGCCTTGTTTGGCATCAAGCATTTTATTATTGACTTCTTGCTTCAGAAAAAGTATCAATATTCAAACAAAGGAATTTACGGACATCCGGGCGGTTTATTACATGCAGGGCTACACGGTCTGGGCACTTTCCTGTGTTTGGTGTTCTTTGTTCCTGAATGGGCTGTTTTTCTAGCTATTTTGGACGCAGTTCTACATTACCACATAGATTGGGCAAAAACCAATATAAACGCACATTATAAGTGGGGTCCAAATACACACGAAGAATTTTGGTGGTTATTAGGGCTAGATCAACTACTTCACTTTCTAACATATATTCTAATAATCGGTTGGGCAATTTTTGATCCTTGGTTCTAAAAAATGCTATAATACTTAAGATGATAAGTAATAGTGAAACCAAGGGAGCTCACACCGTGAAGAAAATTGATGAATTTAACGCTGAAGATCGTATTGGCGTTAAGCTGCTTGAAAATTCTGTACATTTTCTAGTGGGTGAGATCGAAGAGGTAAACATTGCAGAAGCAGTTCGTTGGATTATCTACGAAAACCTCGATACCGCAAAAAACAAGGTCCTAACACTTTACATAAATTCGATGGGCGGAAGTCTTTATGACGCATTTGCCCTAATCGACATCATACGTACCAGTCATCATCCTGTTCGTACAGTTGGAATTGGTAGCGTAATGAGTGCTGCATTTCTAATCCTCGCCAGTGGTACCCAAGGAGAGAGATATATAGCACGTAACACAAGTTTAATGTGCCACCAGTTTACAGAAACAACTGAAGGAAAGTATCACGATATCAAAGCAACAATGAAAGAAAACGAAGTATGTAATCAAAAGATGGTTAACATACTTAAAGATGCAACAGGGCTGCCAACAGCAAAGATTAAATCTAAACTGTTACCAGCCAGTGATGTTTACCTAACTGCACAAGAAGCGGTTGACCTTAACGTAGCGGATCATATATTATGATAAAAAATGTAGTAGAATTTAATCCAGCAGCAAAAGAAGCAGAACAACGTAAGCGCGAATTGCTTGAAGTTCTTGAAGCAATGAAGGCAGACATTGAGTCTGGAGAAATAAAAGAATTCGTAGCATGTAGTGTCGGACCTGACGGTCAAACACAAATACATGCCAGTGTGTTAGACTTACCAGGTGGTGTTGGTTTGTTTGAGATTGGCAAGCATACGCTAATCACATCACAAACTGAAATTTGGTAAAATTCACCAATTATAACCCACTTTTTTATTTGACGGCTAAATAAAAAGACAATATTATTTGTTTTGTAGTTGATCCAGTTTTTCCAAAAAAAGTAAAAAGGGGTTGACAAAGAGATAAAATAGTAATACAATAGAAACATATTAAGGAAACAAGGAAACAAGGAAGCAAATGAACTACGCATCAATACATGGACAATTTAGATCATGCGCCAAACAGGCAGGCTTTATGCCCACCTATTGGTCACTATCTAATATTAGTCTAGATAATGATCGTACACGTGAGCTTACCGTGGGGTCCAAAGATGAGCAGGATGGTATAACAAAGATATAACATCCAAAGCAAATCAAAAGGACCCCAGGATTAAAACCCTGGGGTTTTTGTTTTTAAAAGGAATTTTATGAAATACGAGAAGATTGATTACACAGAGTTAAACGATCGAATTGTTAAACAAGTTTATGAAAGTCTTCCAGTATTGAATAAGGAAGATTTGAATGAGCTTATTAAAGGCAAATTCGAACGTGCGAGGCAATACTCCGAAGCGTTGAAAAGCTCTCCGGCAGTAAAGTAGTAGCATAGTAGTAAGTGTCGCGGAAACGAGGTCCACAACTCGGCACTCAAAAGATAGTAAGTTAAACGGGCGGCCTGTACGATGGAATCCCTCTTGTGGGACTAAAAACTACAGCGTAATAAAGCATTCTTCACTTGCCCTACGAAGGCATGTAAAACCATAGGGGAGAATGTTTTATTACACACTCTTCACCTCCGCTTGGATCGCGGTTGACAGCATAGCGGGAGAGTGTTACAATATCTAAATGGAAGTGTAGGAAAATTGGTAACCCCAGCAGACTGTAAATCTGCCGCCTCTGGCATTGTTGGTTCGAAGCCAACCACTTCCACCATATTTGGCTCGGTAGCATAGTTGGCCTAATGCGCTTGCCTGTCACGCAAGAGATCACGGGTTCGAATCCCGTCCGGGTCGCCAACTTTTTGTTGCAACTAATCTTAGGGATGAATGTTAGCCTAAGTTAAAATGATAAAAAGCATTCGCAGTTTTAATTCCCCAGTAGCTCAGCGGTAGAGTAGATGACTGTTAATCATTTGGTCCGTGGTTCGATCCCACGCTGGGGAGCCAAACATAATGCATCCCTAGTATAAGGGCAGTATAGCGGTCTCCAAAACCGTTGGTCGGGGTTCGAATCCCTGGGGGTGTGCCAAATCTAAGCAATTAATATTTTTTATCAATAAGTAATACACAAGGCTCCCATCGTCTAGCGGCCTAGGACACTACCCTTTCACGGTAGGTACACCGGTTCAAATCCGGTTGGGAGTGCCAAATTTTAAGCCCCGTTAGTTCTAGTGGTAAAACATCGGTTTTGTAATCCGAGGTCGGGTGTTCGATTCACCCCCGGGGCACCAAGTATTAAGGTAGAGTATAAATAATAGTAGGAGATATTCTACCATGAAGGCAAATTGTTTAAATTGTGGCAAAGAATTTGAATATGGGCATAGTTGCACAGGAAAGTACTGTAGTAACGAATGTAACGGAATTCATAAATCTAAACTACATAAAGAAAAATGGTACGCTGGCTTGCTTAAACGAGTAGAACGTGCCACAATGCGTAGATACCTTGCAGAAGACCGAGGGTATAAATGCGAGGTTTGCGGTGTTAGCGAATGGCAGGGAAAAGAAATAACATTACAAGTTGATCACATTGACGGAAATCCTGGAGATGATAGTCCAACTAATGTTAGATTAATTTGTCCTAACTGTCACAGCCAAACTGAGTTCTTAGGAGCAGCAAACAAAGGCAGGGGAAGAGCAGCGCAAGGCCTTCCGTTGCATTAAAGTATTATGCGGGTATGATGTAAAGGTAACCTGAATCCTTGCCAAGGATTATTTGCGAGTTCGATTCTCGCTACCCGCTCCAAACAATATGCACACGTGGCGGAACGGTGACGCAACGGATTGCAAATCCGCACTATGTAGGTTCGAATCCTACCGTGTGCTCCAGTAGTAAAGTTTTTCAAAGGAAGTGTGGCAGAGTCCGGTTTATTGCAACAGTCTTGAAAACTGTCGTGCTGAAAGGCACCGTGAGTTCGAATCTCACCGCTTCCGCCAATTAAAAACGTCGGTCTTGGTTTAATAGATTGATGTATTCAGACAAGTCCTGCTCATTAAAAAAGTAACGGACTTGTTTTCTTTTGTAAGGGGTATATGTGCGGGTTATAAACAAATCGTCTATAATCGCCACAGTGATTTCATATCCCCAGTAATTACGCCAAGGACCAACTTCTAAGTAATGAATGTCTTTGTGCATTGCAGTATTTATTTAATTCTCCTGTAGCTCAGTGGTAGAGCAGCGGCTTGATAAGCCGTTGGTCGCAAGTTCAAATCTTGCCGGGAGAACCATTTTTAAAGGAGAGCATCATGCCATCAGTTCGATATCTTGATACCAGTATGTACGGTTCATATTGGATCGAGTGTGAAGTTCTAGAAAAGAACAGCGATGATCAATACAAGGTAAAATTCTATGACGATGTTATAGAAGATTACGAAATTAAAGTAGTAAACAGCGATCGTTTACAGTTTCCAAAGTTTAACGATTACGCATTTTGTTAAAGGATTAAA
>JACCDW010699412.1_pt1 | contig 12423 bp, 35 predicted proteins | sample 7449781 | NCBI WGS metagenome assembly JACCDW01 (sample SAMN15323449, study PRJNA562643) | freshwater metagenome | isolation source: river surface water | place: USA:Blue River Watershed | collected 2017-08-18
GATTTCTTGCACCGAGTACCCCCGCTTTTTTGTTTGGGTGCGGTTGGCTTCCTTTGTAGTGGTGGCGCGGATTGTGGCGGGTTATGGTCTTGGGCTGGTCGGGCAATTGTTGTGCGGTTGGTGTGGTGGTGGGTGGGGTGTTGTCTTTGCTTGTTTGTTTGGCGGGGGGATATTATAACATATAAAAATATTTAATAATTTGTTAAAATTTTCTTAATACTTTTTTTGGTGTTCTAATTTACACAAAGTTTTGCTAGTATTGTGGTGCGATAGCAAAATAACAATTTAAAAAACTAACAAAAATTAGTATTTATGAAAACTACACAAAAACAAATCAAAGAACTAAGCAACGGCGAAAAGTTTATTTTTTACGGCCACATTTTTGAAGTCGTTGGAAACCCTTATTTATTATGGGACAAAAACCAGCTAATTCAAGCTAATATGGGCAAAGAGTTAAAAGAATACAATGGAGATGTATACGGCGCTAAATGTAAAATTTTAAAAGAGTGCGGAGATTATTTGTTGGATAGTTTCGAACGCTTACAAGGAAACGACCTTTATAATGTATCAGTAATAACAAAATAAAACACAATAAACGGGGCTTGAAATATAGCCCCACTTTTAAAAAATCAAAATTTATATTCTATGAAAAAGTACACAATTAACGAAATTTTACCCGTTTTAGAACTTAGTGATTATAATCAAAAAAGCCTAACCGAAATAATCAAAACAAGCGAAAAAGTAAACGAATTTTACCCGTCCGAAGTTATCCTAAATTTTCAAGAGGAGGACGGAAAGGAATACTACCAATACGCAGAAATTAAAATGAAATATAAAGGGTACGATTTTTATATAAAATATTGGGAACAAAAGAAAAAATTTATTATTTATGAAGATTTTACAAGAACATTAAAAAATGTTGATAGGTACACTTTAGCAAATATTAGAGAAAAAGTACAAGAGCCTCAGCAAATAGGCGTTTTAAGTGAGAAAAAGATACTTAATTGGTTTGAATATCATTTAGCAATAATAAAAGAGGCTATTAAATTAAACGAAGAAAAAGGAAGCGAAAAAGACGCATTTTTAAAATCTATTGAGGGCTTGCCCGTAAAATGGTGGAACGAGGGCAAAAGTGGCGAAATTATTCAAAATGGCGTTAAATTCTCTTTTACTATTAGTGAAACATACATAAGCAAGAAAATTGAAATAGATTATAAAGTGAACAATGAATTAGACGCATTTTTACAATTATCAAAAAATCAATACAATAAATAAAAAATTTAATTTATATGAAAAAATACATTGAATACAACGGGCAAACAATCAAAACGGATATATACTACAATATTGGCGGATATAATAGGAAGCGCGGATACTATTTAAGCGTTCAACCCGTTGAAATTACCGAACATAAAACCGCAGACGGCCAGCCGTACAAAATAGAAAAATTTTTGGCTTATTCGGGTTATTTTACCCTCCTTTGTGAAGCGACAAGGAAAAGCGCCAAACAAGAAAAAGACGCCATAAATAGAGGCCTCCAGCTATTGCCCGAAATATTACAAAATAATTTTAACTAATACCCCAAAGGGTTGGAAGCGATAACCAATTAAAAAACACTATTTTTTAAACCTTAAATTTATATTTTATGGAAAATTTAACCTGCACAAGTTGGTTAAGTGGCAAACATACGCCACAAATAGAAATTAACACCGCCTTACCTTTCGTATCAATAGACGAGTTTTTTTGGCAAGGTGATGAAGCCGAAAGAATAATACACGAGATAAACGACATTTACAACGATCAAAGATTAAACCTAAGCCCAAAACAAGCGATTTTATATTGGGCATCTATTTATTTATAAAATTAAAATTTACTATTTATGCGAGTATTTAACACTATTAAAGACGCGATAACATACGCGCGCGAAGTATTAAACGCCAGCCGTAAAGAGGCGCAAGACATACGCCGACAACTAGAAGCCCGAAGCGTGGCAAAATTTAACGGCTTATTGTTATTTTATGATGAAATGCATTTACTTGACTAAAAATAAAAATTATGAAAAAATACCTAGTAAAAAAAGGCAACAAGATAAAAGGTTTTGTTTATTTCCAAAATGGCTCGTATTGGTATGCGTTCGGGCGTCCGTCCCAAAATAACTACATAGGCTTCGAATGTTCAAGTATTGAACAAGGGATAGCCCGTATAGAAATGCACACAAATTTGGGCAACATTTAAAATTTATTTCTTAATTTACACAAAGTAAAACAAAAACAAATGAAAGAGATTAACAAATTAAAGGCGCAAATTAACGCGCTAAATAAAAAACTAGTAAACGGGCAGGTAAAAAATAGATATGCCCTAGAAAACAAAATAAAAGCCCTTAAAAGCCGTTACCAAATATTAATGGATAACTATAATTGGGAAGCATTTTTATCTAACTAATTAAATTAAATTTTATGCTAGTATATAAAACTTACGACAATTTTTTGTGGGCTGATGTAACGCCCATTGCCGAGTCATTATGGTATCAAGGGGATTTCGATTTATACGCCATATATGATGATGAAAGCGAACACTTGATTGAAAGTGAAAGCGAATTCGTTTCAGTCATTAAAGAAAAAACAAGAGTATGCATAGAACTATGCTTCCTTGATGATATACAATTTTTAAACGAAAAATACACTGAATATGTTAGAAAAACTGAAAATTGATAGCTGGTATTATAACGAACATACTCAAGAACTTGAGCTATATGTTGGGAACGCTATTCATTGCGCCATATCTATGGACTCGGAGCCGTCCGAAGAATACGCGGAGGATATTATTTCGGATATTGAGTGGGAGTTCAACTTATTTAATAATACTGATGATAACACCCGTAGTAATGGTAACCAAATTTTAAACAATTAAATTAAATTTTATGAAAACATACACTTTTGAAATGTTACGCACATACTCAACACTATTTGAGATTGAAGCCGAAAGCCAGCAAGAAGCCAATGATAAATTTAAGGCGCTAGGCAATAGTATTTACACCGAAGAAATGCAACAATGTGAAGTTATCAAAGAAGAAATTAAGGGGGATAAATACGCCCGTAAATGCTCTTGCTGTGGTAATGGAATGAACGAGGGTTATGTAGTTGGAGGAGGGTGCGAATACTATTGTGGAGTTGATTGTCTTTTTAAAGTAGTCGAATATGATGTTTGGCAAGAAATATCATTAAATAGTGATGAAAATTATTGGACACAATGGGATGATATTTTTGATTGTGAATATCAAATTATAAACGGGGAATTACAAGAAATCGATAACCTTTAAATTAAATATTATGAAAATTGAATTAAAAAACTTCAAACACTATGAAAGATTGTCCGAAGAAACAAGTTGTTTTGTAGGCAATATATGGGTAAATGGTATTAAATGCGGGTACGCGGAAAATACGGGAAAAGGCGGTTGCACCAGCTACCACAATGAGGGAACTGAACAAAGCAGACTATTAATGAGGGAAGCGGAGGCCTATTGCTTGACTTTACCGCCTATTGTTTTTAAATCCTCCGTTAGTGGTAAGGATATAGAGATTAAAATGAATTTAGAGCATTTTATAGACGAGTTAGCCAACAAAATGATAAGTGATATATATAAACAAAAAGACGCCCAAAAATTGCGTAAAAATATGGAAAAAGCCATATTGATAGGCAATGATGATACATACACGAAAATAGGATTTAAGATCCCGTTAAAAGAATTAATGGAAAAACACCCCGATTATTTCAAAAAGACATTGAAAAATAGACTTGCCAAATATCAAAAAGGCGATTATAGACTTTTAAACACTAACATACCTCAATCATTTTTAAATTAAATTTTATGAATTACGCACTAAATTTGAAAGTACACTTAGCAAAGAAAATGGCTAAAATAGACGCCGAAAATATGGGCATAGATTATCAACCTTGCTATGAGTATTTTTTAACAATGGAGTCTTTTGAACTATTAGAATATTGGCTTAGTTATTTTGGAGTATTTGACAATCCCGAAGATAACTTGTTATACACTGAATTAAACCCAGACAATATTATTAAAGATTAAACTGATATATTATGAAAATTTTACAATTATACCCCGAAGATTTTAGAAAGGTGCAAGATTGGGTTGCGGTATGCGACCAGCTGAATGTACCCTACAATGCAACCAGCATTGAATTAAAAATAAGCAATGTTCACTATGAGGAAGATAGCGAACTAGATTTTAACGAAGAAAACTAAATTTTATGGCTATTACAAAAAAACAAAAAGTATTAACTGCAAACGAATTGCTAGACTATTTATTGGAATTAAAAGATTATGACATTGACCTAAACAAAGTTACCCTACATTATCGCACTGATGATGATAGTGATGTAGAATTAATTACGGGAGTATGCGAGGACTTATTTGATCCCGAAACCAATTCTATCTTAGAGTCTTTATTATTTTATAACAATTTAGAAAACTAATATTTATGGAACTAACAATAAACACAATAGAATTAGCTAGCGAATTAGCTGATATGGAACTTAGAAAAAATTGGGATTATAGGCTAGGCGAAATCGATATAGATAAAGAATTTGAAATATGCTATACTGATGAAGCTCAAGAAATATTTGATGAACACTTTGACAAATATCTTGCCTTAATTGAAAATTGTTCTATTTAATTAATTTTTTTAATTTAATTATTATTACTACCTTTACTTTACACAAAAAAAATTAAAATGATAAAAGCAACTATTATATTCATATACGAAATGTGTTATTTTATGCTTATTTCGGTGCCATTGGCTTGTATTTTATTTACTACTGCACACATATTTTTTGAACTAAAACGCATAACACTATGGCTACGCACAAAATCCACTCACTAAGAGTTGAAGTAAATTATTATACCGAATGGGTGCCACCTCAAATAGAGGAAGGGCATGGTTACCATGATGTTGGTAGCTACAATGACCTAGATTTAGGCAAGATTATATTGAAGTTGTCAAACGGGAATGAGATTGATATTACCAACCAGCTTGACAAATTCACAAAAGACGGAATTTACAACGAGATACTTGATTATTTATAAACCAAAAAAACATATAAAAATGGACAATTTACAAGGGCTTACTGCAATGCAATTAATGATACAATCATTGGAAAATGTAAAACAAAAAGAAAACATCACCCCCGTTGCAGATAAGATAAACCAAACATTGGAGGCGTGTAAACAATTAGCTATTGGCTTGCTAGAAATTGAGAAAAGCCAACTAGCAGACGCTTATCGCAACTCCGATTTTGAAACATATTACAATAATAGATTTTATAACCAAAATAATAAATAAAATGGCAAAGTTTGAATTAGTTAAAACAACCGAATTAAACGGGGAAGTATGGTATAATATTACCAAAGACGGATATCATGTAAATCAAAGTTTTACTAGAGATTTAACCCATGCTGAAAAAATGCTTGAAGGATTAGTAAACGGTAACCCTAGTGAACCAATTGTAGAAGTACTTAAATCAATAGAATATGGAGAAGATTAGAAACATTTTAGAGGTAACCATACCTATTGTGCAATTGACACTAGCCCTTATTTGTTGGGGAGCTATGGTGTATTATGTAATTGAAAGAGTAAAAGAATTGAGAAATGAGAACAAAGCAAATTAGTACACTAGAATATGCGCAAAAGATAAACCCAACCTATTTTAGACGCAACCGCAAATTTCCGGATATGCCGGTAACTAGGCACGCTATATTCTATCGAATAAAAAACAATATGCCATTGCCAGAGGTAATTAAATATAACAAGGTGGGTAAAGTACACATATTAGTCGTAAGACATGATTTTTAAAAATAAAAGCTATGAATGAACAAAACAAACTATGGGTTATTAACTGCATTAATTCTTGCACAAATATGGATCAATTAAAAACTTGCGAAATATTAATTGGCCTTTTCAAATTTCGTTTATTGAAAGACGGCATAAAAGAAGTTGACGCCTATAAAATTGAGGGCGAATTATTAGAAGCATACATAAACAAAGAAGCCCTATTACTTATATGAGTTATAAATATTTTGTAATAGTATTCATAATAATTTATTTATTATGGCAATCTTACTTATACTTTAAAGAACCAATAAAATGAGCAGAAACTACGAACACAAGGACTATTCTATATTACGACTAGATAATGAAACTATGCGTGATAGGATCAAGGACTTAAAAGCAGAGATTAAAACATTAAAAGATGAAATTGAAAAACTCAAAAATGAAAGGGAAACTATCTTTATTGAAAAATGGGAACTTGGTGATGGTGAAGGAATTCAAGGATAAGCAAACCCGAATAGAGGCAATGAATGAGATGATTGAGAAATATGGTAAGCAATTCCCCTTTAATCAATTTGAATTTAGAATATTGCATGACTATTGATCTTCTTCATCTTCTTCATCCTCCTCGTCCAATGCATCTAAGCAAAGGACTTTTACAACCTCATCTTTTTTAAAAATTTCTAAAACTTCAGTCAAGGACTCGGCATAAATCGTTTTCGCTAGGTTTATGCCGTCCTTTTTGAAGAACACTCGATATGTTTTTACTCTAGCCATTTCTTTTCGGGGCAAGCATCAGCTCCTTTAGGTGAAAAAACTTTGGCACTTGTCGTGCATCCACATACGGAACAATAATCTCTAATTGTACCTTTTACCCACTTATCGCAATCCATACAAATGGCTAATCTTTTTTCAGCCACTTCTTTTTCTTCGGGAGTGGGATTGAAAGATGTTAAATAAGAGGTTAAGATTTCTTGTAGCTTATTCATAGGTTAAATTTAATCAATTTTAAATAATTCTGTAAAATTAGAATGTTCGCCCCAGTAAGGATGAATTTGGTAAGGCTCTTTTTTATCGTAAATACAATTGTGGCTTGTAAAGTGAACCCCATGATTTATGTGGATTGCTTCATTTAAACAAGTCCATTGGATTCTATTAAGGTAATCAGTTTCAATATTGCCACTATTTGTTTTTAAGGCATTCGGAAGGATTCTTTCGCAATGTTCTATTGCATCCTCAAATCTCATTGTCATTTGATGAAATGGCTCGTCATTTTGCAGTCTTTTTTGCCAACCATCTTTGTTTACCCCCCCGTAGTTCATATTGGTTAAAACATTACCCCTTTCAAAATCGGGAAAATCAAAATAACTTTCAGGGTAAAGTACATCATGTTCTAAAAAAGAAACATATTCGTAGTTCCCCATATCCTTAGCCAAATACAATAACTGCATAATCTGGAGCAATTGGTTTAAATGGCTTTGTGAACGATACCAACTAGGTACATTATGGAAAGGGTTTAAGGGCATTGGCTCCCATAAGCAAGTAAGTATGTCAGCTTTGCCAGCAGATGCTGTTTTTATGCTATCTAATGACTTATATATTGAATTCCATATTGAATGCTTATTATTATTTGAATAGAAGATTCCTAACCTTGTATTCTTGGTCAATGGCAATGAAGCCAACTCTCCTTCTCTAAAAGAACTAGTATGCGTTTCACCTTGATGTTCCCACTCAATAATCAAATATTTTACTTGACCTACAAGCGGATCGCCACATATATTGTTATTAACCCTAACGACTAACTTGTCATCTGTTACTACTAAATTACTTGTACAATCCTTTCCTCCGTATGTTGCTTTGTTTATAATCATCTTTTTGCGTGTATTATACCCATTTGATTAAGGTCAGTACAAAACCAACCAAACTGGTTTGTTGAAAATATTTCAAAACCTAATTCATTTAATTTATCTTCCAATATCTTTTTACAATTAGGATTATGATATTCAATTGCCACTTCTTCCACTGATGCAAATTGATCTGCGGTAACATCTTTCATATGTTTTTCATAACCTTCGATATCCATTTTTATTACTTCCGGTCTGTGTTCGGTAATTAAACTAACCAAATCATCTAATTCTAAGATTGATTTACAAATAAATTCATGCTCTGAATAAGTTTCTTTTAATTGGGTTATTTCCCTGCACATACTATCTACTCCGATTATCTTAGAAGCACCTCTTTTGATAAAATATTCTGGAGTAGATTCAAATGGCTGAAATAACCATCCACAACCTAAATCTAAAACTTTTTTACCTTCTACATTTTGAACATCACTCCAATGATGAATTGGATTTTCTGATTCTACTACTTTTGTTGTCATATTAAAATTGATCTTGTTGCGGTTCTTTGAATTAGTTCCCAATATTTTTTACTTGCTGATCCTTCTTTCACTTTTATATCTTTATTGTAAGGTAAATCTTCTATGTACAATGCTTTATAAAACAAACCTTGATTGACATTAGTAACACCGGCATTATGAAAAATATTTAATTTATCCCACTCACTTTCGGGACTAGTTGCCCATGAAAATTCTAAATCAGGATGGCAAATTGTTTCTTTACCCATTTTCCATCCATTCCATAAAACCGCCCACATATCAGCGCACCATATTTGCAAAGGGTGGTAAGGATTTCTTGCTTCACCTTCAGGCATTGTATGTCTATCTAATGCAATCTTCTCGTTATTTAAATCAGTTATTTCTTTGAATAATCTTTCACAATCTTTTTCAACATTTGCCCAAAATTCAGCATCTATCCCTTTCATAAGGTATTGTGCGCCTATTGCATTTAATTCATTGTCTTTTACTACTTGTTTATCTATTCCTACTATTTCGCACATCTTGTCAAGCACATCTTCTCCTTTGCTTACTATATAACTATGAGCTATGTACCACCTTGTATCTGATCCGTACCACTTGTCATCTTGTAGGAATTGTTCCCAATTAATTGGCTTGGTAAAAGCTATGTCGCAGTCATGATAAAATATGGCTTCGTTTTTCAACTCTGGATATTGCCCAAAATGTTGTTTTAGAATGTTTGGACGAATAGAAGAAATATAATTCTTAGAATCTCTTGTATCATTGTAGAAGAAAAATCTTGCTGGATAAAAATTTGCCAATTTTGAATATTCTGGAGGAACTTCCCCATTTACTTTCCAACAAACAATATCAACATCATTTAAATTGATGCCCATTTCCATAAAATTGTTTAGAAGAACTTCTACTTGCCAAGAATAATAAGTTGATGCTGGCTGTGCGCAAATATATCTTAATTTCATATAGCCAAAATTATGTTAATTAATTTAATTAAAAAAATAAACCCCTTCTTTTTTAAGGAAGGGGCTTCGTGTAAAACTAAAAATGCAAAACTAAGAGAGCAATTTTAGGAGGATCTGGACTAAAAACGATACTACGCTAGCAATCGATATAATCCACCACCAAGACCATTTAACTTTCTTTACAATTTCTTCGTGTTCGTACACTTTTTTCTTTAAATCCTTAATATCACTAACTATACCTTTCTTTTGTGTTAAGGGGTTGTCTGAAAGAGCATCAACTAATTGGCTAGTTTTGGTACTAACATCGCTAAGCTCCTTTTTAAGCTCCTCTAATTGATCTTCAATCATGGATAACCTGTGGTCTAATAGTGATATTTCGGTTTGAACTTGCATTATGCAGGTGTTTCTTCAGTTTTTACTTCTGATTGAGATGCCTTGTATTGCTCCATTGCTAAGCCTTTGATCATTTCAATGATTTCAACGCCATATTTGTATGGCATTTCAGCTGCGATTGCATGGATTCTTTCCGAATGAGCTGGACTCAATGTTGGAAATGGAATTGATACTGGTTCTGTTACTTGACTCATAGTTTTAAAATTTTAAGCTAAATTAGTAAATTTATTTATACGGAGCGTAAGTTGTTTTACCATTTACTTTAGTTGCTCTTAAAATTTGCTTTCTTTGCTTACCAGTACTTTCGTAAGAAACATGGCACCAGTCGGGGTTAGCATCTGTACCAAACTCCCAAATTAACTGATCAAATTCAACATTATCCTTGATATAATCAAATACCATTTTATTGGTAACGCCATTTGAACTACCATCCATATCAATATCAATTGCTTCACCTGTGCTATGCTGTGAGGTAGCTGATGCTCCCGGCGTGCAAGCATTAAGTTCTTTTGATCTATATCCTGAACTGATGTGGATAGGGCAACGGAAATGGTTTCTTACCTTTTCAAACACATTCTCTGCTAACTTTTTGAAGTTTTCAATGTGTTCTGGTGTAGGCATATTGCTAATACCATGACGCTTAGCGGTTTCACTACGGATAACTTCTGCTAAGTCTAAATGTTCTGAAATTTTCATATTTTATGTTTTATTTTTCTAAATCTTTGTTTCCTTTGAAACTATCAAATGACTCTTTAAAAAATCCAGCAAATATAATACTGCCGAATAATCCATAAACCATATTGCTTACTGCCAAATCTTTACCGAATACGCCAGTAAAAATATCAGCAAAGCCATATAAACAAACCATTATAAAAGCCATGAAAGCTATGCCTGCTCCACTATTTAGTGGGCTTTTTACACTTAATAAGTGCCATACAAAATTTTTAACCATATTATTTTATTTGATCGTGTAATTGTGATATTGTGTGAAATTGTAAAAGGATTATACCAACTAAGATGATTTTCGAGAATTCGTGGATTTTTTCGGTTTTCCAGTAGTCTTTTTGTCTGTCGATATAACTTGCTCGATTTGCTTCATATTTCCACTTCCAATTATAGAAGCTATCTTGTTTGTTATAAATTTCTTTACTAATGCTATCATATAAATATCTTTTTTGGGTGATTGATTTTTTTAATTCTGCTATCGTATCATTATACGACTTGTAAAGCAAATTGATTGTATCGGCTTGTGATACTTTCATGATAACTACAGAATCATTTTTTATTTTTTTAATTATTGGATATTGTGCATATAAATTATTTATATTAAATATAATACATATTAAAATTATTTTACGCATAACAAAAATGTTGATCTATATTTTTCTTTAATCTGTATTCTAATGTTGTTCTTTTTATATTCAAGCTTTCTGCTGCACTTTTAATATTTTCATAAAAAATGCCATTTTGTAAATTAACAACAATTTTACCTCTAAAATTATTGCCATGATTAATTGGGAATATTTTAATTCCACCATTTTCATAATATTTTTTTCTTGCTTCGGACATTTTCTTTTTTGTAATATTACTAAGCTTTTTACCTCTTTTTTTTGTATTACCAAGTTGTCCTTTAGAAAAATTTTTTTTAGCCTCCTCTGTCATTATATAATTTAATCTTCCATCTCCACCTCCAGTCAAATTACATAAACAACCAGTATTATTATCTTTCCGGCCATATAAATAAATAAATTCAATTTCTTTATTACACGCCTCCTCCCATTCTAAATCATCACATATAATTTCAACTTCATAATCTGTTTTTGATGCAATATTTTTCCATAACTTGTTTCTACCGTATGTTATATAGGCTCTTTTATAATTAGAATCTGAACCAATACCAATGTAAAATGGTTCATTTTTATCTAACCTTATATGTCTATAAACGTATGCCACTATTTTTTTATTAGAGGTAAAATTAAAAAAGGACTATCTATATCATTATTAAAACTATCAAGTTTCACCTTGACTTCTTTTAATTCTACTTTTAAATCTTTATTTTCTTCTTTTAATTCTACTATTTTTGTTACTGTCTGGGCTACTATTTTCTTCTGCTCATTGCTAGCAACTTCTTGTATTGCAGCTTGGCTTTGAATGTTTGCCTGAGATTTTTTAAGAAGTTTCTGGAATTCTTGATCCTCCTTTGTGTCCTCACTAACATTCTGAGCTGTAACTCCACATCCAAATAAAAATATAAATACTAAGTATTTCATTATTTAAGGGATTTGATAGCACCTAATTCATTTAACATTCTTAATTGAGAAGCTGTAACCGCTCCAGATGAATCACTTTTGCGTAACGCTTCTTGAACCACATCAAGTCTTGTTTCTACCTTATCTACTCGTCTATCTTGTTTTTCTGCATTTTCTTGGAATGTACTTCTAATATCTATGTACAAATACGACATAGCTACAATAGCCAAAAACGCAATTGCTTCTTTCGGATGCTTCACAAAATCCCTAAAACTGATAGGCAATGGATTGGCTGATACATTTACTCCAGACTTTTTTTCTTCCGTTTCTTCGGTCTTTTTTGCTCTTGCCATTTCTAAAATATTTTGGAATAGTAGCCTAATTGAATTTGCTTACTATTGGTGTAATTTAATTGGAATATACCTTTGTTAGCTGTCTTGAACATAAGTCCTCCTCCATAGCCAAACTTATCGTCTTGCTTAGTTGCCATAATTCCCCAATAAAGCGCGGCTTTCGGCGGAGGTGGCGGAGTTCTTAATTCTCTTGTAACATGGATAGTCTTTTGGGTAATGCTTGCTTTGAAGATTCTGCCCATGA
>JACCDW011639749.1_pt1 | contig 12422 bp, 13 predicted proteins | sample 7449781 | NCBI WGS metagenome assembly JACCDW01 (sample SAMN15323449, study PRJNA562643) | freshwater metagenome | isolation source: river surface water | place: USA:Blue River Watershed | collected 2017-08-18
ACCAGCCGAATCCGGTCAATCGGCCCGGCTGAACGGACCAGCGCGCGTGCATCGACAAACACCGGCACGTTCATGGCGTCTTCGGCGAACTCGGGGCCTTTGACCACCACCTCGTCGGTGAAGCGCCAAGGCGCAGCGCCGATGTGCTTTTTGAGCACCACCGGCCACTGCATGGAGCCCAAGGGGTCGCCCCCGGTGGGGTCGGACGTCTGGCCCCAGGCGGCCGCGCTGAGCGATGCGCCCAAACCCGCCAGTGCGCGACGGCGCGTCAAAAGTGTGTGCATCACAACTCCGGTTTTTTTCAAGCCGCGCCGCGTTGGCGCATGGCGCCTCGCTGCGGGTCGTAGCCACGCACCGCCAGCGCAAAAAAGAACAACGTGCCCAGCAAGCCCACCAGCCAGCCGGTGGCGTAGGTTTGTCCTTGCAAAGCAAAGCGCATCGTCTCCACCGCTTGTGTGAAGGGATTGACCAGCGCCAGCTGGTACAGCCAAGCGGCCCCGGCTTCTTCAAACTTCCACAAGGGGTAGAGGGCAGAGCTGATGAAGAACATCGGAAAAATCACGAAATTCATGGCACCCGCAAAATTTTCCAACTGGCGCACATAGACCGACAAGACCAAGCCCATCGAAGCCATGAGCACGGCGGCCAGCACCATGGCGGGCAGCGCCAGCAAGGCGTGCAAGGGGACCACATCCACCCCCAACACCCAGGCCACACCCAAAAAAACCACCATTTGCAGCACCGACAAGCTGGTGCCCGCCAGCAACTTGAAGGCCAGCAGCCAGGCACGGTTCAGCGGTGCCGTGAGCAGCAAACGCATGAGGCCCATTTCGCGGTCATACACCAGGGACAGCGAACTTTGCATGCCATTGAACAGCGCGATCATGCCCAGCAAGCCCGGCAGCATGTAGACCTTGTATTCGATGTAGGTCTCGTAGGGCGGGATGATGGACACACCAAAAACATTCTGAAAACCCGTGGCAAACACCACGAACCACAGCAGCGGGCGCACCAGGGCCGAGGCCAGGCGTGCGGGTTGGCGTAAAAATTTATGGATCTCGCGCCCGACCACAGCGCGCAAGGCCCGCAGCAAATGCAGGCCCTTGCCAGGCGGGATGGGTTGGGGCTGCGCGTTCAAGGTTTGGCTTTGCATGGGCTTTCTTTTTCATCAACACCCAGGGTGTCCAACACCTCGATCGGGTGCAAAACGCCGTCCAGCGGCGCGGTGCCGGCCACGCCGTCCACATGGCTCAAAAACAGGGGCTGGCGCAACTGGCCGTCCCAGGCGCGATACGACAGGCGTGGCCCTTTGGCCCCGTCCACAAACACTTGGCCACTGCGCAGCAAGCGGGCTTGTTCGGGCAAGGCGGCTTTGCTGTGATCGCTAACCAGCGCAGCGATGGACTTGACGGCCACCCAAGCGGCCCAGTCTTGCCCAACCATGGGCCGCTGGGCCAGCCGCGCAAAGCGTCGGTTGACCTGCGGGCCGCCGTTGCGTTCCCACTGGGCGTGCCAGGCCAAGGCCATCAAACCGTTGGCCCCCACCACCGGACGGGGCTGCTGCGTGGCGTAGGGCAGCGTGCGGGCAAACTCGCCATCGGCGTCCATCACCGCCACCACATCATGGTTACGGTCATTGGTGAGCAAGCGGGTGTTGGACAAATCGCGCTCTCGCGGATCGCCCGAGAGCTTGAAGGGCTTGGTGTACACCGTTTTGATGCCGTAGCGTTTGGTCGCCCGTTGCCAAGCCTGGCCTTGCAACTGGTCGGCGGCTTGTGGACCTTGCAGCACCAATGCGTTGCGCCAAGAACGCGCCGCCAAGTACTGGGCCAGCGCATCGCTGAACATGGCCTGACTGGGGTAGCTGTGAAACAGCATTGCAGCGCACTGACTGCCCCGCAGGGCATCGGCACCAGCGCTGGCGTTGAACAACAAGGCACTGCCGCCCGCGGCCTGCACGGCTTGCGCAAACTGGGCTTCGGGCAAATCGAGCACCCAATACGCCACGCGGTCGGTTTTGAGTTGCTGCAAGACCTTGCCCAGATCAGCGGCACTGCCCGCCGTGGCTTCGACCACCTTGAGCGCCTGTCCTGTGGCGCGCAGACCGACTTCGGCATCGCTGGCCCCCAACTGCGCAGCTTGAATCAGCCGCCCGGCCGGGTGCCCGGGGTAACGCCGCTCCAGGCGGCGGCTTTGGTAGCGGGTGTCATCTTCCAAAGACACCAGGGCCACCGTATGGGTGGCGGCCTGCACCACAGGGGCTGCGGCCAGGCCCATGGCCAGCAGACCCAGGGCCGTCAAGGCTTTTGCGGCCAGACTTGGCTGCAAAAAGCCGTGGACAAAACTGACCATGGCCTTGCCCTTGCAGGCTGCGCCGAGACCCTCCGGGCTGGGCGTCATGGGCTCACCAGCGGGGTGTGGGGCACACGGCCCACGGCCACGGTGCGTATGGCTTTGCCCGCCTGCGTGTCCACCAGGGTCATGTCATCCGACAGGCCATTGGTCACGTACAACTGCTTTTCATCTTGGCTCAAAGCCAGGCCCCAGGCCCGCTTGCCCGCGAGCACGGTGCGGCGCACTTTGCGCGTGGCCACATCCACTTCGGCCACATGGTTGGCTTTGCCCAGGCTGACCCAGGCGGTTTTGCCATCGCGGGTCATGAGCACGCCCACCGGAGTGATGTCGCTGGCGCGCATGCCTTTGATCTCGAAGGCCACGGTGCCCTTGACGGTGTGGGTCTTGGTGTCGATCACCGACACGTTGGCGCTCAGCTCATTGCTGACCCAGATTTCACTGCCATCAGGCGAGGCGGCAAAGCGCCGTGGACGGTTGCCTACTTTGATGTCTTTGACGATTTTTTTGCTGCCCAGGTCAATCAGATGGACCACGTTGGCTTCTTCCGAGGTGACGTAAGCGAATTTGCCATCGCGCGAAAGCATCACACCCTCAGGCTCACCCCCGGTTTTGACCTCGAACAACTGCTTTTTGGTGCTCAGGTCATAGGCAGCGAGCACGCTGTCGTCTTCAATGGAGACATAAGCCACTTTGCCATCCGGGCTCAGATCAAAAATTTCAGGGCTGTCGCCCAAGGGCACGGTGTCGACCATCTTGCCCTTGGCGCGGTCCACCACACCCAGCTGGTTGCTGTCACCGCAGCAGACGTAAATTTTGGTCTGGTCTTTGCTGAACATCATGTGCCGTGGGCGTTTGCACACGTCAATCTTGGATTGCAGCTTGCCTGCGGCGTCGAACACCAGCACTTTGTTGTCTTTTTCCGAGGACACATACACGCTTTGCGCCTGAACCTGCCCAGCCCAAGACCAGGACAGTGCCACGGCCAAGGTGCAGGCGCTCAGGCCTCGTGCGATCGGGGTGCGGGTGGGTTGCATGGGATGTCTCCTTTTTTCGGTTGAATGCAGTGTTCCGTTTTGACACACTGCTCTTGGGCAAGTACTTATTTTGCAAGAGCTGTGCCTAAACGAGCTGCCAAAAATGGACACCACCTACCAAACCAGCCAGGGCGCAGGCGGCGACAATGGGCCCTCTCACCGCATGCTTGACCTGGCCAGTGAGGGTGAACCAGCCATATCTTGGCGTGCAATTTGCTTCAATCGACACATGACACATGGTTTTTCTGCGCGCCACACCTGGACAAGACGACATTGGCTACTGAGTGCGGCCAGCATGGCTTGCGCCCCTTTGGCCCAAGCCAACACATCGCCATCCTGGCCCCAAAAACCGATTCAACTCATCGTGCCCTGGCCTGCCGGTGGCGGCACCGATCTGAGCATTCGCATCCTGGCTGAAGAAGCGGGCTATCGCCTGGGCCAAACCATTGTGGTCATCAACCGACCCGGTGCAGCGGGCACCATGGTCGCCCCCTTGCTCAAAGCGGCCTTGCCCGATGGTTACACCATTGGCCAACTGCCCTTGCCGGTGTTACGCCACGCGCTCATGAACAAAGTGCCTTGGGACCCCTTGACCGACTTGAGCCCCATCTTGCAAGTGTCCAGCACCACTTTTGGTTTGCTGGTGCCCACCAACAGTCCATGGGACAAAGTGCAAGACCTGCTGGACTGGGCTCGCCAGAACCCCGGAGGTTTGATGCTGGGCTCCACCGGCATGGGCTCGACACCCCACTTGGCCATGGAAGAGCTGCTGGGTATGCAGCAAATCGCCTACACCCATATTCCCTACAAAGGCACCACCGACCAAATGCTGGCCTTGGCCAGCGGCAACATCATGGCGGGTGTCAACTCCACTGGTTTTGCGCCTTGGGTCGAGCAAGGCAAACTTCGCCTGCTGGCGGTGTTCAGCGACAAACGCAGCACCCGCTGGCCAACAGTGCCCACCATGAAAGAGTTGGGTTTTGCACAATCGGTCTACCACTCACCTTGGGGCCTGGTGGCCCCCTCGGGGACCCCTGCAGCGATTGTCAAGACCTTGCATGATGCGTTCCGCACAGCCATGTTCACACCGCGTCACCTCCATGAATTGCAACGCTATGACCAAGATGCGGCCTACCTCGACAGCCAAAGCTACAAACAGACCCTGCTGCAGATCGGGGCGCGTGAACGCCAGCTGCTGCAACGCATGAAACTGCTGGCCGAATGACCCGTTCGATGAAATCCCGCATGACACCCTCCGCCACGCCCCTGCCCCTGCAAGCCCACAACTTGAGCAAGGCCTACCAAGGCCATGTGGCCCTGCGCGAGGTCAGCCTGAACCTCATGCCCGGCGAACGCGTCGCACTGCTGGGACCAAACGGCGCGGGCAAGTCCACTTTGATGCAGCTGCTCACTGGTTTATTTGCGCCCGATACCGGCAGCATCCACATCCTGGGCCACGACATGCACAGCGCTGCTCCCCACGCCCTGGCCCATCTGGGGGTGGTGTTCCAGCAACCAGCGCTGGACCTGGACCTCAGCGTACAGGCCAACTTGCGCTTTCACACCGACCTGCACGGCATGCCCCGCGCCACGGCCGATGCCCGCATCCATGAAGGGCTGGAACGCCTGGGCCTGATGGCGCAGCTGCACAAGCCTTGCCGGACCCTGTCGGGCGGCAACCGGCGCAAGATCGAACTGGTGCGCGCCCTGCTGCACCGCCCTGCCGTGCTGCTGATGGACGAAGCCACCGTGGGCCTGGACCCGGCCTCGCGCGTGCAACTGCTGCAAGCGGTGCAAGACCTGCAACACGAACAAGGGGTGGCCACCCTCTGGGCCACACACCTGGTGGAAGAAGTCGAACACGCCGACCGCGTGATCGTGCTGCACCAAGGTGCCATCCGCCACCAAGGCCGCGTGTCCGACCTGCTGAACGACACTGGGCAGGCCTCGGTACAAGAAGCGTTCTTGAGCCTGACGAGGGTTTGAGGGGCAAGGTCCGCTGTTTCGCAGTGCAGTGCGAACTGTCCAGACAAGTGAGCCCCCCCGGCCCAGGCGTCATCTGCGTGACGCCCCTGCTGCAGCGAAACAGGTAGCCTGTGTCATTCACCTATCAGGAGACCCCCATGCTCACACTCTGCGGCTTTGCAGCCAGTAATTACCACAACAAAGTCAAATTCGCCTTGCTCGAAAAAGGCGTGCCATTTGAAGAAGAACTGGCCTGGGTCGGTGCCACTGACGCTTCAGCCAGCCCCTTGGGCAAAGTGCCTTACCTGAAGACACCCGATGGCGCGATGTGCGAGTCCGCCGTGATGCTCGAATACATCGAGCAAAAGTACCCGCAAAATCCCCTGATCCCTGCCGATCCATTTGCCGCCGCCAAGGTACGTGAGCTGGCTCTGTTTCTGGACCTGCACCTGGAGCTGGTTGCACGCAACCTCTACCCCGAAGCCTTTTTTGGCGGCAAGGTGAGCGATTCGGTCAAAGAAAAAGTCGGTGCGCAGCTTGAGAAAAACGTCGCGGCCTTTGCCAAGCTCGCCAAGTTCGCCCCCTTTGTGGCGGGCGACAGCCTGACCCTAGCCGATTGCGCCGCCGTCACGCATTTGCCTCTGGTCTCGGGCGCCACCAAGCTGGTTTACGGGAAAGACTTCCTCGCCGATCTGCCGGTCCGTGACTACCTCAAAATGATGGGCGAGCGCCCCCACATGCAAAAAGTCAACGCCGACCGCAAAGCCAATATGGATTTGATGATGTCTCGCATGAAAGCCAAGAGCTGAGTCTGTGCGCTTGAGCACCTGATGCGCATCCACCCCGGCCCGTGGCTCATGTCACGCGGCAGAGGGGGTTGACCCACATCAATACCACGCCACCACAGGCGCCTAGGATGAAGCCATGACTTCATCCCACACTGCCTCCCTGTCCGTCCACCGCGAGCGCCTTTTGCATGAGCGCACGCAACTGCTGCGGCGCATAGCCCAAGAGCGCGGCGGTCTGGTCTCGCGCGCCGACATGGCCGCTGAACACGATGTGCGGAGTTTGGATGACCAAGCCCAAGCCATTTCCGAGCGCAATGACGAGTTCGCCATGAACGAACACGAAACGGCTGAGCTGGGAGATATCGAAGCCGCACTGGAACGCATAGATGCGGGCACCTATGGCCAGTGCACCGATTGCGGCCTGACCATTCCGCCTGCACGCCTGAACGCTTACCCCACAGCCAAACGCTGCATCGACTGCCAGACCGTGGCTGAACAACGCCGCTGATTTTTTAACCAAGGATTTTGATGAGTACTTTTCACGCTGTGGTCTGGATGGACCACCAAGAAGCCCATGTCGTCATGTTCGACCGTGAGCACGTTGAAGCCCAGCGCATCAAAACACGCAGCCACCACAAACACCAAGGCAAAGCGGGGGACACAGCAGCCTTTTATGCGGATGCGGCCAAAGCGCTGGCGGGTGCACACGAAGTGCTGCTGACCGGCCCGGGTTTGGCTCGCCACGAGTTCCGAGATTGGTGCAACAGCCATCAAAAAAGCATTTCGGCAGCTGTTGTCGACAGCATCGCCAGCGATCACCCATCAGATGCCCAGTTGGTCGCCATGGCCAAGCAGTACTTCAAGCGATTTGACGCCATGGGTGCAGACCCCTCACAAATCTGAACGCGACCTGTATGCAAACTCTTGTGGGCTGGGGGTTCGGGTTCCTCCCGCTACGCCAGCAGCGCACTGGCTGATATGCTTTCGGGCATGCACAGTCTTTTTCATTTTGCTTTTCATGTCACTGACTTGGACGAAGCCCGCCGCTTTTATGGCGGAACTCTCGGCTGCCAAGAGGGGCGATCCACCGACACTTGGGTGGACTTTGATTTTTTCTCTCACCAAATTTCCCTGCACCTGGGCGAGCCGTTCAAAACGACCCTCACAGGCCGCGTCGGGGACCACATGGTGCCCATGCCGCACTTCGGTCTGATTTTGCAAAAGAACGATTGGCAAGCCCTGGCAGATCGATTGCAAGCGGTGAACTTCAGTTTCGTGATCGAACCCCATTTGCGCTTTGCTGGCCAACCCGGAGAGCAGTGGACGATGTTCTTCATGGACCCGTTTGGCAACCCGATCGAAGTCAAAGGCTTTACCGACCTGAACACGGTTTATGCGAGCTGATCGGTCATGGAACACACTTTTGCTTCTGCCACCATCTTGCTGCTGTTGATCACCGATCCGCTGGGCAACATCCCCATTTTTGTCAACACCTTGCGGGCCGTGCCCCCTGAGCGGCGTGCCCGCGTCATCGTGCGTGAAGTGCTGATTGCCTTTGGCCTGCTGTTGTCGTTCATGTTTGTTGGGCAATCGTTCTTGAAGGCCATGAGCCTGTCGGATGTGTCTTTGCAAATTGGTGGGGCCGTGGTGCTGTTCCTGATTGCGTTGCGGATGATCTTTCCGCCTCCTCCGCAGGACTCTCCGGTGCCTGTGGCCGAGCCCCTGATCGTGCCTTTGGCCATTCCTGCTTTGGCTGGCCCTTCCGCCATGGCCACTGTGCTGTTGCTGGTCAGTCAGGCACCCGAGCGTCGACTGGAGTGGGTGGCCGCGCTGAGCGTGACCATGGCCGTCTGCGCTGTGGTGCTGTTGCTGGCGGAGCGCTTGCAACGGGTGGTGGGCTTGCGCGTGGTCTCGGCGTTCGAACGTTTGATGGGGCTGATCCTCGTCTCGATTTCCGTCGAAATGCTGATACGAGGCCTGAAAAAGCTGGCACAAAGCTGGCCCCACTGAGCCGCAGGAGTTGGCAACTCAACCTGGCACTCAAAGCCCGCTTGACAGGCCGCCACACTTGAGAATGCGCCACTGCAGCGCATCGGCTCAGTGTCAGTTCAGCCGACGACCTTCCAGTGGCACATCCTTTTTGGATCGGGGTGTGCCAATAGGTCTGCCCGATTGACCTTTTTGGGTCGCCGCTATGTCCTCCTCGCTGGGGTACTGCCCCAGCAACCAGTAGTCAAAGACGCGCCGGGCAATGGGCGCGGCAGAGGCAGCGCCAAAGCCCGCGTTTTCGACCACCACAGCCAGCGCAATTTTGGGGGCATCCACCGGTGCATAGGCCATGTACAAAGCATGGTCACGTTGGTACTCGGCCAGTTTGGCGGCGTTGTATTTGTCTTTTTGGCCAATGGTGACGGCTTGCGCTGTACCGGTTTTTCCTGCACTTTGGTAACCCGCTCCGGCAAACACCTGTGCCGATGTCCCCGACGTCACCACGCCGACAAGACCGTTGCGCACCACCGCAATGTGCTCAGGTGCATAACGCAAATCAAGCGGTTCGGCCGTGGTGGTGGCCACTTGCGAATGGGTCAGGGCGTCTTGCGTGGCACGCACCACGCGAGGGGCAAATTTTCGCCCACCGCTGGCAATGGTGGCCGTGGCCGAGGCCAGCTGCACCATGGTGAAAGCGTTATAGCCTTGACCAATGCCCAGTGAAATGGTTTCGCCACCGAACCATTTTTTCTGTTCGGGCTTTTTGTAATAGTTGCGCTTCCATTCGGTACTGGGCAACACGCCACGCACTTCGCCTGGCAAATCAATGCCGGTGATCTGGCCAAAGCCCAAGGGTTTCATGAAATCATGGATCGCGTCGACCCCCATCTCATTGGCCAGCGAGTAGTAATAGACGTTGCTGGACAGCGTGATTGAACGAACCATGTCCACCGGGCCCAAACCGGAGTCACCATGGCTGCGGAAGGTGTGCCCCCCGTACGACCAGGAACCTGCATCGTTGATGATGGTGTTGGCACTGCGTTTGCCTGTGGTCAATGCGGCCAGGGCCATGAATGGTTTGTAGGTCGAGCCTGGCGGATAGGTGCCGCGCAAAGCCCGGTTGAGCAAGGGTTTGTCGGGCGACTCGTTGAGAGACTGCCAACTTTCGACATCAATGCCCTCGACAAACAAATTGGGGTCGAACGTGGGCTTGCTGACAAATGCCAAGACCTCACCCGTTTCGGGGTCCATGGCCACCAACGCGCCGCGGCGGTTGCCAAACAAATCTTCGATCATTTTCTGAAGGTGGATGTCGATGGACAGCACCACGTTCTGACCCGGCGTGGCCAAATGACTGGACAGACTGCGGGTAGCGCGACCTCCGGCCGAAGTTTCAACCCGGTTCACGCCCGTGATGCCATGCAACTCCCGCTCGTAGCGTTGCTCGACACCGAGCTTGCCGATGTATTCCGTGCCCCGGTAATTGCCGACATCGTCATCGTCTTCAATGCGTTCTTTTTCACGCGCATTGATCCTGCCGATGTAACCCACGACGTGGCTGGCCAACTCGCCGTAGGGGTACTGCCTGAACAAGCGCGCCTTGATTTCAACGCCCGGAAACCGATAGCGCTGCGCACTGAAACGCGCCACTTCTTCATCGTTCAAGCGTGTGCGTATCGGCAAGGAATCAAAACTGCGCGACTCTTCTCGCAAGCGTTTGAAACGGCGGCGATCCTTGCCTTGAATCTCCACCAACTCGGACAAGGCATCGATCGTGCCCTCCAGGTCGGTCACTTTGGAAGGCGTGATTTCGAGCGTGTAAGCCGAATAATTGCTGGCCAACTCAATGCCATTGCGGTCCAAAATAGTGCCGCGTGGCGGGACGGTGGGAATCACGGCTGTGCGGTTGTTTTCAGCCTGCTCCAGCAGGTCTTCATGGCGCACGATCTGCAAATACGACAAGCGGGCAGCCACCAGCAAAAAGCAAACCAGCACGAGCATTTGAATGACAAACACGCGCGCGCGAAAGCGGTTGAGTTCAGCCTGGTGATCTCGCAATTCGGCAAGTGAAGGCAGCCAAAGCGACATAATCAAAGGGGCCGAATGTTGTCAGGGTCAACCGCTCGCCGTTGAGGTGCGAGCAACAAAGCGCCCATCATGGGCCAAAGGGCCGCCTGCATCAAAGGGGCAAAAAGCTGGCTCCAATGTGGCAATGCATCCTGCACGATCAAACGGGTCACCCATTCGAGCAAAGACGCCAGCACGAAAAGCGGCGCAATTTGCAGCGCTTGCTCGCGCAGTGGAAACCAAAGCAAACGCCGCTGAACGGCGATTGCCATGCTGCTCAGCACCACATATGACAAAGCGTTTTGCCCCAGCAAGGCCGACTCGTGCACATCCAACGCCAAACCCAGCACAAAGGCCAAGACCAAACCGACACGCCGTGGTTGGTAGACATTCCAGAAGACCACCACAATGGCCAGGATATCGGGCAACCAGCGCCATCCCGTCAAACCCAAGAGCATGTTCATCAGCAAGCCCATCACCACCGTCAACGCAATGAAGCGCGGATTGGCAGGCATCAGCAGCGGTCGCCCTGCGGGCATGATCATGGCTTGACTCCTGAAGTGGCGGGTACAGCAGAAGGTACAGCCGATGAACGGCCTTTGCTACCGCGTTTGGGCTCGGGGTGCACCACCGGCGCTGGTGGCCAGTCCTTGACAGGCATCAGCACCAGCAAATGCCGCCCGCGGGCTTTGGCCGCAGGGGTGGCATGTACGCGCGCAAAGGACGAATCCACGCGGCGATCAATCTGGCTCACGGTGGCCACATGCAGGCCGGGCGGATACACGCCGTCAATGCCGCTGGTCGTGAGCAAGTCCCCTTGCTTGACATCGGTGCTGGAGGGCACAAATTTCAGCTCCAGTGCCCCACCTGGCACGGACGGATCACCCATCGCCACATGACGACTGCCCGTGCGGGTATTCATCACGGGAATGCTTTGGCCGCGGTCCGTCAGCAACGTCACTTCGCTGACCAATGGGTAGACCCGTGTCACTTGCCCGACCACCCCCCCCGTATCGATCACTGCGGCGCCTTGCACGATGCCCCCAACTTGACCTCGGTCCACCACAATGCGGTCGGTATAGGGGTCGGCGGTGTCATAGAGCACCTCCACCGCTTGAGAAGGACCTGCCATTTGCGCACGCAAATCCAGCAACTGGCGCAACTGGGCGTTTTCTTGTGTCAACTGCTCCACCTGCTGCAAACGCTGGGCTTGCGCGATGGTGCGGGTCTGGAAGTTCTGGGCCGCATCTTGGGCTTCTTCGAGATTGCCGAAATATTGCCCCAAGCCGCTGACCGCCCGCGCGGGCTGCAACGATAACCACTGCAAAGGCGCCAGCACGGTGGCAATGCCCGAACGCAGCGGCTGGGAGATCTTGAACCGGTGGTCCGAGGCCATCAACAAAATCGACAGCAGCGACATGAGCACCAATTTGGTGGTCGCAGACAAGCCCTGCCGAAAAATCGGCGGGGCACTGCGTTCGAGGGTATCCAGAGCCATAAAAAAGGTGCGCCGGATTCAGGTTAAGTCAAGCTTGGACCCTGGCCGTGGGCAAACAGCCAGGTACATCGCTTATTCGCTGGTAAAAATGCTGCCCAACTGGTCCATGCGCTCCAGCGCCATACCGCAACCGCGGGCCACGCAGGTCAGCGGGTCTTCAGCCACCAGCACCGGCAAGCCGGTTTCTTCGGCCAGCAGGCGGTCTAGGTCGCGCAGCAACGCGCCGCCGCCGGTGAGCATCATGCCGCGCTCGGCGATGTCGGCACCCAGCTCTGGCGGGGTTTGCTCCAAGGCGCTCTTGACTGCAGAGACGATCTGGTTGAGCGGATCGGTCAGCGCTTCGAGGATCTCATTGGAGCTGATGGTGAAGCTGCGTGGCACGCCTTCAGACAGGTTGCGGCCTTTGACTTCCATTTCCTTGACTTCGCTGCCGGGGAATGCCGAGCCGATGTTCTTCTTGATGGCTTCTGCTGTGGGCTCGCCGATCAGCATGCCGTAGTTGCGGCGGATGTAGCTGATGATGGCTTCGTCAAATTTGTCGCCACCCACGCGCACGCGGCCTTTGTAGACCATGCCGCCCAGCGAGATCACGCCGACTTCGGTGGTGCCGCCACCGATGTCGACCACCATCGAGCCCGAGGCTTCGGACACCCGCAGGCCGCCACCGATCGCAGCGGCCATCGGCTCTTCGATCAGGTAGACCTCCGCGGCGCCGGCGCCCAAGGC
>JACCDW010656354.1_pt1 | contig 12419 bp, 6 predicted proteins | sample 7449781 | NCBI WGS metagenome assembly JACCDW01 (sample SAMN15323449, study PRJNA562643) | freshwater metagenome | isolation source: river surface water | place: USA:Blue River Watershed | collected 2017-08-18
ACAACAAGACTGTGGCCTTTAAGGAATACAAAAATTTGGATTATGCTGCCGTGGCAGACGAGGTTCTAAATTTCTGGAAAGAGAATGATATTTTTGAGAAGTCTATTTCCTCACGTGAGGGAAAACCTACGTTTACTTTTTTCGAAGGCCCGCCTTCCGCAAATGGTACACCCGGGATCCACCACGTGATGGCTCGTACCATCAAAGATATTTTCTGCCGCTACCAAACCCTGAAGGGTAAACAAGTGAAACGTAAAGGGGGCTGGGATACCCATGGTCTTCCGGTCGAATTGCAAGTTGAGAAGGAGTTAGGCATCACTAAAGAAGATATCGGAAAGTCCATTTCCGTCGAGCAATACAATCAAAAGTGCCGCGAAACGGTCATGAAGTTCACCGATCAGTGGAATGATTTGACGCAGAAAATGGGTTATTGGGTTGACCTAGATAATCCCTATGTGACCTACCAAACTCCCTACATCGAAAGTGTTTGGAATTTATTGAAGCGACTTTACGACAAAGGATTGCTCTACAAAGGATATACGATTCAGCCTTACTCGCCGGCAGCTGGAACAGGTTTATCATCGCATGAATTAAACCAGCCAGGCTGTTACCGCGATGTCAAAGACACCTCGTTAACCGCTCAATTTGAGGTCTCAAAAACAGCTAAATCTGCGTTTCTTTTCGAGAAATCAGCCGGTGCTCCCGTCTATATTTTAGCTTGGACGACCACTCCGTGGACCTTGCCTTCGAACGCGGCTCTGACCGCTGGAAAAAATATTGCATACGTTTTAGTCAAGACCTTTAATCCTTATACCTATCTACCTGTTCATGTCGTTTTAGCAGAGGATTTGGTGAAGAATTACTTCCAAGCTGCGGCTGAAAATGGTGATTTCGACGCGTACATCGCGGCAGAAAAGAAGCCATCGGCTATTCCTTATGCGATCGTTGACACTTTTAAAGGTGCCGATATCGACGGCGTGGAATACCTGCAATTAATGCCCTATGTACAGCCAAAAACACCTGCTTTTCGTGTCATACTAGGTGATTTTGTGACGACGGAAGATGGAACAGGAATTGTGCATACGGCCCCTACTTTTGGTGCGGATGACTTTCGGGTGTCCCAACAAAACAATATCCCGGCCATTATGGTCACAGATGAAAACGGGAAGGATGTGCCGCTGGTAAACCGACAAGGATGTTTTGTGCAAGAAGTAACGGATTATGCTCTGGAGCCTGTAAAAGAGGCATATTTGACGGAAGAGGAGAAGCAAGAGGCTCGAATCAAACAAGGAAGAGACAAGTATTTATCGGTGGATGAGCGCATCGCGATCCAATTAAAAACCGAAAATAAGGCGTTCAACGTACAGAAATTTGATCACCCCTATCCGCATTGTTGGCGCACCGACAAGCCCGTCCTATATTATCCATTGGACTCTTGGTTCATCAAAACGACCGCGGTAAAAGACAAGTTGATTGAATTGAATAACACCATCAACTGGAAACCTGAATCCACCGGAACGGGTCGTTTCGGAAACTGGTTGGAAAATTTAGTGGATTGGAATTTGTCTCGCTCTCGGTATTGGGGAACGCCCTTGCCGATTTGGCGGACGGAAGATGGTTCAGAAGAATTGTGTTTTGGATCTGTGGAGGATTTAGTTCAGTCATTGCAAGCTGCACTGAATTCAGGAAAATTAAGTGAAGAGCAAACCAAAGGCAACCAAGCATTTATTGCCGCTGTAAAGGCAGGAGAAGCAGATTTACATCGTCCGTATGTGGACAATATTTTTGTATTGAGTGCTTCTGGAACTGTGATGGGCCGGGAGTCGGATTTGATTGACGTGTGGTTTGACTCGGGTGCGATGCCGTTTGCACAATGGCATTATCCATTTGAAAATCAGGAAATATTTAAGCAATCGTACCCAGCGGATTTCATCTCGGAAGGGGTGGATCAAACGCGCGGTTGGTTCTTTACCTTACACGCCATTTCGGCCATGGTGGAGGAATCGGTTGCATTTAAAAATGTCGTGTCTACGGGATTAGTGTTGGATAAAAATGGCAACAAAATGTCTAAGCGTTTGGGCAATGCCATAGATCCTTTTGATACGCTTTCGAAGTATGGAGCAGATCCGACGCGCTGGTATATGATTACCAATGCGCAGCCATGGGACAACTTGAAATTCGACCTAGCTGGAATTACAGAGGTTCGCAACAAGTTCTTTGGAACGTTAACCAATACCTATAATTTCTTTGCGCTTTATGCAAATTTGGACGGTTTTGCTCCTGAAGCTAACGGAGTAACATCTCCTAATTTAACGGAATTAGATCGTTGGATTTTATCCAAATTGAGCAGTTTAGTGGCTGAGGTGGATGAGGCATTTGCTGCGTATGAGCCTACGAAAGCAGGTCGTGCGGTGCAGGATTTTGTGTGTGATCATTTGTCCAACTGGTATGTTCGTTTATCGAGACGCCGCTTCTGGAATCCGGAGGATACGAACCAAGGAATTTCGCCAGATAAGGCAGCTGCCTATCAAACATTACATACGTGTTTAGCGACAGTTGCCCAACTTATGTCGCCGATCGCACCGTTTTACGGAGATTGGTTGTATAAGAATTTGACGGGTGAGGAGTCGGTGCATTTGACCAACTTCACCACCGTAAATGATTCATGGAGAAATCCAGATTTGGAAGCATCGATGGACATGGCGCAACGCATTTGTTCGCTGGTGCACTCATTGCGAAAAGTACACAAATTGAAGGTGCGTCAGCCTTTGGCCCAAGTATTAGTTCCTGTTTTGCAAGAATCTGTGCGTGAGCAAATTCGCCGCGTGGAAGATTTGATCAAGTCGGAGGTGAATGTCAAAATGGTTAATTACCTAGATGATGCTTCCGGAGTTTTAAGTAAAAAAGTGAAACCGAATTTCAAGGCTTTGGGGCCTAAGTTTGGGAAAGATATGAAAGCGGTAGCTGATGTCATTACGGGTATGTCGGCATCGGATTTAGCAACCATCGAAGCAGAGGGTGCGGCAAATCTTCAGGGATTTGAGATTGCATTGGCCGATATTGAAATCTTGACGGAGGATATGCCAGGTTATTTGACGGCTTCCGAAGCGGGGATGACGATTGCCTTGGATAATACCTTGACACCTGAATTAGTCAGTGAAGGAATGGCGCGTGAGTTTGTAAATCGCATTCAGAATTTGCGGAAGGATTCGGGTTTTGATGTCGTGGATAAGATTAGCATTGTCGTGCAGTCGAGTTCGGCGGAATGGAATGCTAGTATCACGGATTTTGCGAGTTACATTCAGCAGGAAGTTCAGGCGGTAACGTTAGAGATTGTTCCTGCTTTATCAGGCGATTCGTCTGAGTTGACTTTTGATGATTCTACCTTACAAGTTCAAGTAGCGATTTTCAACTAAATGTAACATGGTTTTCAATTCCCTGCAGTTTTTGGTGTTTTTTGGGATTGTGACCAGTGCCTATTTTTTAGTGGCTCACCGTTTTCGGTGGGCCCTTTTGCTTGGTGCCTCTTGCTATTTTTACATGGCATTTATGCCCATCTATTTGGGCATCTTGGGATTCACGATTGTGGTGGATTATTTTGCCGGGATTTATTTGGAGCGTTTTGAAGGCGTCACCAAAAAATGGTTTCTCGCACTGAGTTTGTTAGCCAATGTGGGTGTGCTGGCGATCTTCAAATACTACGGTTTCCTGACTGACAATCTAACGGGCATCGGCCACTTGTTTGGCATGGAATTTAATTTTCCTGCGCTCAAGATTTTACTGCCCATCGGACTTTCGTTTCATACCTTTCAGGCGATGAGTTATACCATTGAGGTATACCGTGGACATCAAAAAGCCGAACGTAATTTTGGGATTTACAGCCTATATGTCATGTTTTATCCGCAGCTAGTGGCTGGGCCGATTGAACGTCCCCAAAATTTGATTCATCAATTTTACGAAAAACACACCTGGGACACCGATCGGGTGAAGCTTGGGTTGTTGCAGATGGCGCAAGGACTTTTTAAGAAAGTGGTTATCGCGGATCGTTTAGCACTGCTAGTTGACACTGTTTATGGAGATTTAGGATCACAATCTGGCGGCTCACTTTTACTCGCCGCAGTCTTTTATTCATTTCAGATTTACTGTGATTTCTCGGGGTATTCGGATATCGCCATCGGTGCGGCGCGTGTGATGGGTTTCAATTTAATGGAGAATTTTAATGCGCCTTATAGCGCTAAATCGATTCCTGAATTCTGGCGTCGCTGGCATATTTCATTGTCAACTTGGTTCAAGGATTACGTGTATTTTTCACTAGGTGGCAATCGCGTTTCTGTTCCTCGCTGGTATCTGAATATCATGATTGTATTTGTGTTGTCTGGAATTTGGCATGGGGCTAGTTGGAACTTTGTTATTTGGGGAGCTTTGCACGGTGGTTTCCAATTACTGGGTTTAAGTATTAATCGCTTGTTCCCTTCGCTGGCTGCAGATGCACAATCAGGTATTAGCTTGTGGTTGTATCGTTTGTGGACTTTTAGTTTGGTGACGCTTGCGTGGGTGTTTTTCCGTTTGCCTCATTTTTCAGATATACGCTTGTTTTTCCAAGGCTTATCAGAGCCGCTGGGATTAGGTACGCTCGGTTTAAAACCTGCCGAAATAGGCTTTAGTGTGGCATTAATTGCTGGATTATTGATCTATGATATTCGCGGCAAGCTTCGTTCAAAAGACTTTGTGTGGCTCATGCCGTTATTCATTGCGTGTATATATTTCTTGGGTGTGTTTAGTTTGAAACAGTTTATCTATTTCCAATTCTAACATGAAAAAAATTGTGGCCCTTTTCGTGTTTGTCATCTGCCTGCTGGCACTACTCGTGAGTAGTTCCGAGCAAGGTATGCGGCTGTTAACGAAAGCGCGCTATGCTGGTTCTGGCATCTTGAATTCGGATAAATATGCATTTGGTGATTTGTATGGCATTTCATATTTACCGGAATTTCGGATAGCCAAAGAAGAGAAATTTCTAGAAGTTCCATCTGAGCTTCCGGCCGAAAAGGATCTTGATTTATATGTCGTAGGCGATAGTTACTTATATAGTTATTTGGACACGCTACCTGATTATTATGCCCGGGTTAATAAGGTAGATTTCAGACGGTGGGAACATGTGCCCGTTCGTGCGGAGGCCTTTACATCAGGGCGCAAAAAGGTCTTATTGATTGAGTCTGTAGAGCGAAATATAGCAAATGTGATTGCTTTAGAGCGTATTAGGGCCGTTTTTGAACCGACACCCCCTCCGGTATTGCCGTGGTGGGAACAATGGAATGAGGCTATAAAATCAGCCTTGTATCATCCAACCCTAGAATCGAATTTGGAATTTACACTTTTCAACATGGCTTTATTTTCGCCTATTAAGGAGTGGAAAGCGGCATGGAATGACCGCGTATTCGGTCGGCTTGCGCATGAGGTCCACCGCTCCAAATCGGGTGATCGTTTGTTTATGCATGAAACGATGGATGTACACGAAAAAGGTAGTTCATACCGAGAAATTCCGGAGGATGAAGTACAGGTAACCGTGAAAAAAATGGAGGAGATCCAGGCGTTTTATCTGTCGAAAGGATTTGATTTGGTCTTGTTCTCTTTTATGCCAAATCCTGTTTCCTTGTTGGAAGCCAAAAAAGGCAATCAGTTTTTGACTCGCATTCAGGCTGCCGGGGCAGGGCATTTAACAATCATCGATCCCTCCGCACGATTAAAGGCGAATGCGAATCAATATTTTTATCAGTCTGATTCCCATTGGAATCAACGCGGAGCGCGTGTTTGGCTTGACCAATTGAATGAGGTGCTGCGAGGTGCTCAACGATAATATGCGCGCAATCTATTTGATTCTTTTCTGTTTATTGGCCAACATATCCTTCGTGGATGCGCAAAAAAAAGGCGTATTGACACCAGCTAAGCAAGAGGAGTTGATGGCTGAAGGAATGCGTTATTATACGAAAGGTGATTACGAGGAGGCGATTTTAGTTTGGGAAAGTATGCTTCCGTATGTCAAACAAGAAGCGGCGCTCTATTTTTATCTGGCAAAATCACATGTCGCTTTAGCCAAACCAGCGCTTGCCTTGCCCCATGCGAAAAAAGCGAATGAACTTTCGCCCTATTCGTTGGATTATGGCTTATTCTACAGTGAATTATTGATGCAAGAACGCCGTTTCGATGAAATGATCACATGTTTGCGTCAGTTATCGCAATATGATGAATCGCAGCCGGACGTAAATTTGCTCCTTGCCCAGGCGTATTTATGGAATGAGCAAGGAGATTTGGCCTTGGAGGCGCTTGAAAAGGCGAATCTATGGGTCGGAGAGTATCCAGAAATTATACGGACAAAGCAATTTATCCTCTTAAAAAAGAAACGCTTGTTGGACGCTCTCGATTTAGGTGCACAATTATTAGCGCAGGAGGAAGGGGAAAACTTATTTTCTTGGGATCAGATGGTTGTGGCTTGGGAGCTAAGCCAGGGTGATTCGTTGCGCGATGCGTATCAGCGTTTGTCGGAGCGCTTTCCATCCGAGGGCCAGATTCCCTTATTGCTCACTCATGTGTATTTGCAAGCCAAAGATTTTGGCGCTGCTTTAGGCCAACTGCATGCAGCCTCGGAGGATCGGTCACTTTATCCAGAGATGATTTCCCAAGTTGCCTTGAAAGTGTTTGAGTTAATTGATACCAAGGAAAAGTGGTCGGCAGCATTAGATGTAACGCAGCATTTTATTCAAATGTATCCGGAGGAACCTCGTTTTTTGGCCATTCGAGGAGATTTGCAAGTTAGTTCGCAAGACTTTACGAGTGGTCTCGCTAGTTATTTGCAAGCAGCGCGTTTGGGTAAAAGTAAGTTAGAGGTGTGGGCCCGAATTATCCAGTTGGACTTTGAATTAAATGCCATTGATAGTGCCATTGTGCATGCGCAGGAGGCCTTGGTGCTTTGGCCTACGCATGGATTTTTTCATTTTCAAAAAGGTTTTGGTCAGTATATCAAAGGGGATTTAAAAGGCTCGTTGGTTTCGTTAGAACTGGCCAAGTCAAATTTGAAGTCAGAGGATGCCTGGGATGTCCAGTTGTTTTCAATTTTGGGAGATGTGTATCAGGCACATAAAAGGTATCGTGACTCGGAGAAATCGTTTGATTATGTGCTGCAAAAGCAACCGGAAGACGAGCACGTGCTAAACAATTACAGTTATTATTTGTCTTTACGGAAGGAGCGCTTAACGGAGGCGGCTGCCATGTCGAAGAAATTAGTTCAGAAATTTCCTACGAATGGGACTTATTTAGATACCTATGCCTGGGTTTTGTACCAGCAGGGTTTCTATACGGAAGCACTCGTTTATTTAGAATTGGCGGTTGCGGATAAAGACCCTGCTGGCGCCACGGTGTGGGAGCATTTAGGCGACACCTTGTACCAGTTGAAACGAATCGAAGATGCGGTGGAGGCTTGGAAGCATGCCAAAAAACTAGTGGGGGGAAATCTAATACTCGATAAAAAGATCGAGATGAAGCGAATTATCGAAAATTGAGATATTTTTGTATACTTTTTAAGGCTTACCGCTAACTATGCGCTACGTAATATTCATCCTTTGTTTCTTGTATGTGAGCGCATGCCAGCGAAAGCAGTCAGCCGTCATCGTGCAAGTCAACAAGCCAGATTCCTTAGTACGCGATTCGGCGGTTGCCGAAGTTAAGCCGGTAGAAGTACCACAAATTCCGGAGGCAGATCGACGCGAAGCAGTGGAGGATTTACGCTTCAATTACCTAAAAGCAAAATCACGCGTTGTTTGGAAGTCGGGCAATAATATAGACAATTATACCGTTGACATACGCATGAAGCGCGACAGCATCATTTGGGTTAACATTGGCCAAGTGGGAGTTTCTGGGGCGACGGGTGTATTTGACCAACAGCATTTACGGTTATATCAAAAGATCAATGGTCAATATTTTGATATGTCGTATGATAGCTTGAGTACCATGATGGGGTTCAAGGTTGACTTCCGGATATTGCAGTCACTGATTGTGGGGAATCAACCGTTCAAGCGGAATAATTCACGGGTCATTCGGGAGAATGAAAATATCATCATTAAGCAGGATTCGGGTCGAATAAAGATTGATAATATGGTGGGCCCCAATCGAAAATTAAAAAAATTGTTGGTGAACGATGAACCAAGCACCAACAAACTAACCATGGATTTTGAGGAGTTTACCACCTTGAATCAAGTGGTTTTCCCTTTTAGTAGTTTGATTACGCTTGATGTGAAGGATAAAGAGAACAAGCAGGTGCATACGGTGATTAGCATCAAATATTCCAAAGTAGAATTAATGGACACGCCATTGGAATTTCCATTCCGTGTTCCTGTTAAATTATTGAATTCAAAACCATGAGATATCTTTTAGTTATAGTTTGTTTGATTTGGAGTTTTTCGTTGCATGCTCAGGTAGAAAAGAAGGCGCAGTTAGAGCAGCAGAAAAAGGACAATTTAGCTAAGATCAAGGAATTGAATTCCATTATTTCGCGTACGTCCAAAAAGAAAAATGCATCCATAGGTAAACTGAATGTATTAAAGCAGCAGATCGGGGTTCAGAAAAAGCAGATTAATTTATTGAACGAAAACCAACAAATCTTAGCTGCGGAAGCAACGAAGCTCGCGCGGGAAAGCGATGTCCTTGCAGCAAAGTTAGAGCGCTTAAAAAAGAACTATGCCCTGATGTTATTTGAGTCACAAAAAGTTTCCACGGTTTCGAATAAAATCAGTTTTCTGATTTTGTCGAATGATTTTGGTCAATTCACCCGTCGCTTGGATTTTCTACGTCAGTTTACGAAAAACAGAAAAGAGCAGGCGAATAAAATATTTGAGACGCGTCAAGATTTAATGACCAAAAAGCAGCAAGTTATCTTCAAGAAGAATGAGGAGAAGAAGGTGATCGTTGAAAAGGAAAAAGAAACGAAGACGCTTGAGGTGTTGAAGACCAAGGAAAATAAGGTGGTCACGGTGTTAACCCAGCAGGAAAAAAAGTTGCGTACGGAATTGGAACGAAAGAAATTGGCCATTCGGAAGTTGGATAATTTAATTGCAGGAATCGTACAACGTGAGATTCAAAAATCGATGGAGCGTGAGCGTAAGCTACGTCAAGCAGCTCAAGCACGTAAATTAGAAGTAAATAAACCTACTTTGCCCAAAGTGAAATTAGAAGAAGGAGTGGTGAAAAAATCGGAGAGGTTAGGAGTAGAGGAGCAGCCAAAAGCAGAAACAAAACTTGAAGCGAAAGCTGAAAAGAAAGAAACGGTTAAAGAAAAAGCGGTCGTGGCTGAAAAAGTTGCGGAGCCAGCATTGAATTCGAATACCTATTATATGAATGCGGAGGAGGCGAAATTGGCTAGTTCATTTAGTGCATTACGTGGACGGATGCCGTTCCCAGTTCCTTCCGGATTTATCTCGGATCACTTTGGTGTACATAAACACCCTATTTTGAAGGGAGTGATGATCAATAATAACGGAATTGATATTCAAACCTCACCAGGTTCTCCCGTGCATAGTGTGTATGATGGCGTGGTGCAGTCTGTGGTGAATATACCTGGAATCAATATGGTGGTAGCGATCCAGCATGGAGACTATTTTACCGTATATAGTAAGTTGGCTGGCGTATCTGTCAGCACGGGCCAACGGGTAAAAACAGGCCAACGAATCGGATCGGTTGCTTCGGACGAGGATGGTACATCGGAAATTAACTTCCAGGTTTGGAAAAATACCGTACGCCAAAACCCTGAAGTTTGGCTGCGCCGTTAAATTTTATACAAGACGCGTAGGCTGATATTCCGACCTTGGTCATCTGTAAAATACCGGAAGCGATTGAGGTAATCGCGGTAAGCTGTATTCAAGGCATTATTAATTCGAATACCCACATCTATTTTCTTGAGGTTGATTCCCCAATTCGCTTGAACTAATTGGTAGCCTTTGGGTGGTTCCGAGTAATCAGATCCTAGTTCGACGCGCGCTTGTCTGCTTACTTGAATGAGACCAACACTCACATATTGCTTGTCCTGCATCCATCGGTAGGTCAACGTATATTCAAATCGGTTTGCTGGAATATTAACGAGGTAACGTTTGTTGGCCGTTGAGTTGTCAACTGCTTGAACAATACTTGTTTTGTGTTGCAAGCCAAGGTTGGGGGTCAATTGGTACGTGACTTGTGCATCGATACCGCTGAAAATTGCATTGATTTGTTCGTAGGTAAAAACGGGAAATGCACCACGTACCGTGGTGAAGTATTCGGCCACGCCGCGCGTCACCATGGGCTTTAAATAGATAAAGTTTTGAATGTAATTATGGTATACGCCTACTTCTATTTGCCACTTGTTGGCATCAATCAATGTGTTTAAGCTGGCATTATAGGCCGTTTCTCCTGACAAATTGGGATCTCCAATTTCGAATGCGGCCGCACCGTGGTGAACACCGTACGAAAATAATTCATTCACACCTGGCGTACGGAAAGCGCGCGCTAGGATGAGGTGATTTGTCCATTTTTCTGACCAATGATACTTGAGTCCCGCGCTACCTGAAAGACCGGTGAACTGATTCTTGTTTCGGTTTATGCTAGTTGAATAATTGATTTTTGGCCGATAGACATCGATTATTTTATGGTCGGCACGTAGGCCAACTTCAACTTCAAATTTTTCTTTGATCAAACGTTCAATCCCAAAAATGCCCAAGGTATGTTGGAAGTAATTTGGCAACAGGCTTGATGTTAATGTGGGGGTGTTTACCGTTCTGCCCGAAGTTAAATTGCCTTGCGTTTGTACGTTAAAGCCAAATTGCCCTTTCCATTTTTTGGCTGTATTTGCCTCATCTAACACAAGCTCGCTTGTAAATGTATGGAGTAAGAAGCGTAAATTATTTACGCCTCTACCAGCGCGCAGGACGTCTAGTTCGAGTCGCTCATTGTTTTGATAAGCGATAGTTCCACGCATGGTTTGACCTGATGCGAATTTATACTGGGATTTTAATTTGCCTAAACTGTGGTTGATATCTTGATTAGGGCGGGAAATTTCTCTGCTGAATTCCAAGGGAGTAAATGCTTCAAAAGGTCTTGAACGGGCAATCGATTTTTCAAGATCATTGACATTTCCGATGTGGGAGCCCAAATAAATTCCAATGACTGAATGAAAATGGCTAATGAATAAATCATTGGACCAGTTATTTTTTTTGTAGCCAATGGCTGCCGAAAAATTCTCTTCCTGAACACCTGTATTCGCCAAAAAGTAGTCAGCCGTACGAATATTCCCCCCATTTTTCAACGTACCCTGAATACGCCATCCCCAGCCATTTGATCGGTTAAATCCTCCTTCTAACATGCCTGACAAAACGCCTTGTCGGCCATTTGTAAAATAAATGGATTGAATTTCCCCTTTCATTCCGGCGCTATCGGGTAGTGCATCGGGTTCCATCATGACCATTCCGCCGATGGCGTCACCGCCATAGCGCAACCCGCCTGGTCCTTTAATTACTTGTATATTTTTGGATACGAATGGGTCCACCTCGGGTGCGTGTTCGCTTCCCCATTGCTGACCTTCTTGTCGGATGCCGTGGTTTAGAATAATTACTCTGGCTGAATGCATGCCGTGAATAACGGGTTTTGAGATGGTACTACCTGTTTGTAAACTTTGCACGCCACTGATGCCGCGCAGCATTTCACCTAAACTTAAACCGTCACGTTCGGCTCTTTCCGTTTCACTGAGGTTGCCGCGAAGTTGGGCACTACTCTCACTTTTTTTCCCGCTGACGACGACCTCTTGTAAGTGTTCATCATGACTTTCTAGCGTAAAATTTTCGTTATGGTTTGCTTCGTCTTGAATGGAGATTGGAATTTCGATGGCATCAAAACTGCTCATTCTGCAGATTAATGTATAGGCGCCAGGACAAAGGGATTGGATTTTGAAATGACCGTTACGGTCGGAAAGGGCAAATTTATTGGTTCCTTTTATATAGATGGAGGCACCCGAAATGGTCTCTTTTGTTTCTTTCGCGGTCACATTTCCTTCTAAGGTACAGGTACATGGAGCTTGTCCGTAGAGCGAGCTTGTTGAACTGATGAACCAGAAGAGTAAAAATATTTTTCGAAACATGACGTCCGGTTAGGGGGATAAATATACGCTAAAATAGGCTGAAAAGCATAATTATTGATAATTCCATCGAACTCGAAGACGAAAGCTGAAAACGTGTCGAAAAAATTTTGTTTAATTTATTTTGAAATTTATTAAACAAACATTTGTTTTGTTTAATCTTTTTATAAATTTGTTAAACAAAATCAACAACTCAAGATGACGGCGTTAGAATTTTCTTATCAAGTAGGTAATTTTTCCAAGTTTTTAAAGCCATTTGCTTTACGATTGA
>JACCDW010001809.1_pt1 | contig 12416 bp, 10 predicted proteins | sample 7449781 | NCBI WGS metagenome assembly JACCDW01 (sample SAMN15323449, study PRJNA562643) | freshwater metagenome | isolation source: river surface water | place: USA:Blue River Watershed | collected 2017-08-18
GTCCCTTGGTGCTCCCCACTTCCGCCGTCTTGACCACCCGAACGAATTTGGCGGCGAGCGAAACGTACTGGACCCTGTCCGACGCCACCGGTCCCCTTGTCCGTTCCCGAGACAACCTCCCCAACAACAGCTTTGTGTACGACACGCTCAACTTGCCCACGGGGTGCTACGTGCTGGACCTCCAAGACCGGGACAAGGACGGCCTCAGCTTTTGGGCGAATACCGACGGCGACGGGTACCTGCGCTTCCGCAACAACGGCGGGTCGCTTTACCAGCGGCAACTTCCAAAGGACTTTGGCACGTCCTACCGGTTTGAATTCACCACCGGCGCTCCCTTGGGTTCGGTGGAACCTTCGGTTCCCATGGCTTGGTCCATGCAGCCCAATCCTGCGCGCGACGCGGTGGATGTAGAAGGAATGCCCGACGGAGCCATCCTCCGCGCCACCAATGCATGGGGGCAATCCCTTCCCGTGAACTGGACCGAAGCCGGCTACCGGCTGGATGTTAGCCCGTGGCCCTCTGGCATTTACTGGTTGCAATGGATGCACACGGACGGTTCACGCGGAACCCCGCAAAAGTTGGTGATCGCCCAATAAAAAGGGGGTTAGGACGCCTTGTGTCGCTGCAAGCGCTCCATCAAACTGCCCAAAACCGACATCACTATGCTCATCACAACGGCGGCAGTAAAGTTCTCCAGTTCGAAACCGTCGATCCACCGATCGGCTAACAATACCACAATCCCGTTGATGACCAACAAAAACAAGCCCAAGGTCAGGAAGGTGAGCGGCAAGGTCAACAAGATCAACAAGGGCTTCACGGTAGCATTCAAAAGGCCCACTACCACAGCGACCCAGATGGCTGTCGTCAGGGTGTCAATTTCGACGCCTGGAACCAAGTACGCGGTAAAAAACACCGCCAACGTGCGCACAATCAACACCAGGTGCCACGGCATCGGAGGCCGGCCCGTTGTAGAAAATTGGGTTTTAAATTCCATGGCAGTGCGAAGCTACCCAAAAATGCAATTACTTTGAACCATGTCTAGAATTTCCCTATTCTCCGGTCTAGCAGCCCTTCTTATGGCCGCAGCCTGCGCTCCAACCGCCTCCAAAATGCCCCAGAAAAAAGACGTTCACACCTTTGCCCAGCCGGAACGGGCTCGGGTGCACCACTTGGACTTGTTGCTCAACGTGGACCTGGATGCACACCAATTACTCGGCCGTGCCACCTGGAAAATTACCGCCGAATCCGACGCAGACACGCTGATTTTGGACACGGACCGCTTGTCCATCGGGGAAGTGGTCGTGAACGGAAAACCGGCGTCGTTCACGCTGGGAACCACCGATCCGATTTTGGGCACTCCGCTGCACATTGCGCTTCCCAAGCACCGCGCGGAAGATACCCTTCTGGTGGAAGTTGGCTACGAGACGCACCCCGACGCCGGCGCCCTGCAGTGGCTGAGCGCCGAGCAAACCAACGGCAAAACCCACCCCTTATTGTTTACGCAAAGCCAAGCCATCTTGGCAAGGTCCTGGATCCCCTGCCAGGACGGTCCGGGTATTCGCTTTACCTACAACGCCAATGTACAGGTGCCTCCGCATCTCATGGCGGTTATGAGCGCAGAAAATCCGCAGAAAAAGTCCGCCGACGGCACGTATGCTTTCCGTATGCCTCAGGCCATTCCCAGCTACCTCATGGCTCTGGCCGTAGGGGACTTGGCCTTTGCTCCTTTGTCGGAACGCACCGGGGTCTATGCCGAACCCGCGTTTCTGCAGGCCTGTGCCAACGAGTTTGTGGACGTGGAGAAGATGGTGCAAGCCGCCGAATCGCTCTACGGACCCTACGCCTGGGGCCGGTACGACTTGCTGGTACTGCCCGCCTCCTTCCCCTTTGGCGGGATGGAAAATCCGCGGCTGACCTTTGCCACGCCCACCATTGTGGCCGGCGACCGCAGCCTGGTTTCTCTGGTGGCCCACGAATTGGCGCACAGCTGGAGCGGCAACCTGGTCACCAACGCTACTTGGAACGACTTTTGGCTCAACGAAGGCTTTACGGTGTACTTTGAAAACCGCATCATGGAGGCCGTTTACGGCAAAGACTACGCGGACATGCTGGCCGCTCTTTCCCACCGCGAATTGCTGGAAACCGTCGCCGAATTCCAAAAATCAGCCCCCAACGACACCAAATTGGCCATCGACCTGGCCGGACGCAACCCGGACGACGGCGTCACCGCCATCGCCTACGAAAAAGGCTTTCACTTCTTATTGCTTATCGAGAAAACCGTGGGACGCCCCCGCTGGGACGCGTTCTTGAATGGCTATTTTGCGCAAAACGGATTTGGCACTATGACCACCGAACAGTTCGAAAAGCTGATCACCACGGAGTTGCTCACCGACGACGAAGCCCAAAAAATCGGTTTGGACGAATGGATCCACGGCACCGGACTGCCCGCCAATTGCCCCGAGCCCGTTTCTGCGCGTTTTGCCCAAGTGGACGCCTTGGCGGCCCCCTTTGCCTCCGGCGGCACAGTTGCTCCGGCTCTGAAAAACGCTTGGAACGGGTGGAGCACCCACGAGCGATTGCGCTTCTTGCAAAGCATAGAGGGAGCCACTGCCGACCAACTGCGCGTACTGGACCAAGCCTTTGGACTCACTGCCACCGGCAATGCCGAATTGGCGGCCCAATGGTTCCAAACGGCCGCCCGGGCTGAACTCCGTTCACCGGAGCTCGCCGCTGCCACCCGGTCGTTCTTGGTCCGCGTTGGGCGCCGCAAGTTCTTAACGCCCACCTACGAGGCCTTGTTGAACCACGGGCAAGCGGATTTGGCCCGGTCCATTTACCAGGAAGCCCGTCCGGGGTACCACGCGGTGGCGCGAGGAACCTTGGACGCTTTGCTGAAACCGTAAAGAAACGGGACGGCGCGTGGGCGCCAATCGCGAGTGCTCAAGGGCTTACACCACCCGGTTAAGCTCGGTATTGATTTGGTTGCGCAAGGCGCTGTACGTCATGATTTGACGCACCCATTCGTCCCGGTCTTGGGGGGAAGATGCCGACTCCAAGGCCGTTGTTGCTTTTTGAATCAGTCGTTCCAAATGCACGGTCTTGAACCGCAGCACCGCTTGGTGGACGAACGATGCCAGATAGGCCTCCTTCTCGGGTACAAACACGTCCCGAAGCTTCCAATTGGCCAAGGTGTGTGCCTCGGCGATCAAATCGGTGGCCGCAGCCACCCAGGCCGGATCTTCGCTTCGCACAAAGTGGGCGCTGGTGAGCACAGTGCCTGTGCGCCAGGCCTCCAAACAGGTTTCGTAGATCTGTTGGTAGACCGGGTATTCAAATGCCAAGGCGTCGGTCGATAAATCTTCCAAAATCAGGGTGGCTACCGTGTCGGTTTGTACCTGACCCGCTTCATCGGTCCACTGCACTTCTTGGGGTCCGTGGTTGAGCAAGGTCTTGAGGAGGTCGGACTCCACGGCCAAGGGCCGGCCGGCCGCGCCCACTTGCAGGGCATGGCCACCGTCCACGGAGTAGGCAGCAAAATGGCTGGGGTCGGCGTACGGATCCACCTCCGGCGCTGAAGACGGCCCGGTTGCCGCGCCTGGTGAACCTGCTGGATTCAAAGCACCCGCCGCGCCCGCTGAACCCGGTCCATCCGGTCGAACCACGCGCAACCCATCCCGGTGGGAAGTAGCCCCTGCCGCACGCTGGGCCTCGTTGGCCAACCGGGTGAGGGCCAGCTGAAGTTCTTGGTTGAGTACCCGCTCGTCCATGGAGAGGACCACGGCACACTCCCGAAGGTACACGTCGCGCAGGAGCAAGTCTTGCACCCGGGCCACGCTGGAAATCATGTCCTTGGCCAGGCCAGCGCGCTTAATGGGGTCTTCTGCTGCGTCGGATGCCAACACCTCGGCTTTGAACCGGATGAAATCCGTTTCGTGGGTTTTCAGGTATTGTTTGAGGTCTTCCGGAGAAAGAGAGCGGGCAAAGGAGTCCGGGTCTTCGCCGTCGGGAAAACGGAGCACCCGCACCTTGAGCCCTTGCTCCAGCAGGAGGTCGATCCCCCGAAACGAGGCCCGGATGCCGGCCGCGTCCCCGTCGTACAACACCGTAACCTGGTCGGTGTAGCGGCGAATCAGCCGGATTTGTTCCACGGTCAAGGCCGTGCCTGAACTGGCAACGGCATGCGTTACGCCGGATTGGTGCAACCGCAGGACGTCGGTGTAGCCCTCGACCAGCAAACACTTGTTCTCGCGAACGATGCTTTGTCGGGCTTGGTACAGGCCGTAGAGTGTTTTGGATTTGCTGTAGAGGTCGGACTCCGGGCTGTTGACGTATTTGGCTGCTTTGGCGTCGGACCGGAGGATGCGCCCTCCGAATCCCAGCACCCGTCCGCTTTGGGAGAAAATGGGGAACATCACCCGGCCAAAAAACCGATCGGCCCACTGGCCGTTTTCGCGGGGGAAACACAGCCCCACTTTCTCGAGGTACTCGGGTCGGTATCCCTTGGCCAACGCGGCTTGGTAGAGAGCGTCGCGGTCTTCCAGGTGGAAACCAAGCTGGAAGGTTTTCAATGTGGCATCGGTGAATCCGCGTTCCCGGAAATAAGCCAAGCCCACCGCCTGGCCCTTGGGGTGCTCCCACATCCACGTTTGGAACTGGGCCGCTGCAAAGTCATTCACCCGCTGCAAGCTCTCCCGCTCGGTGTCTTGGGCCTGCTGTTCCGGCGAAACTTCCTCTTCTTGGATCTCGACGTTGTATTTCTTGGCCAACCAGCGCAGCGCTTCTGGATACGTATACTGCTCGTGCTCCATCAAAAAGGTCACGGCACTTCCGCCTTTTCCGGAGGAGAAACACTTGAAAATTTGTTTGGAAGGCGAGACGTAAAAACTCGGGGTCTTTTCTTGGGTAAAGGGACTGAGGCCCTTCAAGCTTCCGCCGCTCTTTTTGAGGACCACAAATTCCCCGATCACCTCCTCAATTCGGACGGTGTCTAGGATGCGGTCTACGGTTTCGCGGGGAATGCGTGCCATGTCCCGAAGGTACAAAAATCCAATGGGGACAAGGGGTTTGCGGGGTTGCAAAAAATGCAAAAAATAATTCCCTCTTTTGCTTGCACAATAAACAAAACATACTAACTTTAAGGAAGTTACAACCCTCCTTTGTCTTGTCTGACCCCTCTCCTGTTCCCAACAACCGCGAACGTCGTCCATCGGATTACGCGCGCCGCATGCGGGAACGATTGGCACTGAGAGCTCGGATAGCCGAAGGGGACAACGATGCCAAACCCATGCGTAACAATCTACAAATTGGATTTATCCTGCTGATGATCGCGGCCATCGTGGCGTTTGCCATGGTGATGTCGTCCAAAATTTAACGTCCCTCACCCCCTAGCAGCCGGCGTGTTGTACCTTCGGGCTTCGGTATGCGTTGGTTGACTTGGTTAGGCGGAGGCGTGGGATGGGCCCTCAGTGGACCCATTGGTGCCCTATTTGGTGCTGCCTTGGGGAAGGCGGTAGCCGATTTATTGGGTCCTGATTCAGGTGCGAGGAAAAACAATCCGGGAAGCGGCCCGCGAATCACCACCGAGGCCGATTTCCGCGCCAGTCTTTTGGTGTTGGCTGCATCGGTTATTAAAGCAGACGGCCACGTGGATGCGCGGGAGTTGGACTACGTGCGCACCTCTTTTGTTCGGTTATTCGGAAAAGACCAGGCCAACGAATCTTTTCGTCTTTTTAAAAAAATCGTCGGTACCGACGTGGAGCTGGATGCCCTCGCGGGTCAAATCCGGCAGAATATGCCTTTGAGTGGCCGGCTGCAGCTGCTGCACTTCTTGTTTGAATTGGCGGTGGTCGACGGCGTTCCGAACTCGCGGGAAGTTGCTCAGATTGCCCTCATTGCTAAGCTGTTGGGCATACCTCGCGTGGATTTTCTCCGGGTGGCCGCTTTGCACAACGTGTCTGAAGGGGGCCGGGGGTCTTATCAACGGGCTCAGCACGAAGACCCCTATCAAGTTTTGGGGCTGGACCGCACTGCCACGGCGGAAGACATTAAAAAGGCCTACCGCCGGCTCGCCAAACAGTACCACCCCGATGCGCTGGCCAGCATGGGCAAGGAAGTCACCCAAGAGGCCCAGCAGCAATTCCGCAAAATTCAAGAAGCCTACGACCGTTTGAGCAAAGCAAACTGAGCCGGAACCCCTCTCCATGAAACACTACACCGAGCCCATCCAAGCGGATCTCAAGGCCTTTGAAGCGCACTTCAAAGACACCCTGAAAAGTCCCATTGCCCTGCTGGACGTCATCCTGCGCTTTCTGGTCAAGCGAAAAGGCAAGCAACTCCGGCCCGCCCTGGTGTTTTTGGCCGCTCGCCTAACGGGCCTCCCTCCCACCGAGAAAACCTACCGCGGTGCGGCTTTGGTGGAACTCATGCACACCGCCACCCTCATCCACGATGACGTAGTGGACGACTCCCCCGAACGACGCGGCTTTTTCTCCATCAACGCCTTGTGGAAAAACAAAGCCGCCGTTTTGGTAGGCGACTACCTCCTCTCCCGCGTACTGCTTCTGGCTGTGGAACACGCCGACCACGACCTCCTTTTTCACGTGAGCACCTCCGTCAAAGCCATGAGCGAAGGCGAGTTGCTTCAGCTGGAGAAAGCCCGACGCTTGGATATTGTGGAGTCCGTTTATTACGAAATCATCGAGAAAAAAACCGCATCCCTGATGGCCTCCTGTTGCGCCGTAGGCGTGTCCTCCGTAGGAGCCGACGAGGCCGCCGTACAAGCCGCCCGTCAATTTGGACGCGCCCTCGGAATGGCCTTCCAAATTCGGGACGACCTCTTGGATTACCGCCAGTACGACCAAACCGGCAAACCCCATGGCATCGACATCAAGGAGCACAAAATGACGCTCCCCTTGATTTTTGCCCTTCAAAAAGCCGACGCCTCCGAGCGCAAAGCCATGATCCGGACCGTCAAGCGGGACTCGGACCGGCCGGACCGGGTACAGGCCCTCATGGACCGCGTGGTCGCCCTGGGCGGTGTCGACTATGCCGAAGCCACCATGCGCCGTTTCCGCGACGAAGCGGTTAGCCACTTGGCGGCCTTTCCCGATAACCCAGCCAAAGAAGCCCTGGTTCTGCTCGCAGACTTTGTCGTCGAGCGCAAGAAGTAGTCAGGGCGAACGGAAACCAACCTTTTGTAGGCGGGTCCCAACAAAAAGCCCCCGCGCATTCGCGCGGGGGCTTTTTCATTCTTAGAAGAGGCTCTTCTTACGAACCGCAAGCCAAGCAACCTTCCGGATCGTCCAAGCTGCAGGTGATGGCGTCCTGGGCCGAGTACTCCGTAGCGGTGCTGGCCACCGGCGTAAATTCCATGGTGGGCAACTCGGTGTGCACAGCCACAGGTGCAGCCATTGCAGGAGCGGCTGCGGCATAACCCGCTGACGCGGCAACGGTCGTGCCTACAGCGGTATGCACGGGAGCAGAAGCAACGGGCTCCATCGCTGGAGCAGCTGCCACAGGCGCCGCTGCTACTGGGGCGGCAGCAACAAACCCCGCCTCGGCAACCGCAGGGGCCTCCTCGGCTTTCTTGGTCACTGTAAACTTGATGGCTTGCGAGGCGGCCTTGGTGCGCAGGTAGTACATGCCCGTCTTCAGGCCTTTCTTCCAAGCGTGGAAGTGCATGGACGTCAATTTGCCCATATTGGGGGCTTCCACAAACAGGTTCAGCGACTGGGACTGGTCAATGAACAATCCGCGGTCGGCGGCCATGTCGATGATATCGCGCATCGAAATTTCCCAAACCGTCTTGTACAATTCCTTGATGTTGGCTGGAATGGCGTCGATGTCTTGGATGGAGCCGTTGCTCGCCATGATGGCATTCTTCATCTCCTCGTTCCACAGACCCAACTGAACCAAATCCAACAGCAAATGCTTGTTCACCACAATAAACTCCCCAGACAAAACGCGACGGGTGTAGATGTTGGTGGTGTATGGCTCAAAGCACTCGTTGTTGCCCAGAATTTGGCTGGTCGAAGCCGTCGGCATAGGAGCCACCAAGAGGGAGTTCCGAACGCCGTGTTGGCCGATTTCCGCACGCAAGGCCTTCCAGTCCCACCGTCCGCTCAGGCTGTCCTCGCTGACGCCCCACATATTGAACTGAAACTCGCCCTTGCTGATGGGAGATCCCTCGTATGACTCGTACTTGCCGTCCACTTTGGCCATGTCGCAGCTGGACTTCAAAGCCGCAAAGTAGATGGTTTCAAAAATATCCTTATTCAGAGTGCGGGCCTCTTCCGACGTGAACGGGTAACGGAGCATGATGAAGGCATCGGCCAAGCCCTGAATGCCCAACCCTACCGGACGGTGGCGCATGTTGGAATTGCGGGCTTCCGGCACCGGGTAGTAATTGCGGTCAATCACCTTGTTCAAGTTCTTGGTCACTTTGTAAGTGACCTCGTATAACAACTGGTGGTTGAACTGTCCGTTCTCGATGAAACGCGGCAAGGCGATGGAGGCCAAATTGCAGACCGCCACTTCGTCGGGCGCCGTGTATTCCAGGATCTCGGTGCACAGGTTGGAGGAGCGAATGACACCCAAATTCTTTTGGTTGCTCTTGGCGTTGCAGGCGTCCTTGTACAACATGTACGGGGTGCCGGTCTCAATCTGAGCTTCCAAAATCTTTTGCCACAACTCGCGGGCTTTGATGGTCTTGCGGCCCTTGCCTTCGGACTCGTAGCGGTGGTAAAGGGCTTCAAACTCGGCACCGTAGGTATCGTAGAGGCCGGGGCACTCGTTGGGACACATGAGCGTCCAGGCTCCGTCTTCCTCCACCCGCTTCATGAACAAGTCGGGAATCCAAAGGGCAAAGAACAGGTCCCGGGCGCGGAGTTCTTCCTTGCCCGTGTTCTTCTTGAGGTCCAAGAAATCGAATACGTCGGCGTGCCAAGGCTCCAGGTAAATGGCAAAGGATCCCTTGCGCTTGCCTCCGCCTTGGTCCACGTAGCGGGCGGTGTCGTTGAACACGCGGAGCAAGGGGACAATGCCGTTGGAAGTTCCGTTGGTGCCGCGGATGTACGATCCGGTGGCGCGGATGTTGTGGATGCTCAAACCAATGCCACCGGCAGACTGCGAAATGCGCGCACACTGCTTCAAGGTGTCGTAAATGCCGTCGATGGAGTCGTCTTTCATCTGCAGCAAGAAGCAGCTGGACATTTGGGGCTTGGGGGTGCCGGCGTTGAACAAGGTGGGAGTGGCATGGGTAAACAGCCCCTTGGACATCATGTTGTAGGTCTCTACCGCAGCGTCCAGGTCTTCTTTGTGGATGCCGACAGACACACGCATCAGCATGTGCTGCGGGCGTTCGGCCACCTTGCCATCAATACGCAACAAGTAACTGCGCTCCAGGGTCTTGAAACCGAAGTAATCGTAATTGAAGTCCCGGTCGTAGATGGCTGCAGAATCCAGGCGTTCGGCATTCTGTTCGATGATTTCCATCACGTCGTCGGCTACCATGGGAGCGGCTTTGCCCGTTTTTGGGTTGACGTACGTGTACAGGGCCCGCATGGTCTCGCTGAACGACTTGGTGGTGTTCTTGTGCAAGTTGCTCACCGCCACACGAGCGGCCAACTGAGCGTAGTCGGGATGGCGAACCGTCATGGAGGCCGCTACCTCCGCTGCCAGGTTGTCCAACTCGGAGGTCGTCACCCCGTCGTACAGTCCCTCAATGACCCGCATGGCAACGGCAACCGGATCGACCAACGAACTCAAGCCGTAGCAGAGCTTTTGAATTCGGGCGGTGATTTTGTCAAATTTGACCTCTTCGCGGTGGCCGTCGCGTTTGACTACGTGCATCATGGGAACTTCGTTTATTCAGGAAATCAATAAAATCGGCGAGGGTCGTGTGTTAAAATTCGGAGTCGAAATTGAAGGCCGCATCCACGGAAGTTTCCTCGTTGGTGCCCACACCGGCTTTGCGGTATTCGGCCACGCGCTTTTCAAAGAAATTCGTTTTGCCTTCCAAGGAAATCATTTCCATGAATTCGAAGGGATTCTCGGAATGGAAAACCTTCTCGCACTTCAGCTCGGTCAAAAGGCGGTCGGCCACAAACTCCAAGTAGCTCACCATCAAGCGGCTGTTCATTCCAATCAAGTCCACGGGGAGCGACTCGGTGATGAACTCGCGCTCAATCGCCAGGGCTTCGGTAATGATTTGCTGAATGCGCTCCTTGGGCACTTTATTCACCAAGTGGTGGTTGTGCAAGTGCACGGCAAAGTCGCAGTGCATGCCCTCGTCGCGGGAGATTAACTCGTTGGAAAAGGTCAAGCCCGGCATCAAGCCGCGCTTTTTGAGCCAGAAAATGGAGCAGAAAGCCCCGCTAAAGAAGATGCCTTCTACAGCAGCAAAAGCAATCAAGCGTTCGGCAAAGGAGGGAGACTCAATCCAGCGGAGCGCCCAATCGGCCTTCTTTTTAATAGCGTCGAAGGTGTCGATCGCATGGAAAAGCTTGTCGCGTTCGGCGGGGTCCTTGATGTAGGTGTCGATCAACAACGAATAGGTTTCGCTGTGGATATTCTCCATCATGATTTGGAAACCGTAGAAGAACTTGGCTTCGGTGTACTGCACCTCGTTCACAAAATTCTCCGCCAGGTTTTCGTTCACGATTCCGTCGGATGCGGCAAAAAACGCCAGGATGTGTTTGATGAAGTACTGTTCGTCGGCCGTGAGCTTCGTCTCCCAATCGATGGTGTCCTGGCTCATGTCGATTTCTTCGGCCGTCCAAAAGCTCGCTTCGGACTTTTTGTAAATGCTCCAAATGTCGTGGTGCTCAATGGGAAAGAGAACGAAACGATTGCGGTTTTCTCGTAAGATGGGCTCGTCGTGATTCGGCGTATGCATTTGGATAACTTTTTGATTTTCAGTACTATTTACTTCAGTTCAGGGGACAGATAGGCCTGCAGGTGAACTTCTGCTCTACAAATTTTGCGATTCCTTCGGGGCCTCGCAAGGGGGAGATTTTAACATTCGGGCGTAGTTTTCAACAAGCGCTCCTGGGAGCCAATCGACCAAACGCCCACGGCGACAAGCGGTTCCATTCCCGCAAGCCCTTTTTGCCCCAGGAAGGCAAAAATTAATTCACACGTCCGGAGGCAAATTGTTGATAACCTCGGCCACCTCGCACAGTTCGTCGTACCACGGTTGGCCGTAGGCCCGAACCAACGGCTCCTGCAGGAATTTGTAAACCGGAACTTTCAGTGCATCACCCAGTTGGCAAGCCGGATCGCAAACCTTCCAGCGGTCGTAGTTCAAGGCATCAAAAGCGCGGTACGCCGTAACCCGAATGGGATACAAGTGGCAAGAAAGGGGCTTTTTCCAACCGATGGCCCCATCGCGGTGGGCTTGTTCGATGGCACAAAGCGCCGTGCCTTTGGGGTCGAAAACGACGTAGGCACAAGCACCCCCCGGAGAAACCAAAGGGGTGACCTTCTCGCCGTCCCCATCTATGACCCAAGCGCCCTCGCGTTGAATCGCCGCGCGACCTTCTTCGTTCAGGTAGGGGTCCACGGCCGCTTGGATGGATTCCAGGATGCCGCATTCTTCGTCGCTGAGCGGAGCGCCGCTGTCGCCTTCTACGCAACAAGCTCCTTTGCAAGCAGTTAAATCACAGACAAATGCGTTGCGAAAAACCTCTTCTGCCACAATGGTTTTTCCCACTTCTACCATGGTGCAAAGGTAGGAGATGAAGTACCTTTGCGGTGCGCTATGGGATTCTCCTTTTCAGAAATACTTTCGGCCACCATGGTCCTCTTTGCGGTCATCGACATCGTGGGAAGCATTCCCTTGATCGTGTCCCTTCGGGAGCGCGTGGGCCACATCCAATCCGAGAAAGCCACTTCCGCCTCCGTGGTGATCATGGTGCTCTTCCTCTTTTTTGGCGACGCCTTCTTGCACCTTTTTGGGGTAGACATCCACTCCTTTGCCGTCGCCGGTTCCTTTGTCTTGTTCTTTTTGGCCATGGAGATGATTTTGGGCGTGCGCATTTACCGCGACGCCGAGCCGGAGTCTGCCAGCATTGTTCCCATTGCGTTCCCCTTGGTGGCTGGTGCTGGAACCCTGACCACCCTGGTCTCCATCAAAAGCCAGTACGCCGCCATCAACATCCTCATTGCCATCTTCTTAAATGCCCTTTTGGTCTACTTCGTTTTGAAGAATTCCAAACGCATTGCGGACGTCATCGGCAAAAACGGCATTCATATTTTGCGGAAGGTCTTTGGCATCGTTTTGCTGGCCATCGCCGTCCGCCTCTTTACCTCGAACTGGTCAACCCTTCTCCCATGAGTCTTTCCCCCGAAGACCGCTTCAAAGCGGTCATTGCCCACGCCAAAGAATACGGTTTCGTCTTTCAAAGCTCCGAGATTTA
>JACCDW012025747.1_pt1 | contig 12413 bp, 9 predicted proteins | sample 7449781 | NCBI WGS metagenome assembly JACCDW01 (sample SAMN15323449, study PRJNA562643) | freshwater metagenome | isolation source: river surface water | place: USA:Blue River Watershed | collected 2017-08-18
CCGTGGAAGCTGTCTCTACGATTCGCATGATCAAAAAGTCATCGATCCTGTGATGGCAGTGTTGGAGCATTTTGCAGGCAAAGTGAACCACGGTCCCGTCGTGCTTGAACGTGATGATCCTGATTTGGCTTTTGTCGAGCTGCTCGCGGAATGGAAGCGCCTGCAAAATGTTCCTCTTCGAGTGAATGACAAGCCGTTTGTCCCCTCGGGAAGGCCGAGCAGGTCTTCAATTCGCCGAACACAGCCTATCCTTCACGCTGATCCAGCGCTTCAGGATCAAATCATGCAGGAGTTGTTGCGAAACTTGGGCATGGTAGAAGGCCAGTCAACGGCAGCTGATTGGTTGACTGATGCCACAGTGAGTTGCTGGCCTCTATACGTCCATGGATTGGTAGGACGCTGGACAGCGTTGGTTGAAACGAGCTTTCGGCGTGCGGTTTGTTTGTGGGGCAAGGACCTCGTCGCGCAGGTCCTCTTTGAATATGCGAGAGAAAACCCGCCCCGTACTGCAGACACAACTCGGGCTTTTGCAGGCCTACCGACCTTTGTCCGCCATCATATCGAATTCCAGCAGATCAAAGGTTTGGCCGATTTCCTGGAAGCTTGTTCCCTATATTGGGAACTGCTGGAGGGCGAGGATCCGAAAGCTAAACCTGCTGGCGAGCCAGCTTTGCAGCACTATCTCCAGCATCCAGCGAAATTGTTCATGCCCAGTGAAGTGGACTATGATCTTTTTAGGCTTTGGCAGCGGTCCGTGGACGAAAGATACGGCGTGAATGATGAAACCGATTGGGATGATCCTGATCAATCCCAAAGGTATCTTCTTTTTGTTAAATCCTCGACCCGCAGCGTATCCGTGCTTCCGGTTGAATCGAGAATGATAGGTTTCTATCAAAGTCTCGTGGACGGCGGGAACCTGGAAACCGCTATTGGACAACTTGCTTCACAAGGGCCTATGCACGAATCCCAGCTTGAAAGTCAGCTTGCGGCGCATCTGAAAACTTTGGTTTCCGAGGGCCTGCTCGTGGAATCGTTGGAAATGTCCAGAATATCGTCCACTCCCAATTGATCTCAAGCTGCAGGACATGGCCGGGCTGCCTGGTGAGTGAATGTGTCAATTCGGTTGATTGGCTATGAGTTTACCCAGCACTCCTTGAGTTGGGAAAGACCCCTAACAAACCTCACCATCAGTAAAAATAGATTTTTTTATACCTTGACGCAAAACACAGTCACTCTTAGAAATCAATCAGACTTCTCGAATTTTCTCGCCTTCAATGTAGTTGCAAAAAACGAGTGTGCCATGAAAAAAGTTCAGGTGTGCCGCATCGGGTTCTTATGCTTTTTTTTATCAGCTTTCTGTCTGCCGCGTCTTGCGCAGAGCCAGGATGTGACAAGCCCTTCCGAGCTTCTGCCTCGTTCCGATTGTCCAGCTTCACATGTTTTGGAATGCCAGGCACTTCGATCCACTATCACCCTTGTGTGGAAAGAACTGCAGAATCAACCCAAGCCACGTGAACGAGCCGATCTGCGTTTGCAACTCAACCATGCGCTTGAAAACATTTGGGTCATAACCCAAGGGGCTGATGCAGCCCAACTTTTAGCTTTGGAGCAAAAATATAGTGCTTTGCGAAATATTCAGCAGATGACGGAGCGTTTCTCGTCGGCGGAACGACCTGAAATCGCGTATCACCATTTGGAGCTGAAAGCGGTTCACGAGGTCATGGATCGCTTCGGTATGCTGGAGCTGAATCCAGCGAATATTAGTCCAAGGGATCAACCCGTTTGGCAAACGCTAGAAGTCACTCCTCCTTGGGCAGGTTACTGGTATCCTCGCTATGATCCCGTGCTGTTCACCGGCGATCAGTCCGTCTTTGCGAAAGTGGATCGCATGATGGCGCGTATTGGTCGGGAATCCAAAGCTCAGGACATGGAATCAGCCATGGCGGGTGGTTATCCTGAAAGCTGGGAAGGCCTTTGTAACGCCTGGTCCAACGCGTCCATTCTGGAGCCAGAGCCCCGCGCCGCGATCGATGTGCTCGGCGAGAGACTGACGATCGCGGATCAAAAAGCCCTCTTCACGAAACTCTATGAAGGCTATCCCGTTACCATGTATGGCATACGCTATGATGGTGATTTCGTAACGGATGGAACTTATCAGGATATCAGACCTGAAGCCCTGCATCGTTTTGCACTCTCTGTGCTCGGCAGCATGAAAAGACCCTTCATCATCGACGACACGGCAGGCGGTGAAGTCTGGCAGCAACCTGTCTTTCGGATGGACTGGGTGATTCATCAGGACGAGTCCTATGATAATGCCTACAAAGTTTCCATGAAGCTTTGGAAAATCAAGATGCGCTCGCAGGTGAACGATGATCTCACGAGTCGCAACGATTATGCCTTCGATCAGCATCAGTATCGGCTCTTCGTCAATCCCGAAATCAAAGCCCAGGACGGTCGACTCGTGGTCATAGCCGGGGAGTGGCTCGGCAATTCAAAGAAGAACCATCCCGATTACGTGGTCATGCCCCACGATAACGGCTCGCCGTCCACGTCGAATGCCTGGCTCCAGAATAACCTCGATCCATTGCTGGCGCTCCTCCATCACCCCGCCAGTTTTATGAGACTTGATGCCCAATAATATCCCCGCCGCCTGTTTTCAGGGCAGCGGGGTTTTTTATGAATGCAACATATAGCAAAGGATAGTCTATGAAACTCGCCGTATTGACTTCTGGATTGCTACTCTTGTCGATGAACGCTCTGGCCGATGGCAGTCAACAGGTACAGCTGGGTAATGATCAGACCTATTCGATTGATGGCATGAAGGATCGCTGCCGTCTTTTCCAAAGCTCGGCTCAGCTCAAGCCCTTCTCCATTCGCATCGAGTGCGCAAAAACCGAAAATCGTTGGGAAGCCATTTCTCAAAAAAGACCTCTTCCCCAGTGGGTGGAGTATACTGCTTCCGGCCTTGGCAAAGGTCAGATCGCGGCGGAGAAAGTGAAAGAAAATCTGGCGCCACAGGAGTATGAGTGCATCAGCTATCAGGAAAAAACCATACTTTACAAAGGCTACCTCGATCTGAGCTGCGATGATTTCATCCAGCACGTGACAAGCCTGAAAGACCTCTGTGCTGAAGGTTTCGTCAACAAGGAAGGGTCGGAATCCCTGGTGGATTGGACTCAGGTCGGCGAAGCTGAAACGGGCAGCCAGTTCACCAGCGGCTGTCAGAGCGAAATCACCGGCCAAGGCCAGCAGCCCGGTGTCACGAACCCTGGTCAACAGCAGACAGGGCAACAGATACCAGGGCAGGGTGAAGCCCAGTCGAATTAATTTTTTGTTCCGATGGAATAACGAGGGGGTTTTATAGCCCCCTTTTTCAAAGAGGTTGATCATGAGCTTGAGAGTCTTCATAAGGAGTGCCGTGACGAGTTTTGTTTTGGCAACGCCAGCCCTGTTTGCGGCTGCGGAAAGCCCCGATCAGGTCCCTGGCGCGCCGGTGCCAACCGATGCGGCCCGAGCCAATAATGAGTTCGGCTGGAGCCTTTTCGAACAGATAAGGAGTTCCATGCGGCCGAACGAAAACCTGCTCTTTTCACCGCTGAGTGCATGGCTGGCATTGTCCCTGGCCAGCAACGGCGCGGAAGAGGAAACCCTGCAGGAAATGCAGAATGTACTGCGTACCAACCAATATTCCCTGGTGCAAACCAATCCTTTGGTTCGTGATCTGATCAAAAGTCTGATCACGAGCGAGCGCAGCACCGAAGTGCTCCGCATCGCCAATGCCGTTTGGGTGAACAGCGACAGCTTTGAGCTCGCAGAAAAATTTCAGACGGATACCCAGACCTTTTATGCCATCCTTCCTGACGAGGACGTGGTGACGAGCGAGTCTTTCCGTGAAACCTCCACCTTGCAGCATATCAATGAGTGGGTGAAGAGGAGTACCGGTGGCATGATTCCCAGCATCTTGAATGAGCTGGATCCGGATATGGCTTCCCTGCTTCTCAATGCTCTCTACTTTCAAGGGCAGTGGCTGATGCCTTTCCGTCCCATGCTCACGGCTCAGGATAGCTTTCAGCTCGCCGATGGGAGCACGCGATCGGTGAGTATGATGCGCGAGACGCAACTCGCAGCCCCTTATTCCAGCACAGGCCAGTTCAAAATGATTTCCCTGGCGTTCCGCAAGGGACAAAACGCGCGAGGCGAGGGCGAACTGGGGCGCTTTCAGTTGGATGTGGTGATTCCAGAAACAGACGAGGTCACGATTTTTGCTTTGCAGGAGACGGATTATCAGGTCCTGCTTCAGCGCATGCAAAAAGAGATGGTGCGGGTTCATATTCCCAAATTCACCTTTTCCTTCGAAAAATCCTTAACGTCCGCGCTGCAAAGCGTCGGAATGGAACGCGTGTTTCGGCCAGGTTTAGCGCAGATGGCACCCCTCGGTACACCCAAGCAGGGCGGCGAAGCCTTTATCAGCGATGTTCTGCAAAAAACTGCGATGGAAATGGACGAAAACGGTATGAAAGCCGCGGCCGTGACGGCCGTGATCGTGGGTACGACAGCGGAGCCGACGACGACAGCCGAGTTTGTCGCCGATCGGCCCTTCTTCATCGCGCTCCGCGATCGGATCACGGGCGCGCTTTTATTTCAGGGCATTATTGCCAATCCAGAGGCGGACTAACCCTCGGCCTGCCCTGGACGGCAGGCCGCAGTTTTCATTTCATGAACATGGCCGCACTGCGAACCACAAGGGCCGATGGGAAAAGACGCGGCAAGGTCGCTGTTACTTTATTCAGTAAACCTGCGACATGACATTCCTCTCTGGCGAACATGGCATCGACGCCCTGGCGAGCGACGTCCATCGATTGCATCATAACTGCCTGAACGCCTTTGTTCAGCTTATGATGAGCGCGGTCAAAGAATGAGGTGGACGTTGGGCCTGGGCAGAGGGCCGTGGAGCTGACCCCGAACTCGCGTCCCTCGTAATTCAAAGCGCGTGAGAAGCTGAGCACAAAGCTTTTGGTTGCGGCATAGACGGCATACGATGGCAGGGCTTGGAACGCTGCCGTGGACGCGACCTGCATGATATAACCATGACGGCGTTCGCGCATCTTGCGTCCATAAAGATAGGACAGGCGAACCAGCGCATCCACATTCAGATGGATCATGTCCTTTGCTTCATCGAGCGTTCCATCCAGGAAGGGTCCATGGGCTCCGACGCCGGCATTGTTAATCAGTACCTCGGGCACGATGCCCCACTTATCGGTCTGTTGCACCAGACTCTCGCAGGCGTCGGCCCTGGTCAAATCCAAAGGCATAATTTTGACCTGCCTGCCTGCTGCGCTCAATTCCTTCTGGGCCGCATCCAATTTTTCCTTGGAACGGGCGACCAGTACCAAATGATAATCACGCTCCGCCAGGAGCCTTGCGATATCCAGACCAATTCCACCGGAAGCGCCCGTGACGATCGCCCATTTTTCTGTCATGATGATTCCTTTCCATGTTCAAGCTCTGCCAAAATTCTATAGTTGGTAACTCGGGGAGACAAGCATGCAAGAATGTACGGCCGTCATTTTTGATTTAGGCGGCGTGTTGCTCGATATCAATTATCAGGCCACTGAAAAAGCCTTGCGAGGACTTTTGGGGCCCAGGAGCGACCAATACTATCTGCAGAGTAAGCAAAGTCCGCTGTTTGATGATTTGGAAACGGGGCGCATTGCACCGGAGCAGTTTCATCAGGGCATCTGCGAATTGGCTGGTACGACTCTGCCCGTGGAGGCTATCCATGATGCGTGGAATGCGATGCTTGGCCGCATGCCGCGAGAACGCATCGCCTTCGTGCAGAAGGTGGCGGCGCGCCGTCGAGTTTTTCTTTTGAGCAATACCAATGCGATTCACAAGGCGGCCTTCGATAAAATTATCGCCGAAGACCTTCCGGGCCAGGATTTTGATGCCTGCTTTGAAGCAGCTTATTATTCGCATCTGGTGGGCCTCCGGAAACCTCATCCTGAGATTTATCGTTATGTCACGGACCGTCATGGTCTGGATCCGGCGCGAACACTTTTCATCGATGATAACAAGGATAACGTGGAAGGCGCACGACAGGCTGGGCTTTTGGCCTATCATCTGCAAGGTGATCTTCTGAAGGCCCCGCTCGATTTTCTGCACCGTTAGAAGGCGTTGCCGTAAAGAAAATAAACACCCACATTATCCTGACTGAATCCCACATCAAGACGCAGGTTGTTCATGCTGCGGGTATCGAGAAAATAATCGACCCCGAGGCCACCTGCGGGCTTTCCCGAGCTTTCGTCGAGAGCGCTCAGACGTTCAGCATGGGCGCCGACTCCGGCGAAGACCCGGAAACCCCATTCGGGCTTCCATAGCGTTCGCCATTCACTCTGGCCGTAGGTCACAGCATAATTGCGGAATTGATTCCCGTAGAAGCCTCGAAGGACCTGATTGCCGCCAAGACCCTGCAGAAGATAGAAGGGTACTTCCACACGGTCCATTTCCGCTGCATAGAACTGCAGAGCCAAAGATTGTTTGTCCGTGAATGAGAAGTACTGTTTCCAGTCAAAGCCCCCCAAACCGTAGCGGCCGCTGTCTTCATTGGTCTCAAAATTCTGATGCCGGTAAAAAGCGCGAATCAAATGGCCCGACGTCGCCCGCACGCGACTGCTGCGGTTGTCATGACCGAGGGCAGCACTGAAGAATTGCTGATGACCCTTATGTCCCCAGCGATCGAATTCCGCATCGACATTGGGTGTGGGATCATCATGGTTCTCTGTGAAGCGTTGCCAGCTGGCACCCAGTTCGAGTTCCCAGAATAGACCATCATAGAAAATATTTTTGATACGTGTTTCCAGTCCAAAGCGTTTGTCATCATAAGCCTCGGCATCATCGGGGCGCAATTCGAGGCGGCTCCTTCCATAATATTCGCTTGGAAAATCCTGACCCGAGATTTTTGCGCTCCACTCCCAACGGCCTTGATCCCAATAGATTTTGGGTTCGGCGACGGAAATGATCTGACTTCTTTGGGTGATGGTGGCGAAGGCGATCAGCTGCGATGGATCACCGCTTTCGGGATTGTCGAGATTCTTGATCAGAAAACCGCCGGCTCCAACGCCGGTATCAGGCGTAAAAAATAGGATGGGCAGAAATCGGGAAAGCTGTGGGGTGGCAGCTGGCGCTTCGGCTGCAGCCCACAGGGACGATGCGAAGAAGAAGGAAACCAGCACAAGCAAAAGCCGCATGATGACCTCGTGAAAGGGCTCCAAGCCCGGTTGCCAGAGTCCTCTTGTACCGCAAGAGGAACCTGACTGCAAGAGGGCAAGGCCCGCCAAAAGGCTCCCAGACGGGCGTCCGGCCAAGGTCCTGGAACGTCCTTGTCGCTTTCGCTGTCATCAGCGGTAAAAAGCCAAAGCCGGCGTGTCCAGGATGATAGGAAACTCCACGCCTGACTGGGTTACCAGAAGGTTGGCCACGGGATAAACGGAGGAACGCGGGAAGCTTACACTGTAAGTAAAGGCTCCATTTTCAAAGCGAGCTTCCGTGGCCGTGTCCAGGGTCGCACTGTCGATGGCCTCGGATAGATCCGCGGCTATTTTCAAGGCAGGCTGCCCGCGGCTAGATCCTTTGTCGTAGGACAGATAAATCAACTTGGGACCGTAGCTACAGAGATAGATGCGATTATGCTTCGTCTCGATGAAAGCGTAGGTTTCCGAGCGCGGTATTTCAACCTGGCAAGATAAATCGCCTTCGATTTTACTGAGTGGTCCGATTTCCGTGACGAATGGTTTTACATAGCGATCTTCGGCCAGAACATAGCATGGGGTGTGCTCGACATTGCTGCGAGGGACGACATGCATCCAAAGACGTCCGCGGTTGTCGAGTTTACTGTCGAAGATTCCAGGTTTCGAACTCATGCCGTCCAGTAGTGTACCAACATTCAGCGCGCCATAGACACTGGGAAACTGCGTGCCAGCATCCGTGCGGCAGTTCAATCCACCCGTGGCTGTCACCTGCCAAAGACCGACCTGCTGGGCCTTAGCCTTTGGATAGGCTGCGTTCGTTGTGCTGTGTTCAGATTCCGCGACACCACACGAAATGAGGGTCAGGGCGATGGCTGCAGTGGAAAGGTTCGGCAAGACCTTCATGATAACTCCCTTGCGCTGATTGTGACGGTGGAGCTGTTGTCAGCTCGGGTGTCACCATAACGAGGCTTTCGTTCTGTGGAAAGGCAGGAATCACCGAAAGTCCGAATCCTGGAAAAAATCTGTCTCGCGTTCTGGAACAGTGGTTGGCCCAGTGCATCAGGCGAGCCGCCGTATCCCAAGCTGTAATATTCTCCTGGCCTATGCGAAAATACTTTTACCATCGACAGAGAATGATCGAGCAGCCACCCTTTGCGGAAAGACCAAGATGCAACTGGAGAAAATTACCAAGTTCATCCATAACCTGAACGACGACACCTTCATCCAATCCCTTGACGAAATCAGACAGCGCTTTCAATGGTGGGGTTACTTCTTTCTTGGTTTCATGAACCTTCCCTATATCCTGATCGATCGAGGCCTGATGCCGGATCGTTGGACGGATTGGCAATTCCTGGGAACAAGGCTGGCCGTCAGTTTGAGTACCTGGATCTTCATGCTGCATCCCAGGTGGAGACGTTCCCAGGCGGGTCTCTACGTTCCCGGTACTCTTTTGTTCTTCGGCATGGCGTCCATGACCCATGTCTTCCCTGAGGATCGATTGATTGAAGTCTATCAGGGTATTTCCATGGTCTTCGCGGCCTATACGCTCATCACCTTTGTCAAACTCAAGCATTATCTCTTGTACGTCTTCGTGATTTACGCTTCGTACTGGAGCATCTGGCTCGTGAATCCGCCTTCATCGTTCGATCATTGGATGAGCAAGTGCGGCTTCGCCAATTTCAGTACGCTGATTCTGGCAACCATTGGGTTCTATGTTTTCCGCTTGCAGCTTTCGTTTTTGAACTACTCTTTGCTCAGAAAGCTGCGGAATCGGAATCAAGAGATCGAGGAACATCGATTCCGCCTCGAAAATATCCTGAAATCCCTGCCCCAGGCCGTCCTCCTGATTGACCTTGCCGCAGATGAAAGTCGTCTCACCGTGACTGAAGGCTTTTCCATTGAACTCGAACGTTTGATGGGTCGGACTTATGATCGGGCCTATGATCCTATTCAACAGGTCTTTGCCGCCTGCGATTTGAATGATGATCAGTTGAGCCAGATGCGGTCGATACTGATGAATGCTCTGAAAGAGGAACTGTTGGTCTGGGATATGAACCGCCATGCTCTGCCGATGACGCTGAACCTAACGCGAGGGGACAAGGTTCGCCATCTTCAGCTGGATTGGGCAGCAGTGCAGGAACTGGATGGGTCGGTCGGCAAAATACTCTTGAGTATCAAAGATGCAACAGAGCTGCATGCGCTGCATCAAAACATGTTCCAACAAACTGTGGATTCCCGTCGCATCACGGAAATCATTGCCGTGGATCGGGATAAGCTGCGTGATTTCTTTGCGCTCGCGCGGAACCTCATGGAAGAATCGATCGACATTCTGAAACCATCGGTTCTGAATCCCAGCATGATCCATGCTGTGTTTCGGAACATGCATACGCTGAAGGGTTTGGCCCGTGCGTACAACCTCAACGATCTCACTCAGGTCGTGCATGAAGCGGAAACTTCCGTCATGGTCGAGGCGAAGGATTTGGATTCGGCCGGTCGAGCTGCGATCACGACGCAGATTCAGGCCATTCGAGCCGTGATCGAGGCCTATGAAACTCTGATAGCCCGGCTTTATACCGTCTCGGAAAAAAGTCACGATGTTGCCATCGATCAGGCCAAGATCGAACATATTTCGAATCACATATTGCCCGGGATCATGAGGCATGACCTGATGGGGCTGCGGGAGACGGTCCTATCCTTGCGGCGCCTCTATAGCTTTCATCTGGAGCGCGTGCTCCTGGATGAGGTTCTAATGACAAGGCAAATCGCGGCCCGACTCAACAAAGCTGAACCTGTGATCAGCTTTCAGAACGATAACTATCAGATTGTCGATTTTATGAGAACGCCGTTTCGCAAAGTGTTTGTCCATCTTTTCCGAAACTCGATCGATCACGGAATTGAAAGCATCGATCAGCGCTTGCGTGTTGGCAAGACACCGGATGGAACGATAAGGATTGAAGTGAAAGCCCAGGATGACGATTTTAAAATTTATGTGGAAGATGACGGCTGTGGTTTAAACATCCCAAAAATCCGCGAACGCGCCCAGCGAAGGGACATGCTCGACCCTCAACACGACTATAGCGTCCGGGAAATTGCGGAATTTATCTTTGCTTTGGGAATCTCGACGAGCGATTCCGATTCGGAAATCTCGGGCCGGGGCGTGGGCATGGATGCGGTGAGAACCTTTCTGCGAAGTCATGATTGTGCGATTGACATTGACCTCCTGGAGCCATCCTGGAACAAGGATCATGTTCATTTCAGGTTTGTGATATCTGTGCCGGGCTCTTATCTGAGTCCGATTATTTCAGATGCTGAAGAGGCCATGCTGATGGGATCGAGCCTTTCAGTTGCGTCCTAGTCTATCACATTGCGCCATAAATGGCGTTGATGGTGTAAGTGTTCGATTTTGCGGGATTTTCGAACACCTAAAATCAAAAAACTCTTACCGTAATATGAAAAAGAAATTGGGATTGTGACCGAAAAACCAAGGGACATTATGGGGTGATGTTGCATAATTTTACCAGTACTCCCACCCGAGGAATCCCATGAGTCCGATAGTCCAACGAATGCTTTTACTCATCACGCTTGCCAGCCTTTTGCCTTCCTGTCGTTGTCAAAGCAGTGACAAGTTTCGAATGGGCATCAATCCATGGCCTGGTTATGAGCTTCTGTGGTTGGCCCATGTCAAAGACTTTTATCGCGAGGAAGGGCTTGAGGTCGATCTGATTGAGTATTCATCGTTGGTGGATGCGCAGACAGCCATGGGGCGGGGGCATCTCGATGTCCTGTGCTCGACGATCGTTGAAGTCCTGCTCATCACTCTCCCGGACGGGACGGCTCCGCAAGTGATCCTGGTTCCCACCTCTTCCAAGGGAGCGGATGTTATCATTGCCAACAAGGAATTGGTCCCCGATATTCGTGCACTCAAGGGGAAAACGATAGGCCTGGAGTTGGGGTCCCTGGGTCAGTACATGCTGACGAGAGCCTTGCAGCAGAATCATCTGCAGCCTTTTGAGGTCATTGTCAACGGCATGGATCAACTCCGTCTGAGCGAAGCCTTGCACAGCAATAAGATTCAAGCTGCCATTAGCTATCCGCCGGTATCAATGGAGATTCTACGGCAGGGAAAGGCCCACGTGATTTACAGCTCGACTGACCTGCCAGGCGAGATTCTGGATGCAGTATCGGCCAGCCCTCAGGCCATGCAAAGAATCAGCAATTTCGGCCCGCGGCTGCGGCGCGTTTGGGATCGCGCCTTGAAATATTTTCAGGAGCATCCCCAGGAAGCCATGGAGCTCATGGCTGCCCATGAAAAGATTTCGACCGAGGAATACCGTCTGGCGTTGGAAGGTATCGAGCTTCTGCCAGCGGCCAGGCAGGAGGATTACTATTTCACGCAGGGCAAACTAAAAGAAATCATGAGCGCCGTGCAAAAAATAATGCTGGATGCTGGGAGTATTCAAGAGCTGAGGCCCGTGGAAAACTTTCTGCCTGAGTGAGGCTCTGGAATCATGGCGAAAAAGCCTGGACTCAAACTTCTGATCATATATCAACCCGCCCTCATGAGCGTCGGCTTTTTACTGATTTTCCTGATTGTAGCCGTATCCATCGATTTTCACGCCATGAGAAGCGAACTCCAGCATGAAGCCATGCAACAGGCGGATAAAACGATCGACATGCTCCAGCTGACCGGGGAATCGCCTGAGTTCATCCGTGCAGTCAATACCATGCGCTCAAATCCCGACATACTTTTTGTCCTGGTCGCTCACAAAGATCATCGGATCATTGCCAGTTCGGAACGCACCTTGACCGGAGCAGTCTTTGACGAAAAGCAGCTGCAGCGCCTGGAAGACAAATGGAAGATGCCCATTGAAAAAGGCTATAACGATGAGAGACTGTGGCACGGGGGCACGACTTATTATTTTCAACAGTATCCTATCTACAATTCGCCTGGACTGGATCGCGCTGAGTTACTGATCATCTTCAATACGATGGATACCTGGCAGCGCTGGCTGCAATATAGTGGCATGTTCCTCGGAGTCGCAAGCTTTATCATTGGACTCCTGGTGTTTACCGTGCTGGCCAGCATTCGTAGGCACGTGAATGAACCCTTACAGGCCCTGCAGACCGAGATCGCAGAAAGCGAGGACCTGGATCATTATAAGCCCC
>JACCDW011622512.1_pt1 | contig 12406 bp, 11 predicted proteins | sample 7449781 | NCBI WGS metagenome assembly JACCDW01 (sample SAMN15323449, study PRJNA562643) | freshwater metagenome | isolation source: river surface water | place: USA:Blue River Watershed | collected 2017-08-18
ATTGACAAGTTTGACGAAAAGGAGCAAAAAGAGCATTTAAGAAAATTTGTATTTCCATTCATATTGCGCCGAACCAAAGAGCAGGTAGCAAAGGATTTGCCAGAAAAACAAGAAATGGTATTGTATTGCGAAATGGGTACAGCGCAAAGAAAAATTTATGAAGCGTATAGAAATGATTATCGTGATAAATTAATTGGGATGGTGGAGGAAAAGGGAATTCAAAAATCTCAATTATCCATCTTGCAAGGCTTAATGAAATTGCGTCAAATTTGTGATAGCCCAGCTATTATTAAAGATGAGGCCTATCCAAATGAATCTGTTAAACTAACTGAATTAACTCGAGAAATTACAGAGAATATAGGGGATCATAAGGCGTTGGTGTTTTCTCAGTTCTTAGGTATGTTGGGTTTAATTAAAGAAGAACTCACAAAATTAGGAATTGATTACGAGTATTTTGATGGAGGTAGTACGATACAAGAAAGAGAAAAAGCGATTGAGCGTTTTCAAAACGATCCAAATTGTAGAGTATTCTTAATCTCTTTAAAAGCAGGTGGTGTGGGCTTGAACTTAACTGCTGCTGACTATGTCTACATTGTAGACCCATGGTGGAATCCTGCTGTAGAACAACAAGCTATTGATAGAACCCACCGCATTGGACAAACCAAAAATATATTTGCGTATCGAATGATTTGTAACGATACAGTAGAAGATAAAATTTTGAAACTACAAGATCGAAAAAGATCTTTGGCCAAGGAACTTATTTCCGATGAGGAAGGCTTCGTGAAGTCCTTGACCAAAGATGATATAGCGTATTTATTCAGTTAGTAATTAAGAACGCTTTTATTCAATTTATTTTATTACCTACAGCACTATTTCATTTCTGCTGCTGCAATGGATGCTTTTGGATTTTTCAAAAATTCATCCTTGCATTCTTTTGAGCAAAAACCCAATACTTTGTTTTCATAGTGTGTGGTATCACTAATGCCTGCAGTTACCGGCATGCCACAAGTTGGATCCTTTTTGTTATTCACTAAACTAACATCATAGTTATTCGTAGCTAGGGAATCTATTGCCATGGCGGCAGCAGAATCAGCTGCGGCTGCTTCTGTAGTGGCAGCATCCGCTGATGGGTTATTACACGCGGTAAACAAAATACCGGCACAGATAAAAGCAGTTCCAAGGATTTTTTTCATAAGGTTGATTTTAGTTTCTATTTCAAAAATACGAAGGCAAATGGGCATTTTAAAACTAACAACTATTATTTTTTATAGCCTAATCTTCTCCTTTAAAGCCTTAGAGACCAAATTATAGCTTTCATTGGGGCTTATTTGTTCATTTATTATCTATTTTTACAGCCTGAATCCTAATTGTAGGAATTAAACATGAAACAGGAACCATTATATATCTTATTGACGCGTGCAAATTTTGCACCGGTCCCTGTATTGAACAGCCCCATCAGGTTGCCGCTTGCGGTTAGATTTTCACCGCGACGTGGATTCTGATAGGACGAGCAATTGGCACTTGCCCCTATCAGTGGAAAAAGCCCCGAATTTTGATAGAAACGCCAGAAGTGTCATTTTTTTAAATTTTAGAGATTATTGGAACAGCAAATTATAGTACGTGTAGCCCATAGTGGCGATATACATTATGCAATAGCCATTACAGATGAAATGGCTTCTTCTGCAAAAGCGCGTGGAACGGGCATTGCAAAACGAAGCCCTGAATATGTTGCCAAAAAAATTGAGGAAGGCAAGGCTGTAGTGGCTCATACTGCAGATGGAACCTGGGTAGGCTTTTGTTATATAGAAGCATGGCAACATGGTCAGTTCGTAGCCAATAGTGGATTAATAGTTGCTCCAGCATTTAGAAAAAGCGGGATTGCAAAAAAGATTAAGCAAACCATTTTTCAATTGTCAAGAGAAAAATATCCCAATGCCAAACTATTTGGATTAACAACTGGATTGGCTGTAATGAAAATTAATAGTGAATTAGGTTACGAGCCCGTAACGTATAGTGAGTTAACTGATGATGAAGAATTTTGGGCCGGTTGCAAGAGCTGTGTGAACTATGAAATTTTAATGAACAAGGATCGCAAAAACTGTATGTGTACCGCTATGTTGTACGAGCCAAAAAGCACGCACACGCCAGAAGAGACTGCATCTGAGTTTACAACAAATTCAAAGTTATATGAACGTTTTATGAAAATAAAACAAAGCAAATTATTAAACTGGTTGACGAAAAAATAAATAATATGGAGAAAGTTGTTCTGGGTTTTAGCGGGGGATTGGATACCACTTTTTGTGTAAAATACTTAACGGAGGATAAGGGATTAGAAGTGCATAGTGTGATCGTAAACACGGGTGGATTTACAGAGGAGGAGTTAAAAAAAGTGGAAGCACATGCCTATGCATTGGGTGTAAAAACGCATACTACAGTAAATGCAGTAAAAGGATACTATGATAGCATCATTAAATATTTAGTGTATGGTAATGTGTTAAAAAACAACACCTATCCTTTAAGTGTAAGTGCAGAGCGTTTGTCACAAGCATTGCATATTGCAGAACATGTAAAAAAAGTAGGTGCCAACTTAGTAGCACATGGTAGTACAGGTGCGGGCAATGATCAAGTTCGTTTTGATATGATTTTTCAAATCATGATTCCAGGCGTTGAAATTTTAACACCTATTCGTGATTTGCAATTAAGCCGCGAGGCAGAGATTGAATATTTAAAGGGGAAAGGTGTGGAAATGAATTTTGAAAAAGCGGCCTATTCAATTAATAAAGGATTGTGGGGGACTAGTGTGGGTGGAAAAGAAACCTTGAATTCTAAAGGGATGTTGCCAGAAGATGCATGGCCAACGCAAATGACCAAGGCGGGTGATAGCGAAGAGATGGTGATTCATTTTGAGCAAGGTGAAATTAAAAAAGTGAATGGACAATCTTTTGCACATCCTACAGAAGCCATTCAGTATATACAATCTATTGCGGGTGGTTATGGGATTGGAAGAGATATTCATGTGGGAGATACCATTATTGGTATAAAAGGCAGAGTGGGATTTGAAGCAGCAGCACCCATGGTCATTTTAAAAGCGCACCATGCTTTAGAAAAGCATGTATTAACCAAATGGCAATTGTCTTGGAAGGATCAGTTAGCTTCATTTTATGGCAACTGGCTACATGAAGGACAAATACTCGATCCAGTAATGCGTGATATGGAAGCCTTCCTAATTAGTTCACAAGAACAAGTAACAGGAGATGTGTTTGTACAATTGAACCCGTATCATTTTCAAATTTTAGGCATTGAGTCTCCTAATGACTTGATGAGTGCGAAGTTTGGGAAGTATGGTGAAATGAATACTGGTTTTACGGGTGCAGATGTGAGAGGCTTCACCAAAATATTTGGTAACCAAACAAGTATTTTTCACAATGTAAAGGAGTCGAATAAAAAATAAGTTGAGTAAATGTGTTGTCGCAATTTAAAATTAACACAACACCATTCATAAATTATTAGAAGTCTAGTCAAATGCAAAAAGTTAATATTGGTATTGTTGGAGGTGCAGGGTATACAGGTGGCGAATTGTTGCGTGTATTGTTACGCCATCCTAATGCACATATTGCTTTTGTGCATAGCACAAGTAATGCGGGTGAACCAGTGAGCAAAGTGCATGCTGATTTAGTGGGGGATACGAATTTAAAATTTGCAAATGAACTAATGCAAGACATTGATGTATTGTTTTTATGTGTTGGTCATGGCGATGCTAAAAAGTTTTTAGCAGCAAATGAAATTAAAACAAGCATTAAAATAATTGATCTCTCTCAAGACTTTAGATTGGCAAATACAGCGAATGTTGGCGATAGAAATTTTGTTTATGGTTTGCCAGAATTGCAAAGGGAAAAAATCAAATCGGCTCATCATATTGCCAACCCTGGCTGTTTTGCAACAGCCATTCAATTGGGATTATTACCCTTGGCTGCTAAAGGATTATTAAACGAAGTATACACAACGGGTATTACGGGTTCCTCTGGAGCTGGTCAAGGTTTATCATCAACAAGCCATTTTAGTTGGAGGGCCAATAATATCCAAGCCTATAAAACATTGCAACACCAGCATTTAAATGAAATTGGAGAAAGTTTGGCGACTTTACAAGGCAATCAAAACGCCGAAGTAAATTTTGTACCCTGGAGAGGTGATTTCACTAGAGGTATTTTTATTACTTCAGTGGTAGCTAGTGATTTAAGTTTGGAAGCGGTTTATGATTTATATGAAGCTTATTATGACGGACATCCATTTACCCATATTTCTAAAAATAATATTGATTTAAAACAAGTAGTCAATACCAATAAGTGTTTAATTCATATTGAAAAACAAGAAAGTAAAATTGCGATACATTCGGTAATTGATAATTTATTGAAAGGGGCAGTAGGACAAGCGGTGCAAAATATGAACTTGCTATTTGGATTAGAAGAGGGGACAGGGTTACAATTAAAAGCCAATTATTTTTAAATCAATAATCTAAATTCAATAACCGAAATACTTAGTTGTAACTAAGACCTATAAACATCTAAAAGACTTCATTTAAAAATATTCATCATGTCATTATTCAACGTTTATCCTTTAAATCCAATTGCCATTACTAAAGCTGCAGGCAGTCGTGTGTGGGATGATAAGGGCCAAGAATATCTAGACATGTATGGTGGCCATGCTGTAATTAGCATTGGTCATACGCATTCACATTGGGTTAAACGTATAGAGGATCAATTACATGCCATTGCTTTTTATTCTAATTCAGTGATCATGCCTATTCAGGAAGAGCTGGCGGCTGCTTTGAATCAAATTAGTGGTAAAAAGGACTATCAATTGTTTCTATGCAATAGTGGAGCAGAAGCAAATGAGAATGCTTTAAAATTGGCGTCGTTTCATACAGGCAGAAAAAAAATAATTGCTTTTAAGAAAGCATTTCATGGCCGTACTTCTTTGGCGGTGGCTGCAACAGACAATCCAAGTATTGTTGCGCCAGTGAATGAAACCAATAATATTATCTTTTTACCATTCAATGATATTACAGCACTAGAAGCTTGTTTTGCAGAACAAGGCCCTGAAATTGCTGCAGTGATTATTGAAGGCATACAAGGTGTTGCAGGAATTCATGAAGCTTCAGATGCATTTTTACAAGCCATCCGAAAAGCTTGTGATGCACATGGCGCTTTATATATTGCGGATAGTGTACAATGTGGTTATGGTCGTTCAGGTCAGTTCTTTGCCCATGATCATTCAGGCGTAAACGCAGATATCTATTCTATGGCCAAGGGGATGGGCAATGGTTTTCCCATTGGAGGAATTTTAATTGCACCCCATATTGAAGCTAAATTTGGCATGTTGGGTACTACTTTTGGAGGGAATCCATTGGCTTGTGCTGCAGCTTTAGCAGTGATTGAAGTCATGCAAAAAGACAATCTTATAAAAGCGGCGGAAGAAAAAGGAACGTTTTTAATCAATGCATTAAAAAATACAGAGGGTGTTAAAGCAGTGAGAGGTCGTGGTCTCATGATTGGTTTTGAAATGGAAGAAGGGTTACAAGATGTACGTAAAATTTTGTTGAATGAATTAAAAATATTTACAGGAGAGGCAAAGCCTAATGTGATAAGGTTGCTACCTTCTTTAGCAATTACCATGGAAGATATTAATTTATTTATAACCGGGTTGAATAAAGCAATTCAACTTTTGAAGCAAAAGAAAGACTAAGCGCATGAAACAGTTTATTTCGGTGAAGGATGTGAAGGATATTAATGCATTGGTGAAGCAAGCCTTACAATACAAGGCCAATCCTTTTGCTGATAAAGCCTTGGGTGCCCATAAAAGAATTGGTTTACTTTTTTTAAATCCAAGCTTAAGAACAAGATTAAGTACACAGGTGGCTGCACAAAATTTAGGCATGGAGCCCATTGTGTTTAATGTAGATAAGGAAGGTTGGGCATTGGAATTCACGGAAGGCGCTATTATGAATGGCACCACCGTTGAGCATATTAAAGACGCGGCCCCCATTTTGGGTAATTATTTTGACATCTTATGCATTAGGACATTTCCTGGTTTGCAAAATAGAGCAGATGATTATGGTGAAAAAATAATCAATCAATTTATAAAGTATGCAGGTATTCCAATAGTGAGTTTAGAGTCGGCGACTTTACACCCATTACAATCTTTAACCGATATCATTACCATTCAGGAGTCCATCGCTTCGAATGAAAATTTAAAGAATAAGCAACCCAAAATAGTGTTAACCTGGGCTCCACATATTAAATCTATTCCACAATGTGTTGCCAATAGCTTTAGCGAATGGATCAATGCATGGGGAGAAGCTAATTTTGTAATTACGCATCCAGAAGGTTATGAATTAGATACAACCTATACGAAGGGCGCCACTATTACGCATAACCAAGAAGAAGCTTTAAAGGATGCTGACTTTGTATATGTAAAAAATTGGAGTAGTTATAGTGATTATGGAAAAGTGTTAAATACAGATCCGAATTGGATGTTAACCAATGCTAAATTGGCTGCAAGCAATAGTGCTAAAGTGATGCATTGTCTACCTGTAAGAAGAAATGTGGAATTGAGTGATGAGATTTTGGATGGAGCAAACAGCTTGGTTACACAAGAAGCTTCGAATAGAGTTTGGGCAGCACAGGCTGTACTTTCCTCTATTTTAAAAGCGCAATAAATTCGGATAAAATAAGTTCATTCAATAATAGAATGAGCGAAAATAAAATATGGAAAAATTATACGTCATTAAAATAGGAGGCAATATCGTTGACAATTCAGCATTGTTAAAGGAATGTCTGACCGCTTTTTCAAAGTTGGAAGGGCAGGCTATTTTAGTGCACGGTGGCGGAAAACTAGCTACGCAAATGGCTAGCGCCATGGGAGTGGAACAGACAATGGTGGAAGGCAGAAGAATCACAGATGCAGAAACCTTGAAAATTGTAAATATGGTGTATGCAGGCAGTATCAATAAAAATATTGTAGCACAATTACAAGCATTAGGAGTGAATGCCATGGGCTTAACAGGTGCGGATGGAAATTTAATAAGCGCCCACAAAAGAACAGGCACAAGTATTGATTATGGTTTTGTGGGAGACGTGGATGGAATTAATGAAACATTGATCACACAGCTGTTGAATAGCAATATCAAATTAGTGGTTGCTCCCATTACCCATGATGGTCATGGCCAATTACTTAATACCAATGCAGATACCATTGCCCAAAGCATTGCAACGGGAATGGCAAAGCAATTTGAAGTGCATTTGATTTACGGATTTGAAAGAGAAGGGGTATTATCAGACGTTAATGATCAAAGTTCAGTGATTGCATTTATTGATCGACCGTTTTACGGTACATTAAAAGATCAAAAAGTCATCTTTGAAGGAATGATTCCTAAAATTGACAACGCGTATTTGGCTTTAGAAGGTGGTGTGCAATCCGTCATCATTGGTAAAGCCGAAAAATTGAACCAATTAATTAACGGTACTGCAGGTACCACAATCAAAATATAATGTCACAGACAAACAACATACATAACAATAGTGCTCAAATAAGTTTATTACAACAAGAAGCAAAACAATTATTAGCAAAACTAATTGCTACACCCTCTTTTAGTAAAGAGGAAGACAAGACAGCCGATTTAATTCAAGATTATTTACATCAGAAGAAAGTAATTACAGAAAGGAAGAAAAACAATATATGGGCTATAAATTTGCACTATGATGCAAGCAAGCCTACCTTATTATTGAACTCCCATCATGATACGGTGAAAGCCAATAGGGGCTTTACCATGGATCCATTTACGCCAATTGAAAAAGAAGGAAAGTTATTTGGGTTAGGGAGTAATGATGCAGGCGGATGTTTGGTAAGTTTAATAGCTACGTTCTTATATTATTATGAAAAAGCAGATCTACCATTCAATATCGTTCTAGTCGCTTCTGCCGAGGAAGAAATTTCAGGGGTGGATGGCATTGAACTGGTATTGCCATTGCTTCCAAAAATTGACTTTGGCATTGTAGGTGAGCCTACTTTACTCGAAATGGCCATTGCAGAAAGAGGCTTACTGGTTTTAGATGTGGTAGCCACCGGCAAGTCGGGTCATGCAGCTAGAGAAGAAGGGGAAAGTGCTTTGTATAAAATCTTACCAGACATAGCATGGTTTAAATCCTTTGAATTTGAAAAGGTTTCTCCATTATTGGGGAAAGTAAAAATGTCGGTAACGGTGATAGAGACAGAGAATAAACAACATAATGTTGTGCCATCTACTTGCAAAATGGTAGTGGATGTGCGTGTAAATGAATTATATACTTTCGAGGAAATATTAGCAACCATTGGTAAACATGTGCATGCTACTGTCACCCCTAGGAGTTTAAGAATGCGCTCAACAGGCATTGCATTAGACCACAGTTTAATCAAAGCTGGTTTGGCCTTGGGTAAGGGTTATTATGGTTCAGTGACTACTTCAGATAAAGCATTAATGCCTTTCCCAGCCTTAAAAATGGGACCTGGTGATTCTGCTAGAAGTCATACGGCAGATGAGTTTATCTTTGTAAAAGAAATAGACGAAGGAATAAGTACCTATATTCAACTAATTGAAAAAATGATTTCACATGAGTAAGCTTTGGCAAAAAAATAATCAAGTAGCTAGTTCGGTGGAGCAGTTTACTATTGGCAATGACCAAGCAATGGATTTGTATCTAGCTGCTTATGATGTACTAGGTTCTATTGCACATACTACCATGTTGTCCGAGGTAGGGCTTTTAACCAAGGAGGAGCAAGTGCAATTAAAAAAAGCATTGGTCGAAATATATGGATTGGTACAGGGGGGTAATTTTCAATTAGCCGAAGGCGTGGAGGATATTCATTCTCAAGTGGAGATATTATTGACCGAAAAGCTGGGTGATATCGGTAAAAAAATACACAGTGCCAGAAGTAGAAATGATCAAGTATTGGTAGATTTAAAATTGTTCTTACGTGCCGAGTTGATGGATTTGAGTAAAGCGGCTCAATCATTATTTTCGGTGTTACAAGTAAAAAGCGAACAATATAAAAATGATTTATTGCCGGGTTATACGCATTTGCAATTGGCCATGCCTTCCTCTTTTGGATTATGGCTAGGTGCGTATGCAGAAAGTTTGGTAGACGATATGACCATGCTGGAAGCTGCCTATACTGTAGTAAATAAAAACCCATTGGGATCCGCTGCAGGCTATGGATCTTCTTTTCCAATTAATAGAACTAGAACCACGGAGCTATTGGGTTTTGAAAGCTTAAACTACAATGTGGTCTATGCGCAAATGGGTCGTGGTAAAGCAGAACGTATCACAGCCATGGCCTTGGCTAATTTTGCAGACACCTTGTCTAGACTAAGTATGGATGCTTGCTTATATATGAATCAAAATTTTGGCTTCATAAAATTTCCAGAAGCTTTAACAACAGGTTCAAGCATCATGCCCCATAAAAAAAACCCGGATGTTTTTGAACTCATCAGATCCTACTGCAATCGCATCAAAGCATTGCCCAATGAGATCATGATGATGACAACCAATTTACCTTCAGGATATCATAGGGATTTGCAATTGTTGAAAGAACATTTGTTCCCTGCCTTTCAACAATTGAAAAATTGCATGGAAATGGCCACTTTGATGATTCAAAATATGGAAGTAAAGCAAGGATTGTTAGAAGATCCTAAATATCAATTTCTGTTTAGTGTGGAAGAAGTGAATAAATTGGTAAATCAGGGCATGCCATTTAGAGATGCCTATAAAAAAGTGGGATTGGATATAGAAGCAGGGGAGTATACTTATTCTACCCAATTGGCGCATACCCATGAAGGTAGTATTGGTAATTTATGTACGGAAGAAATAGCAGCGGCAATGCAAAAAGTGTTAAATAGTATGAATTTCGCAAAAGTGGAGCGTCAAATTGAGCATTTATTGAATAGCTAATTGTATTTTTGACGACTATTTATATTTACAAGAGAAACAAAGAATATTATGAAAAAAGGAATCTTATTTATTGGAATGATAATTAGCATTGGGGCAATGGCTCAAACTAAACCAGTGGTATCTGCTAAGCCAGCTGCAATAAAGTCCACAACCAATTCAAAAGTGGCCAACAAGATGGTTGCTATGAAAAATACTAAGGATAGCGCCTCTTATGCATTAGGGTATAGAATTGCACAAAGTTTAAAAGGGCAGGGATTGCAGGATGTGAATTTCGATATGTTTAAGAAAGGAATGGCTGACGGAACGATTGCTAAAACAGCAATCCCTGATAGCTTAATTGATGTTTGTATTAAAAACTACCAAGATAAAATGAGTCAAGAAAAAATCGCAATCAACAGAGCTGCTGGAAAAGCGTTCTTAGAAGCAAATGCCCAAAAAGAGGGTGTGGTAAAAATGTCTAATGGCATGCAGTATTTAATTTTAACTCCTGGTACAGGAACAGAACACCCTACTTTAAAAAGTAAAGTGAAATGTCATTACCATGGCACTTTAATTGACGGTGGTGTATTTGACAGTTCCGTTCAAAGAGGAGAGCCTATCACTTTCCCATTAAATGGGGTGATTAAAGGATGGCAGGATGCTGTTCAATTAATGACAGTGGGAGCAAAGTGGAGATTGTTCATTCCTAGCGAATTGGCTTATGGTGAGCGTTCTGCTGGACCTATGATTGGACCAGGTTCTACCTTGATTTTTGATGTTGAATTATTAGGAATAGAATAATTGCCTATAAATAGTTAAAAGACCCCCTTAATTGGGGGTTTTTTATTGTTATTATGTGGTAATTTTGACCACGTTTAAATTCAATCTATGAAACAGTGTATTGGGATCATTTTATGGGCAAGCTTAAGCTTTTTTGCTTGCACTCCGAATAATGTAAAATCAGATGCAGGTATTGTAAAAATTCTTGATAGTGCAGGAGTAAGGGGCAGTTTTGCCTTAATGGAAAATGCTTCCGAACAATTTATCATTTCAGACTTATCTCGATACAAGGATTCTACTTATGCTCCTTTACAAACCGCTTTTGCTATTCCTACCTTAATGGCATTAGATAAAGGATTTATTAACCACACACCAGCCACTATGGTTTCTACGGATTCAATTCCGTATTATCAGGCACTTATGGAAAAAATTGGCCGTGCGGACTTACTTAAAAGTATGGATTCTATTCATTACGGTAAAGGAATAGTAGGAACCGATTTGAGCAGTTTTTGGAAGGATGGAAGTTTGCGTATTACACCGGATGAACAGTTGGGATTTATAAAAAAATTATATTTCAATGAGCTTCCTTTTCAAAAACGTTCTCAAGATATTTATAAAAAAATGATTGTAAAGGAAGACAATGCAAGTTATCGTCTAAGTTATATTCAAGGGACCGATAACAATACAATTCCAACAGAATGGTTCGTAGGGTTTATTGAAGAAAACAAACATCCTTATTTTTTTGTTATGCAAATAAGTGCTCACAAAAATAATAAATGGAATAAAGAATCGGGCAATTTGCTATTAAAGCAAATTTTAGCAGAACAAGGTTTTTTAAAAGGGGTGAGATAATAAAATAAATTCATTTGCTAATTATATAGCTTATTTATGCAATACTACTGTAACAGTTTAACCAACTATCAACGCTTTATTACAAGAGAAGTGAAAATCGGTAATCTGGTTATTGGGGGTGGTCATCCTATAAGGGTGCAAACGATGACTACGACTGATACTATGGACACCGAAAAGACGGTGGCGCAAGTCATAAAATGTATTGAGGCAGGTGCTGAATTAGTTCGTATTACTGCACCTTCTAAAAAAGAAGCTGAAAATTTAGCTAATATTAAAGCTGCACTAAGCGCAAAAGGGTATCATACGCCTCTTGTTGCTGATATTCACTTTACACCCAATGCTGCAGAAATTGCAGCCAAGATTGTAGAAAAAGTAAGAGTGAATCCAGGTAACTATGTTGACAAGAAAAAATTTGAACAAATTGAATATACCGATGCAGAGTATATTGAGGAAATTGAAAGAATTAGAGAAAAATTTAGCCCGCTTGTATTAATATGTAAGGAGCATGGAACCGCTATGCGTATAGGTACCAATCATGGATCTTTAAGTGATCGTATTATGAGCAGGTATGGTGATACAGCCAATGGAATGGTTGAAAGTGCTATGGAATTTTTACGTATTGCAAGAAGCTTGGACTATCATCAAATTGTTTTGAGTATGAAGTCAAGCAATCCTCAAGTGATGGTGCATGCTTATCGTTTATTGTTGCAACAAATGCACAATGAATTTGGCGAATGCTATCCATTGCATTTGGGCGTAACAGAAGCAGGTGATGGAGAAGATGGTCGTATCAAAAGTGCGATAGGAATTGG
>JACCDW010204212.1_pt1 | contig 12405 bp, 29 predicted proteins | sample 7449781 | NCBI WGS metagenome assembly JACCDW01 (sample SAMN15323449, study PRJNA562643) | freshwater metagenome | isolation source: river surface water | place: USA:Blue River Watershed | collected 2017-08-18
ATCTTGCTCCAGCAATTGAGATACTGCCCATGCCCATGATAGGTACGTTAAACCGTTTTTCTTTTCTGTGTGTGCATTAACATTAATCTTGCTTAGTTCTTTAAATGTACTCATTTACTCTTCTCCTAGTAAAAAATAATATCTTTATTGTCAAAGTTTTCTACAACCCACTCTGTAAAGTTGTCACCAAAGTTTTCTAGCATCCACTCTTCATTATGAGCTTTAGGTTCATTACTTAGCATATGATCCCAAAACTGATCGCTGTATTTGTCTTCCATTGCATCCCAATTAATAGAATCAATGAAACGCTCTAGATCAAATTCTGCTTGGTATTGTTGTTCGCACATATTATTTCCAATCAAAAAATTTTGCAAGTAACTCGCCTACAAGTAGTAATGCTATAAATATAATTAATCCACCAAGAAAGATTGATAAGTTATCCATATTACTTTGCCTCCGCTTTGTCGTTATCTTCTTTAAGCTCTTCGTTGAGCTGCTTTAATAGTTCTGCTATTTTTGCCCAGTCCATTAGTATGCTCCGATCAATGATTCAAATTGAACTTGTGCTGCATATTCTTGATTAAGACCTTGTTGGTAGTAGTCAACTGGTGTAGCTGCACGAAATGCTTCGTAAGCTGGATCAAAGTCAAAGTCTGAGCTGAATGGTGTAATGCCACGCTCATCTTGTAACTTATATAAGTATTCTGCTGCTGCGCCTAGTGGACTTTTATTTGATAGTGCCATGATCTTCTCCTGTGTTAATATGTGTTGCGTTAGATATAACTATACACCCCTTAAAACTAAATGCAACACTTTTTTACCAGAATTTTAACAATTATTTAAATCGGCAGGCAAATATGTATAAGAAAAACAAATACAACAATAAAATCACAGAGTTAGATGGACTCCGCTTTCATAGCAAAAAAGAGGCTTTGCGATATTCGCAACTAAAATTGCACGAAAAAGGTGGATTAATTGCAAATTTGCGTCTGCAGGTTAAGTACGAACTGATCCCTAAGCTGGTGATCAATGGCAAGACCGAGAGGGCGATCTCTTATGTGGCTGACTTTGTGTATATAGATACTGTATATAGCAATGAAGTTGTAGAAGATGTAAAAGGAATGATGACCGATATATTTAAACTAAAGTATAGGCTAATGAAACTTATCCACAACATCGATATAAAAATTACTTGACAACTATAAAACGCAATACAATAATACAGTTGTTTTAAAAATGGAGAAAAGTATGCACTATTATCAATTCAATATAGCTGACTACAGGAAGGATACGGTTCACTTGACACCGATAGAGCATTATATCTATCGCACGTTAATTGATTGGTATTACCTTGATGAAGAGCCTATACCAGACAGAACTGATGTTGTATTAAGAAAGATTAGGCTATGCCACGACAACGAAGAGAACCTTCTTAACGTGCTGTCTGACTTTTTTACTAGGCAGGATGATGGCTGGCATCATGATCGTATTAAGCTAGAGATTGACAACTATAAAGCTCAATTAGAACAAGCGTCTAGGGCAGGTAAGGCATCGGCTGCAGCAAGGGCAAATAAACAGAATGTCAACGACCGTTCAACGACCGTTCAACCAACCAATAACCATAAACCAATAACCAATAACCATAGTAAAGGGACACGCTTGCCAAAAGATTGGCAACCCACTGCCGAGTTTATTGAGTTCTGCAAAACAGAAAGACCAGACCTCAACCCAGATTATGTAGCCAATGAGTTTAAAGACTACTGGGTATCTAAGGCTGGGGCTGACGGAGTCAAGCTAGATTGGCTTGCTACATGGCGCAACTGGGTAAGAAGACAGCGTCAACAGCCAACAGCAGTCGTTAAGGAAACTTTTGGATGGCGTAACGATGACACACAGATCTTACAGATGGCTAACAAACTAGGTGTATATACATCTGGTAAGTCTAGGTTTGAGATACTTGCTGCTATTGATAAGAAGAGAGGCGCACAATGAGACTAGGATATTTATTAATTGCTGTATCTTTTGCTGCTAATGCTAATTGTCGTGTTGCAAATAATGATATAGTGTGTGATAATAGTAATACATTAATTGAGACGTACAATGCGCTGATCAGACCACAGCAGTTACCGATTAACATATTTGTGGTTAACCAGCCAGTTGTAATGCCAGAGATTACAAGCAACTACAACTTTGATTTACTTGATGAACGAGTATTTGAGATTAAAGAACGGAGAAAGTGATGTTTTATCAGTTTAGACAAAACAATTCAGGTGGAAGCTTTGTAGAGAATGAAAAGGTTGCACATTTTGTAATTATTGAAGCTGAAGATAATATGCAGGCTAATGAGATAGCTGAGTCAATAGGAATTTATTTTGATGGATGCGAAAAGGAACTAGACTGTGACTGTTGTGGTGATCGATGGTCAGAGGTTGAAGAAGGTGAAGGTGACGAAACGCCTGTTCTTTATGGAGAGCCAATAAATAAATATGATGACTGGTTTTGTAATAAAGGTGACGTCTATTGTTATTTATATAAGCTAGATGGTGAAGTAGTCACATATCGCAAGGGAGAAAGTGATGCAGCATAAATGGAATAAAGAAATTAAAGCATGGGCTGATGGTGCAGAGATTGAATGGTCTTTTGCTGGAGAAATTATTGGAAGTTGGAAAATAGCAGACACACCCGATTGGGATTGTGAAAAATATGATTTTCGCATTAAACCACAGCCTAAAGAACCACAGTATTTGTATGTGTATAAAGGACAAGGCTACCAATATAACTTTAATGAGCAACACCAACCTGATTCGCCATATTTAGGTAAATACATAGGCAAAATTAAATTGGAGAATGATGATGAGTAAAGAATTTGAAGAGGCAAGGTTAGTGATCAGTGTTGATGTTGTATACGATCCTGATGGTGAAGATATTAAAACATTACATAACTATTTACAGCACTGTATTACAAGTATTTTAAATGATGTAGATATATTGCATAAGAACATTAAAGTTGAATTGAAAGGGTTTATCTGTGAACAAAGTTAAGCGTGGTAGAAAAGCATACCCAGAGCATATGAGGGCTAAGACTACATCACTGAGACTAAGACCTGATCGATTAGATATGTTTAAGTTCTTGGGTGGTACTAAGTGGCTTAACATTGTGCTTGACAGTCTCATATGGGAGAAGAATCAGGATGCTCTGGACACAAAAGAATGATTACTACATGGAGTCTATTGGCAATAGAATAAGTGCAACACAGTCAGTTGGATATTCTATAAGTAAATCAACAGTTTATGATAAAGATATTTACGAGCTATGGGAGCTGCCATATAACAGCGCTAAGCTAGTATGCAAGGGAGAGAGTATTAAGTATGTTAAAGCACAAGCCATTCAACATCACAAAAGGCAATCTACCAGTATTAGTAATGACACTAAACGATTTACTTGAAATTTATCCAGAAAAGAATTGGCAGATTTTGATTAAAGAGCGTAATAGTGATCGCAGCGTAGAGCAGAATGCAAGGCTATGGGAGCTATATGGCAGCGTAGGTAATTATTTGGGCTATACGGCAGAAGAGATGCACGACCTGATGGGATATAAGTTCTTGCTGATTGAAAAGAATATTGGCAGAGAAAAGGTGACAAAAGTTCAGAGTACGACTAAACTATCGGTTAAGGATATGGGCGAGTATCAAGAGAAGATACAAGCATGGGCAAGTAACTTAGGATGGAGCTGGTGATGGATAATATAATTGATAGAGTAACTTTTATATTAGCAATTATTGCAGTTTTTATTTATATAATTTTTGGAGTATATTCATTGTTTCAGATGGATCAAACATCTAGAAATTCAATTAAATATGACTGTAGACTAGCAGAGATCAGTGTGGACTATCCACAGCAAGTTAAAGAGCAATGCAGAAAACTACTAAAATGAAATATGTACTGCTAGATGATGAAGGTCAACCTGTTAGATACTTTGACTATCCTGCAGAGGGTACAGTTGAGGTTGTTGAGCCTAAGCTGACTTTTGATGAATTATTAGATAAATGCGGAGAAGCGTTACTATGAATAAAGACGAAGCGTTAAAGCATCATGCTGAAAAGTATGGAATATCATTAAACCAATTTAAAACAATGTGCAATAACGCGTCAAAACATTACGAAAATCAAGGGATGAATAGCGTTGATTATGGTTTAGCAAGAGAAGCATATTTTTTTGGATTTGCTGACGCTTGCAAAGAAGCACTAGAACAGCCACTCACAAGAGATTGGAAAGAAACAATAGACGAACGCATTGCTAGGGATAGTGAATTTAAAGAAGCACTAGAACAATCAGAGATAGGCGATGCTGAAATTAGACAGATGCTAAATGATATTGAGTATTATCAAAAGCGTGTTGAAGCATTAGAACAACCAAGCAATATGGTAACTGTGCCAGCAGACAAGTTAGAAAAGATGCAGAAAGAATTAAAAGAATTGAGAGAGCAATCTAAAAAATGGCAAGGATTTGCTAGGAGAGCATCATGAATAACCAAACACAAGAAGCATTAAAGATGGCGATTAACTTTGCATCTGTAATATCAGAAACATACTCTACAGGTGGTGAAGCAGAAAAGGTTATCAACGCTTGCAAAGAAGCACTAGAACAACCAGCGCAAAAGCCTGTGGCATTAAGTACAAGTAATAATCCTTTTAATTCAGAAAGGCATGGATTAGAAGTGTTGAGAAACACCCACCCTCATCAATGGCAAGGATTAACGGATGATGATATGTCAATTATATTTGACAAATTTGACTGGAAAGAGATTGAAATTGCTGGTGAGCATTTAGATTTGTTTAAATTTTCTCATGCTATTGAACAAGCATTAAAGGAAAAGAATCATGCGTAATATAACAAGTGATGACATTAAAAAACTTGTATTGCAATTAGATAATGCCAATATTCAAAAGCCACAACAATTACTTATAAATTGTATGGATGTGCTTCAAAAGGAATATGACGAATACAATAAATGGCATTGCGAATTGTTTAGTCCTAAAGGGTTAGAAATTATTTTTAGAAAGCATTAAAGGAAAAGAATCATGGAGCTTAAACTAATTCTATTATGCTGTGCATTCAGCTTTATTACTGGAACATATACAGCAGTGATGATTACAAAGGATAGAGGCTGCACTGTGACATATTCTAAAGGCAATGAGATGCATGTGATGGTTGGCAGTAGATAATGAATACATTCAAGGAAGATCTAAGCAGGGGCATACAGATAGAGAAGCTGCTGCTAGATAAGCTCAAGTTAAAGTATCCGTCTGCTGCGCTGATAGATAAGTTCAAGGGCTATGACATATGGATACCTGAGATCAGCAAGTCTATCGAGGTCAAGGCTGACGAGAAGAGCAACTATACAGGCAACATCGTCGTAGAGATTGAGATGTACGGAAAGCCGTCAGCATTGTTAACAACGACTGCAGACTTCTGGGTGTTCTATGACGGAAAATTTTGGTGCATTACGCCAAAAGAGATTGTACAATGTATATTCATGAACAAGCTGCAGCACACTGAGTTTGTTGGTAACGGTGACACACAGAGCAAGAAGGCTTTCTTGATTAAGAAGGAGATGCTTGCTAAATACTGGATAGAGATCAAATGATCAGAACAATTCTAGAATACATTGCTTGCTACTCTTCTGCATTATTTTTAGGACTTATTGCAGGCTTTGCGTTGGCAATAGCAACAAGACACAAGCCAAGTAAAACATCTATGTGGAGGCGTAGGCATGTCAGTAAATGAGTTTATAAAGAACATGGCTGCAGCAGGATTTACTGGCAGCTTTAGGGCTACGAATGGTGAGCAGTCTTATCGTGGATCTATTGAGTCTGGTGGTAAAATCAGCACAATCAAGGTTCAGACTGTAGCTGAGAGCAGAGAGAAGATTAAGGACATGCTGTATGGTAAAAAGTAAATGGATTGACAGGGCTTTAATTATATCGCCTGTATGCTATACGTTATGCACTAATGAAAAAGAGTTTTATCGGCTGATGAAACAAATCAAGATGCCAATTAGTGAACAGACGGAATTTATGATTAATGGATCTGGGGCAACAACGCATACATTTAGAACAGAAGATTATCCTATTGCTATTGTATGTACAGAAATTGAAAATGATGTAACTAATGCTCAAATGAGTGCAATGCTGGCACATGAAGCTGTTCATATATTTCAATATATTCTAGAATGCATGGGTGAGGTTAAGCCAAGTACAGAGTTTGAAGCTTACTCAATACAAATGATTACTCAGCAATTAATACTAGAATACGAAAGACAAAAGGAACTATTTGATGGCAATAAAGCTAACTAAGACTGAGCAGAAGATCTATGACGAGTCTATGCTTGGCTACAGTGTAAGTGAACTATCAAATATATTTGACATTACAGAGTCACAGATTAAAAGACATTTTAGTAATATATACAAGAAGCGTGGTGTTGCTAATAGAGTCGAGCTGATGGGCAAAGAGATATTGTTATTACTAAATGTTATAAGAGAGATGGAGAATGACCAAAGATGAACGAAGGCATTATAGTAGGATTGCTGATAGCGGTTGCGTTGTATGCAACCTTTCTGGTTATGGGCATAGTCCTTGTGAAATCCATCACATTAGAACAGGAACAGGAATGGCGCAAAAGTCTCATTGGAGTAAAGCAATTGGCTTGTGTCCTACTCATCATAGGCTCGGTGGCTATGGTGTTGCTATTCATGCTGGTATTGATGGCTTTGAAGCAGCTATTGGCATGACAGAGGTAGAGCTGCTAAACAAACAACTGGAGTTATTAAATGGAGCAATGTAATCATTGTTGGCATGACAATGGAACTTTATTAACATCAAATCCACCGCAAGTTCCACAAACCTGTTGTCATTGTGGTGAACGTAGATCAATAACTTTAGGTTACATAGATAATACAGTTCATGGAAAATATAAACCACAAACCTATACAATGGCACAGCCTTACACTAAAACCTATTAACTTATGGAGTTTTAACATGAACCTTAATGTAAATGAAACACTCAAAGAACGTGGAGATCGATATGGAAGCTTTGTTGGTCATGCTAATGTAACGCAAGAGCTTAAAGCAGTTATTGCTAGACACTTAGCACAACGCAATAAGACTTTATACGATGATCAAAAAGAGGCACTTGATATGATATGTCACAAGATTGGTCGTATCATTAATGGTGACGCTGATTATGCAGACAGTTGGCATGATATTGCTGGCTATGCATCGCTTGTTGACAAGAGATTGACTACAGGAGAGGCTTTGTGATATATTCGACACTGAGCGTAAAAGCTCTCATACTTTCTCCAGTATGTTGCTGGCTTTACTGCTTGGTGGATAGATGCCAGCTCTATATGAAACCAAGTACCTTTTTAGAATATTGCTAGTTGCCTGATCCGCAACGGCAATCGTGGGATGGTAAGAGATGATCACCTACACTATGATGAATACTAGATACATCCAAGCTCCGAGATGGCTTGCCCATGAAAATCTCCTGATTTCTTTTTGGCAAAAGCAGATGCTGTGAAAAACAACTGTAGACGCTAAGTGTTTGTAGTAGCTATGAGAGTAAGACTACGAACCACAGATGCAGCGAGTAGCCAACTTATTACTAAGGTAGATATATGATTAAAGGCTTATTAGATACTAAAACCACAATCGTATCTGCTAAAGAGAACGACAAGAACACAAAGAATGCGATCAAGAACTTTTCTCTTGGCGCACCAAACCCATCACTACCAAACAAATCTTACTGGGATAAGATGGCTACAATGTGGCGCATCACACCAGATCAAGCAAAACGCAGACGTTGCGGTAATTGCGAATACTACGAAAACACACCAGATATGCTAGAAGCGATGGAAGCTATTCCATTGAATCAGTACGATCTTTATGATGGACAAGCTCAACGTGGTTATTGCCACAAGCTTGCGTTTATCTGTCATAACTCTCGTGTATGCAGCGTGTGGGAAGAGAAAGACTACGAACAACCAGAAGATGAGATGGAGTCAGAAGATGCGTAACATGGACAAGATAGCTGAGAAGATCGGCAAAGTAATGGGCGAATATAAAGACAAGACTCTTCATTCTGGCAAGGGTGGCAAGGTTGTAAAGAACCGTAAACAGGCTATCGCTATTGCAATGAGCGAGGCAGGCATGGCTAAGAAGGGTAAAAAATAATGCGTGACTACAACAAGGTAGCAGAAAAGATTGACGGTCTCTGGGCTGGCGGCAAGATGAACAAACCAAAGATGCCTAAGATGCCTATGACCACAGATCAAAAGATCGACAAGGTTATGAGCAAGCTTACTAAGAAAGGTAAGTAAATGCCTAAAGATAAACGATTAGAGAACGCTGGTGTATCTGGCTATAATAAGCCTAAAGCTACGCCTAGCCATCCTACTAAATCTCATGTTGTTGTCGCTAAAGAAGGTGACACAATTAAGACTATTCGTTTTGGTCAACAAGGTGTCAAGGGCAGTCCAGACGGTAGCAAGCGTAACGAAGCATTCAAGGCTCGTCATGCAAGTAACATTGCAAAAGGAAAATTATCTGCAGCGTATTGGGCAGACAAAGTCAAATGGTAAATATCAAAAGGATCACCAACCTTCGGGAGTGATATTATGGCAGCTAGAATAAGAACAAAACACCAAGACGAGGTAAGGGCAAGAATCCAAGCCTCAGTACTCATCGGACTACTTGAGAGTCATGCGATGGGTGAGACCGAATTATCAGCAAGTCGCATTCGTGCGATTGAACTATTGCTGAAGAAGAGCATACCAGATCTGCAGTCAGTTGAATTAACTGGCAATGACGAGAATCCAGTAGCGCTAAAAGTTATCACAGGAATTGCTAATGACTGATGAAGTTCTGCTGCATTCCCTAGACTACGAAGAGACAGATGAAGATGAGGCGATTGATTTAGGTTACAGACCTAGACTGCCTCAAAAACAAATTCATAAGGCGCTGCGCGAGTCTCGCTTTGTCGTAGTAGTAGCCCATAGGCGTATGGGTAAGACAGTATCTGCAATTATGGAGTTGGTAGATAGGGCGCTAAACAATGAGTTACCTAACCCACGTTATGGATATATTGCCCCTACATACTCTCAAGCTAAGCGTATTGCTTGGGATTATCTTGTTGAGTACACAAGACCTCTAGGCGCTAAGGTAAACATTGCCGAGCTTAGGGTAGACTTTTTGGGTAGACGTATTAGTTTGTATGGATCTGAAAACGCAGAGTCATTGCGTGGACAATACTTTGATGGCGTAGTGCTAGACGAGATTGGTGATCAGAACCCTAAGATCTGGACAGACATTATCAGACCTGCGTTAACTGATCGCAAAGGCTGGTGTTTATTTATTGGCACACCTAAAGGCAACAACCACTTTGCAGACTTTAAAGAGCGCGGCAAAGAAGGCAACGGATGGCAGTTCCTAGAGTTTAAGGCTAGTGAGACTAAGATCTTAGATGCTGGTGAGCTTGCTGCTGCTAAGCAAGAGATGGGTGATGACAAGTACAGGCAAGAATATGAATGCAGCTTTGACGCTCCAGTTGAGGGCGCTTTTTATGGTGGCTTAATCAATGAGGCTGAAGAGCAAAACAGAATTACTACTATCCCACGCGATGTGCTTTCTCGTACTGTTTGCGCTTGGGACTTGGGTATCAGCGATTCTACAGCTATTTGGGTTGCTCAGTTAGTTGGCAAAGAGGTTCAGATTATTGACTTCTGCGAGAATCATGGCGTTGGTCTTGACTATTATGTTAGCTGGCTGCGCGAACATGGCTATGCAGGCGCAGAACAAATCCTTCCGCATGACGTTGAAGTGCGAGAGCTTGGATCTGGGAAGTCTCGTAAAGAAATGCTTATGGAGGCAGGACTAGAGATTACAGTTGCACCTAGACTATCAGTTGCAGACGGCATTCAGTCAGTAAGAAGACTGCTACCTAGATGCTGGTTTGATGAAGAGAAGACAAAGCAAGGACTCTCAGCACTGCGTAACTATCGCAGGGAGTATGATGAGAAGCGTAACGTATTTTATGATAGACCACTGCATGATTGGTGTTCACACGCAGCAGACGCGATGCGTTATTTAGCTGTTGGATTGGTGGAGACAGACCACTCATGGAGTAAACCCTTAACCGTTAATACTAAGTGGATAATATAATGGCAAGAATGAGCGAAGAAGAAATTAAAGTCCTACTCCGAATGGAGATCGATAATGCTATCGGTTACCTAGAGACAGAGACTGTAGAAGCCAGAGCAGACGCATTAAATGCCTATCTGCGTAACCCATACGGAAATGAGGTTGATGGCAGGTCTCAGATTGTTACAGGAGAGGTTGCAGAGGCTATCGATGGCGCTTTACCTCAGCTTATCCGTGTGTTTACTAGCAATGAAGACGCTGTACAGTTCGAGCCAGTTAAGAACGGTGACGAAAAGTTTTCAAAACAGGCTAGTGAACTAGCTAACTGGGTATTCTATAAGCAGAATGATGGCTTTTTAATCCTTCATAACTGGTTTAAAGACGCATTGATGCAAAAAGTAGGTATCGTTAAAGCCTACTGGCAGTCAAACAAGGACACTACACGCGAATCTTACAAAGATTTGACCGAAGACGAGCTAACAATGATGCTTTCTGACGGTGATTGGGAGATTGTCAAGCAAGAAGTTAATCAAATTCAGCTAAATGACGGTACAGTTGCTAACACTTACAACGTAACGATCAAAAGAACTGAAGACTACAGCCGAATTGTAGTTGAAACAGTGCCTCCAGAAGAGTTTATTATTGACAAGCGAGCTACTAGTATTGCAGATGCGCAGTTCTGCGCTCATAGACGCTTTATAGCGCGTGGAGACCTAGTTGCTATGGGTTATGATCGTAAACTTGTAGAGCAAATCCCAGCTTATGATCGATTAACATACGCACCAGAGCGTTTAGCACGTTACTCTAACGGTGAGATCCCAGAGTACATTCCTGTAGATGATCCATCTATGCAGGAAGTAGAGATTTTTGAGTGCTACATCAAGTCAGACTTTAATGGCGAAGGATTTAACTCACTACACCGCATTGTGATGGGTGGCGAGTTCATCTTGGAGCAAGAAAACTGCGACTATGTACCATTCCACAGCCTATGCCCTATCCCTATCCCACATAAATTCTATGGTCAGTCACTTGCTGATCGTACAATGGACATCCAGCTAGAGAAGACAACACTTACTCGTCAATTATTTGATAACTTGTACCTAACAAACAATGCTCGCGTTGTTGCAGTAGAAGGTCAGGTTAACTATGACGATCTATTGACGTCTACTGCTGGTGGTGTGATCCGTGCTAAGAACATTAACGCTGTACAACAGCTAACAGTACAAAACACTGCTGCTCAGACATTCCCTATGTTCGAGTACTTAGATGGCGTACAGGCTAAACGTACTGGCGTCAGTGATATGCAGCAAGGTTTAGATCCAGCTATCTTGCAGAACACTACAGCGACTGCGGTTGCAGCAATGACACAACAATCAACAGGCAAGCTAGAGTTAATCGCTCGTATCTTTGCTGAGACAGGCGTTAAGTCATTGTTTAAGGGCATCCTGCACCTATTATGTAAATACCAAGACCGTGAGCAGACAGTTCGCTTGCGTGGTGAGTGGGTAAACTTTGATCCGCGTGAGTGGTCAGACCAATACAACGTAACTATTAACGTAGGCTTGGGCAACGGTAACCGTCAAGAGCAGATCGCAACACTACAAATGATCTTGGCTAAGCAAGAACAGATTATTGGTCAGTATGGCGTAAACAATCCATTAGTAAGTTTAAGTCAGTACCAAAAAACATTGTCTCGAATGGTAGAGATGGCAGGCTTCAAGGATACAACATCATTCTTGAACACAATCACGCCAGAGCTAGAGATGCAAGTAATGCAAGACGCAGCACAGCCACAACAAGATCCATCAGCTCAGGCTGCTCAGATGCTTGCGGATATTGAACGTGCTAAGGCAGAACTCAAAGCACAAACAGACAACGCTAAGAACGAGTTAGAGCGTGAGAAAATGCAGCTTGAGAATGCGCGTAAACAGTTAGAGCTTGAGCAAAAATCTTATAAAGACAATGCCGAAATTGCGATCAAACAAATGAAGTTGCAGATCGATGCGGCAAAAGCGCAACAAAGCAATGACACCATGCAGCTTGATTCTGTAATGAACTCATTAACTTCATTGCAGCAAATAGCAAAAAATGATATAAATACGGAAGAATAAAAGGAATAGTTATATGGGAAGCAAAAAAAAACCTAAGAGTCCTGCTCAAGTAGATCCGTTTCCATATACCCAGCCAGAGGTATATTACGATCCTAC
>JACCDW010180964.1_pt1 | contig 12404 bp, 9 predicted proteins | sample 7449781 | NCBI WGS metagenome assembly JACCDW01 (sample SAMN15323449, study PRJNA562643) | freshwater metagenome | isolation source: river surface water | place: USA:Blue River Watershed | collected 2017-08-18
ACGGAATCCCGAGCGCCAGCGCATGCGCCTTGATTCGTGACTGAACCGCCCGCGGCGACATGCGCTTGCCGCGCGCAGTCAGGAAAAGCGCGCTGCTATCTGCTGGATCCGAAGGCTTTAGCAGCGCGTTGCGCACGGCCAGCCAGCTTTTTAACGCCTGTATTGCGGCGCTGCCGACGGGCACGCTGCGGCGCTTATTGCCTTTGCCTGTCACGATTACCTCTGCTGCATCAAAGTCTATCCAGCTGACAGAGACGTGATCTGGTCTTTGTACATACTGCACATCCAGACTGGTCAGCTCTGATACGCGCAATCCGCTTGAATACAGCATTTCGAACATCGCGTGATTGCATAAATGTTCGGGCGTTGACTGATCGGCGCCGGCTGGCTGGCCTGAGACAAGATGCACCGCATCATCCACGCTTAAGGCCTTGGGCAGGGACTTTGCGCGCTTGGGTGGTTTTACGCCGTCAACGGGATTGGTCTTGAGTTTGCCTTGCTCGGATAACCAGTTGAAAAATCCACGCCAGGCCGAAAGTTTGCGTGCAATGGATGTCGGCGACATGCCTCTTGCATGTAGCGTACTGGTGAAACGGCGCAGTTCAAAATGCGAGAGACCGGCAAGCAAGGCTGCACCATGTTCGGAAGTGAGCTGCTCGAGTTGTTGCAGGTCGCGCTGATAGTTGCTGATCGTATGGGCAGAGCATTTGCGCTGCGTCTGCAGATACAGCAGGTAGCCGTTGATTTCAGTTTGATTTTGCGTGTTGTTCAAGTGATTGTACTTAACGTGCTCTGCTAATTAGCGCAGCGCTGGCAGTATGCCCGATACGGATGAGGAAATCCGTTGCCAGTTCACTGGAAAAGCGCAACGGATCCTGCGATCCCAGTACCAGTAATCCAAAACTTTCGCCGGAGCCGGGCTTGCGCAAAGCGACAATCGCAGACGATTGTATTGCTGATTGATGCTCTAGCCAGCCAAGTCCTGGCTGATCGCCAGCCGGGCCGCAATAAGGTTGCGTGAGTTGCGCTGCATAAGCCTTATCGGCATCGCTAATGTCCTTGCCATACCATTTGTCGGCGTTTGCTTCATCCCACAAGCGCAGGCTTACGCCCTCAACGCCAAACACATCGCGCATGGATTGAATCAGCGTGTCGGGAAGATTTTTCTCATTACGTGAAATCAGCAGTGTATCGACCCACTGGTGGAATTTATTCATGATCGCGTCATTATCCTTGGCTACGCGCATCAGGTTCGCATGCTTTAATTCCAGCGCCCTTAATTTTTCGCGCATGACTTCCATTTGCCTGTCCTGTAGCGATACCGTACGACCGCCTAATTGGGTGCTGAGGCGCAGCGTCACCAGTAAATCCGGGTGTGCGTCGAAAAATTCCACATTGTTTTGCAGGTAAAGAGCAACAGAATCAGAGTCAAGCTTTGCAGTCATAGTGTAGTTCGCAGAGGTTTTAATGTAAGCAGCACTGGTGCAGCAGAATTTGTTTATCGGATGGCTTAAATAACAGGCAGAATTTGCGCGTAATTTTTATTTTTATCGAATTTGAGGAAATATCCCGGCATTTTAAGATTATTGTCTGACCAGCAGGTAATTCTAATTCTTGCGTAAGTGGCAGAATGCATGTCCGTATTTTCGGTTCCATCACAGGGTCAGCGTACCCGCAGTAATCCAATCGTCCGGAGTTTGGCGCAGATGATCGCACAGATATGCCCATCATATTGCGTGCATCTTCCCCCTGCCAATAGTCAGGATATGCAGCTTTTACAAAAGCAGCGCTACTGCATCGGGTTATGGTCAATTGACTTGCGCACATTTTACCTCTGTCGCATGGCGGATCACAGCAGCTTGAGCTGGTCAGCGCTGATATCCGCATCATGGCGGCAGCGTCTGTTAATTTTGTTTTAATTTTTTGACGGGTTTGGCAAGCCCATCTTCGCCTGTCTTGTGCAATAAAAAAGGGCACCCTAAGGTGCCCGAAAGTTGCAGAGGAGATTAAAAGTTTGCAGTAAAACTGCAGGCTGGCTAACAGCCTTTATTCAGCTGCCGCATTAAGCATGAAGTAGCTGCTGAATTCTTTTTATCGACCAGGCTCATCAATCAGAACGTATGACGGATGCCGAGATTGAACGCTTTGTCACCAGAACCAACCTCGGAATTGTTGCCAACCGTATAGGAAGCGAGGTTCTTGTTGTTGATACGCGCCCAGGCTGCATAGATATTGGTGCGTTTGGTGAAGGCATAGGTGTAGCCGAGTCCTATCAGATTGGCATCCCTGTTTGCCGTGTCACGATCATCCTTGCGAATATAAGTCACCAGAAAAGTATGATTTTCAAATGGCGCAGAAGCGCCAATCAGGAAGTCATTGCTTTTGGTCGAGCCCTGCATAACGCTAGTAAATCCGAATGGATTGGTTAGTGTGGAAGTAGGTGTAGGTGAGTTCGCTGCATTCCATGTGTAAGGAGAGCTGTCGATTCCCCTGTTACTCGCATAGGCAAGATGAAGTTTTGCAACCTGAAAATCCCAGGTGCCTGCCAGCAAGGTATTTTTTGCCGTGTCGGTATCAGTCAGATTGCGTTTATTGTGATGCGCGAGTCTGATGGTGACGGGTTCAGCTGCATAGCCGATTGATCCACTGATGATGCGACCCTTGCTTGTGCTATTAGCCTGTTCACCAAATCCATATGCAAGATCAGCAGAAAATCCGTCGATTAGCGGTGTTGCATATTTGATCGCATTATTCATGCGGGTGCCGGAACTGGCCATCATGTTAATTGCCGCACCTGCCATGCCACTTGCAAACGGATCAGCGCCATTTAATGTCAGGAAGTAAGGTGTGTATTGACGCCCGAGCGTGACAGTACCAAAGTCGCCCTGCAGACCAACGAAGTTTTGACGACCGAAAGCCAGCGCGCCCTGGTTAAAGCCGCCAGCGTCTGCAGCGATACCGGTTTCCAGTACGAACAATGCCTTCATGTTTGCACCCAGTTCTTCCGTGCCCTTGAAACCGAGTCGTGTGCCGGACTGCGTACCACTGGTCAGTTTGTTAAATGAACCAGTCGAGCCGCCGGTTTCTTTGACAAAGCCCATATCAACAATGCCGTAGATGTTTACAGCGGATTGTGCAGATGCATAGCCGCAAAACGAACCAGCTATCGCCAATGCAGTCAGTACTTTTTTCATGTTTCCATCCTCAGATTGTAGGTTTGTTGAGAATCCGCACAGGGCGGATAGCTGAACATTAATTTCTAAAATGGAAACTACTGAAAGATCGGTACTTCAGTAGATAGTTGCTTTGGACGAAACCTGATCCGGCGGACTAAATTGTTGTTTTATTCATACTGCATGGCGTTGACGCAGAAGGTGTAGAAGCGCAAAGTGTCGATTTCATTATTGATAACTTTTTCATGGTAAAACATGATTGCGCTTACACAATCTGTAGCGGATTTACAGCGGGCATCGCGTGTAAGCATGTTTTGCACACCGGAGTGCAGGGCATGGCAATCGTCCTGAAAGGTTGTCTCTTCCAAACTGGATGATGGCGATCAATGCATGGCAACGCGTGAAGAATTACTGATTATTCGCTCGGCAAGAGGCGGGCAGGCCCTCGCACAACTTGCTTTAGGCAAACGTTATTTATTTGGCGGCGGCGGGCTGCCTCAAAGCATGACGACAGCCTTGCACTGGCTGGAGCGAGCGGCTGAACAAAATCAACAGGACGCGTGGCGACTGATTGGTTCATTCATTCCCTACGAGGTAGCCAGGCATACCAACGATCAGCTGCGAACCACGATATGGTATGAGCGCGCTTATGAAGAAGGTATCCCGACAGCTGGTCTGGTCCTGTTTAGGCTGATCAATGCGATCGGCGAACAGGCAGATAGTGCGTTAAGAAAAAAAGCAAAGCATGCATTGCAGTTTGCCGCAAATGCAGGCCTGCCGGATGCGCAATGGTTACTTGCACAGGAGCTGGGTATCAGAGAGCTGACTGTGCGATTGCCGGCAAATATACATCCGCAAGTGCTAAAACAGCGTGATCAGGCGCTGGAATGGGCGGCGCGAGCAGCAAAGGGTGGTGTGATCGAAGCGCAATATGTGCTCGCAAATCATGCATGGAATTACTTCAATTACCTTAAATATCTGTTTTGGGCGTTGCCACTGGCGCAGCGCATAGAGCGCAGTGGTGCGCGCCAGCGCAACTATACGCAGCAAGATCTGGAAGTGTTTTCGCGCTGCACGCGGGCACTGATCATCACGTGCGATTCCAACAATCGCCTGATAGAGCGCTATCTGAAAATCATGGCCGATTGTGGAGATCTGGATGCACAAATTACACTGGGCCTGTGGATTGCGCGTATCGATCAGCTGGGTGAGCGCATCACTGGCATCAAGGGCGTAGCGCACTATAAAAAATCATTGCGATGGCTGGATGCTGCAGCGGAAAGAGGTGCAGATATTGCACTCTATGCGATGTCGCGCATTTATCTCAAGCCCGAATTCTCGCGACGCAGTGTCACGGAAGCGCGGCGTCATCTTGAAATGGCCGCCAATGCCGGTCATGTCCGGGCGCAGGTGGAATTGGGGCTAGCTGCATGGAGAGGACGTCGCATTGATAAACGGTCTGACATTCAGGCTGTGTACTGGTTGCAAAAAGCGAGTGACCAGGGCCATAAGGTTGCGCGCGCCATGCTGAACAAAATTGCGCAGCCATTGCGATGTGCAGAGTGGGCGCGCGTGGCAAGAGAGTTCTTCAACAGAGAGCTGACCAATCAATATCCGTTACTGGCCGCACGAATAGAGCTGGGATATTGGTTCGGACTGTCACGCGCAGAGGCGCTGCTCATTGAAATCGACCGGGCTGATCACGGGCATTGTCTTGAGGTCGACATTAGCAGGGAACATTTGCGCTGCCGTCGCAGGCTCATACCAATACAGACCGGAGAGCAGCGACAGTCGCTCGATAAGGTGATGCGTATTTATGAGGCCAGGGAACGTGATCCGTCGGGACCCGAGGGGTCATACAGACAAAGGTTATACCGCTTTCGTAGCCTGATGCGTATCAGACGAAAACAGATCATGCTTGCTGCGTAAGAGCGGATAATTTTCAATCACTACAGCGCTAGCGAAGTAAGGCAATCTGTTAGCCAGAAATTCGACGTTATACCAATGCCAGTCATTTCAATCGTAAGAAATTCCTGCCTGAATAATAGGAAGCACTGTTCAACGCAAAATCACAAGCGACAAAGCCCACTTAATCTGGTTTGCATGATGCTTCAACACGAAGCGCTGCGCTTAAATATCAATACTTCCCTCAAACACATTCATCGCCGGCCCCGTGAGTAGAACAGCGCTCTCGCCACCACCCCAGGTAATCAACAACTCGCCGCCACGCGTGGTCACCGCGACCGGCGAATCCAGTAAACCCATACGTATACCTGACACCACTGCCGCACATGCGCCTGTGCCACACGCCAGCGTTTCACCCGCACCGCGTTCATACACACGCAAGCGAATGTGATTTCTGTCCACCACTTGCATGTATCCGGCATTCACGCGCTTAGGAAAGCGAGGATGATTTTCTATTATCGGACCATCGCTTGCCACGGGCGCTGTTTCTATATCCGGCACGACTTGTACCGCATGGGGATTGCCCATAGAGGCCACGGCGACCGGTATGGTTTTGCCATGTACATCTAATGGCCAGAGTTCGGCTTCATGTTGCGTGTTGCCTTTCAGGCCGGCTGCATCAAACGGAATGTGTGCTGGTGTAAAGACCGGCATGCCCATATCGACGGTGATGCGGCCATCATCTTCCAGCTTGGGGGCGATGACGCCAGACATTGTTTCCACGCGTATCTGGCGCTGGTCAGTTAAGCCCTTGTCAACGACGAACTTGACGAAAGCGCGTGCGCCATTGCCGCATTGTTCAACCTCACCGCCGTCGGCATTGAAAATCCGATAGCGAAAATCAATTCCGGGCGTTTGTGATTTTTCTACTACCAGGATCTGGTCCGCACCAATGCCGAAGCGACGATCTGCGAGCTGCTGCCATTGTGCTGAGGTCAGGTTCACCGACTGGCTGATCGCATCAATGACGATAAAGTCATTGCCGGCGCCATGCATTTTTGTGAAATTCAGTTTCATGATCAGATTATAACGAGAGTGTGTTGGCAGGAGCGGCACAGCTGCATAGGCAGTACGTGCGCTGCCTTATTTTTCAGACTGTTGATAAAGACTGGTCTGGCCGGCTGGCCGGGTCTTAAAACGTTTATGCGACCAGAAATATTCAGCAGGGGCTTCCCGGATGCGCGCTTCAATAAACTGGTTCATGCGCAGGGTGGCGGCTTCAGTATCATCGCCCGGATAATTTTCCCATGGCGGATAAAACACCACTTGCCAGCCCTGGTAGTCAGGCAAAAAACGCGTAATCACCGGTATGACTTGTCCGTTGGTGGCAGCTGTTAGTCTGGCCGGTGCCGTCAGAGTCGAGGCGGGAATGCCGAAGAATGGCGCAAATATGGAATCATGCAGGCCAAAATCCATATCAGGTAGCATCAAAAAAGGACGACCGCTTTTCATTGCGCGAATAATCGGCTTGACGCCCGCATCGCGCGCCATCAGGTTGCGGGCATCAGGTGTAAATCGCAGCCGGCCTTTGCGCAATGCTTCATCAAATACCTGATTGCGCTGTCGCGTATAAATCGAACAGGCAGGACCTGCCATGGTGATAGCCACGCCGGCGACTTCAAGGCAGACAAAATGCGGGCAAAGCAAGATCGTCGGATGCTGTGCAATCTGCTCCGTCGGCACATGCGGCGTAACTTTGATCAGTCGCTGTAGCCGCTTTGTTGATGCCCACCACAAAATGCTGCGCTCGAGGATGCTGCGCGCATAACCCTGAAAATGTGCGCGCGCGATTGCATGCCGTTCCTGTTCGGACAGTTCAGGCAGACAAAGCTTCAGGTTGGTCTGCGTGATCATTCGGCGCTCGCGTAACAGCACAAACAATATGCTGCCTATGCTTTTGCCTATCCGCCCCAGTATTGGTAGCGGCAGCCAGTGTAGCAGCCACATCAATCCTAACAACAGTCTCATGGCACGCTTTCTGTCCGAGCTTGCATAGTCGCGGATGGTGGCGTGCCTTTATAGCGGTTATAGCTCCAGAAATATTGTGAAGGACAGCGTGCGATCAACTGCTCCATGGCCGCATTCACCGAGCGGGTCTGTTCTTCAAGCGTGCCGGTCAGTTCGCGCGCAAAGGCAACGAAGTGAACGGCATAACCTCTGCCCAGCGGTAGTCGCTCTGCATAAGAGAGCACCAGTTGCGCACGGCTCATCTGTGCCAGTTTCGCAGGCAGCGTCATGGTGTAGGCTGGCTTGCCGAAAAAATCTATCCATACACCTTCACCGAACTGCGGTACCTGATCCGGCAGTAGTCCGATTGCGCCGCCATCACGCAGGACTTTGAGCAAGGTGCGCACGCCGCCCAGGTTGGCGGGTGCTAGCCTGAGCGCATTGCGTGCGCGCGCCTGTTCCATCAGGGGCTTTAATGCGGCTTTGTTGGGCGGCCTGTAGAGGGCAGTCAAGGGCGTACGACTGGCGATGGCCTGTGCAATGATCTCGAAACAACCCAGATGCGGCGTGAGAAAAATTACGCCGCGCCCAGAGTCGAGCGCTGCCTGTGCGACATCCCAATTATGAATGGTGGCTTTTTGCAGTACGCGCGCGGGATGGCCGCACCAGATGAAAGGCAGCTCGAATATGTTCTTGCCGGCCTCGGCAATCGCCGCAGGCAGTAGCGGCAAATAGCCGGCATGCGCGATGTTTTCGCGCATCCTGCGGCGGTAACCGGGTGCTAACGCATAGACCAGCCAGCCAGCGATTACACCGGCTGCCTGCAGCACAGGCAACGGAAAAATAGCCAGAAACTTGAAAAAACGGAGCAGCATCCGGTGCGCAGAGAAGTGAAATTTTGCTGAATTCGGGCAAGACGCGTAAAATACCACGAAGTTTTACCCGCCGAGTTAACAGACAACTTGCGAGGCGGTATAAAAATTTCGCTAAAGCGTCGCAGGCTCACCTGGTTGACCGCGACACATCGTCAATTTAATTAGGGAGTTTGCATGTCAAATGAGTATTTCTTCACCTCTGAATCGGTTTCAGAGGGTCATCCGGACAAAGTCGCCGACCAGATTTCAGACGCTATCCTTGATGCGATTCTCGAACAGGATCCGCGTTCGCGCGTTGCTGCCGAAACTTTGTGCAACACCGGCTTAGTCGTGCTCGCCGGTGAAATTACGACCCAGGCCAATGTGGATTACATCCGCGTGGCACGCGAGACGATCAAGCGTATTGGCTATGACAATACCGAATACGGCATTGATTACAAGGGCTGTGCGGTGATGGTTTGCTATGACAAGCAGTCGCCTGATATTGCGCAGGGCGTAGATGAAGGCAAGGGCATAGACCTGGACCAGGGCGCAGGCGATCAGGGACTGATGTTTGGTTATGCCTGCGATGAAACGCCAGAGCTGATGCCCGCTGCGATTTACTACGCACATCGTATCGTTGAGCGCCAGGCGCAAATGCGCAAGGACGGTCGCCTGCCTTGGCTGCGTCCGGATGCGAAATCCCAGGTCACGCTCAAGTACGTTGATGGCAAGCCTGTGTCGATCGACACGATCGTTCTCTCTACGCAGCATGCGCCAGAGATGGAACATAAACAGATCGAAGAAGCAGCGATCGAGTCCATCATCAAGCCGGTGGTACCAAAAGAATGGCTGAAAAATACGCGCTATCTGGTCAATCCGACCGGACGTTTCGTTATCGGCGGTCCGCAGGGTGATTGCGGCCTGACCGGACGCAAGATCATCGTAGATACCTATGGCGGCGCTGCGCCGCATGGTGGTGGTGCATTCTCCGGCAAAGACCCATCGAAAGTGGATCGCTCGGCAGCCTATGCCGGTCGTTATGTTGCGAAGAACATTGTCGCAGCAGGCCTGGCTTCCCGTTGCCAGATCCAGATTTCTTATGCGATCGGTATCGCCAAGCCGACTTCGGTGATGGTGACCACTTTTGGTACGGGCAAAATCAGCGATGAAAAAATTGCTGCCTTAGTGAGCGAGCATTTTGATTTGCGCCCGAAAGGCATTGTGCAAATGCTGGATCTGCTGCGTCCTATTTATCAGAAGACGGCGGCGTATGGCCACTTTGGTCGTGAAGAGCCGGAGTTCAGCTGGGAGCGTACTGACAAGGCGGCTGCATTGAAAGCGGCAGCAGGTCTGTAAGCGGATAAAGCAGCTACTTGAAAAAAGGCGACAGGTACTGTCGCCTTTTTTATTTTTTGATGAGTTGTGATTGTGACTAGCAAATTTCACAAATCCATAATGCAAAGTGATTGACACATTTCCATCTATTGAAAATAGTCCGCAATTTTCATTTCTTGCCACATAAAAATTATTTTGCCGCTGCTACAGTAGCCTGCACGCAAACTGTTGCATAGGTCAAAACGTATGTTCCTGTTTTTTTGCGAGGGCAAGCCTCGCAGGATATTTTTTGCTTGTCTGATTGTTTTGTTTTCTGGTTTTAATTTCCATTGCAGTCGTGCGCAGTCCGTTGCGCCAACGCAGAAGGCAGGATCAAGGCTCAGCAGTCCTTTACTGCAACCCGCAACGCAGGTGCAAGGCCTGATCGTGACACCACATCGGACGCGAGGCGGAAAGCTTAGTGCGGAGCTTGCCAATCGACAAACAGCACGTCTGTCCGATATTGCCGAACTGTCTCTGCATGTCGACAGGCCTGTATCAGGACGATCGCATCTGCTTAAATTCGAACGGCCGGTTACCATACAAGAGGCACGTGCCATCGCCGCACGCCTGAAATCCGACAGTCAGATTGAATCTGCAGAGCCGGATTTTTTGATGCGCATCGACAGCTTTACGCCAGCTGATCCGGGTTATGCCACGTTGCCGGGTCAATGGCATTACATGACGCCGGATACGGGCAATCTGGGCGGTGCAAATTTACCCGATGCATGGTCCATGACCTTGGGCAGCGCCAGCGTGAATGTGGCCGTTCTGGATACCGGTTATTTGCCGCATGCTGATCTGGCGCCCATGTTGCCGGGCCATGATTTCATTAGCAACACCAGCATCACCAATGACGGCAATGCACGCGATAGTGATGCGCGAGACCCGGGCGACTGGGTGGCGGCCGGTGAGTGCGGCAACGGCTCGCCTGCCACAGTGTCAAGCTGGCATGGCACGCATGTAACGGGCACGATTGCCGCATTGATGAACAATGGCGTCGACGGCACAGGCATTGCGCCGAATGTGCGCATATTGCCGGTCAGGGTCATGGGCAAGTGCGGCGGTTATATCTCGGATATTGTGGATGCCATGCGCTGGGCGGTGGGCATTGACGTGCCCGGCGTTGCACACAACCTGCATCCGGCGCGCATCATTAATATGAGCCTGGGTTCGCCCGGTGTTTGCAGTGCGGCGTTCCAGAGCGCGGTCAATGATGTCAATGCGACCGGTGCCATTATTGTTGTCGCCAGCGGCAATGGTGCGATGAACGCAGTCAATCAGCCAGCCAATTGCAGCGGTGTGATTGCCGTCACTGCTCACGTAGTCGATGGTGACAATGCCGATTATGCCAACGTAGGTCCCGAGATCATGATCAGCGCACCGGGCGGCGGTTGCGGCACGTTGGATGTAGCCTGCGTGATCGGCATGGACATGGGTCGTGTTGTGTATTCGCTGGGGAATACCGGTACCACATCGCCGGTTTCAGATAGCTATGCACTCAAGCGTGGTACCAGCATGGCAGCGCCACATGTGGCCGGCACGATCGCCTTGATGCTTTCGTTAAATCCCCTGCTTACACGCGCACAGATCAAGTCAATTCTGCGCGCATCGGCACGACCACATCCAGTGTCCAGTACATGTACGCTGGATGCCAATATAAATTTATGCGGTGCAGGCTTGCTTGATGCCCAGGCTGCGCTGACAGCAATCGTACCGACGATACAGATAGTACAAGAGCGGCAAATTGTGACGCCTGCTGCAACCGTTGACCTGAGCGCCGATGTGCTGGCACCTGTGGGTCGGTCTGTTACCCGCTATCAGTGGGAAGCCTCGACTTCCAATCCTGTCGTTATCGCGATCGATCATGCAGATACCGCGCATGCCAGTTTTATCGCACCAGCCACAGGAAACTATGTGTTCACGCTGCGCGTGACCGATAGCAGCGGTGCGGTCAGCAATGCAATTGCCATTATCAAGGTCAATAGCGCACCGGTGATCACGGCGCAGCCGGCACAGCAGATCATGGTCGGTCAAAGCATGCAACTGCAGCTACAGGCAAATGATGCAGATGGTGACGTACCCATATTTCATGCCAGTGCAATGCCGGTCGGTGCGAGCCTGAGCGCATCCGGATTATTCGTGTGGCCGAATGCGGCCCCAGCGGGCAATTATCAGATCGCTGTTTATGCGAGTGATCATGACAGTACAAGTACGGCTGCAGTGCTGGTCGTGAGTGTGATGCCAGGCACAAGTATGATGATAGGTGGCAGGGGCGGCGGCGGCAGCATGCAAGGCGATCTGACATTGTTATGCGGGCTGATTGTAGTTATACGGCGACGCCTGAAAAAACCAGTGCATGAAACAATCTGAGCGCACTGCGCAATAAGCATCATGAAACATGAACGCTGGATTTTTTGTGCAGTGATCACGATGCTGTGCCTGATACTGGCTCAGCTGCCAAATCTGGCGCAACAATTGATCTGGCACCGCGAGCAATTTGAGCAGGGCCAATGGTGGCTGGCACTGAGCGCGCATTTCATTCATCTCGACAGTTGGCATTTGCTGTTCAATTTGCTTGGCCTCTTTTTGGTATGCGAATTATTCTGGGATCAGCTGTCGATGACAGAGGCATGCTTTGTTTTGCTGGTCAGCGCGTTGGGCGTTGCTATGTTGTTATGGTTGTGGCAGCCAGCGATACTCTGGTACGCAGGCCTGTCCGGGGTCTTGCATGGTCTGTGGGCGGGCTTTGCCGGTGCTGGCTGGCTGCGGCGACGGACGGTTTTTTTTCTGTTTGCGCAGCTCGCTCTGGCTTGCAAACTATGGTGGATGCCAGCGGTGGCCTCCTTTGTGCCGGTGGTGCAGGTCGCGCATGGCTATGGCGCCGGCGCGGGATTATTCGCGCTGCTGTTAATCTGGGTTAAACGATCTGGCAAGCTTATGCAACAGGAACCCGAACTGGATTAAAATAGCGGTCTGCCAAGGAGCGTTGCGACAGGGTTATCCCTGCCAGGCTTGGCTGGTCATTTTCTGCAACTGCGCTCACGTTACTTTTTTTCTAAGAAAAGGAGGGCGTGATGAGCGCCGT
>JACCDW010224697.1_pt1 | contig 12402 bp, 4 predicted proteins | sample 7449781 | NCBI WGS metagenome assembly JACCDW01 (sample SAMN15323449, study PRJNA562643) | freshwater metagenome | isolation source: river surface water | place: USA:Blue River Watershed | collected 2017-08-18
CAAAAAATAAGTTTAAAAAACATGAAAAATGGAATACGCATTTACTGTCAGATCCTAGTTTTACAGAAAATCTATTATCCCAATATCAAACACAATTTTTTCAACAAGAAATCAAAAAACATATAATAATGTACTTGATCGGACTTCAAGCATCACATTTGTATGAAAATTTAAATTATAAAATAAAAGAGTCTTGGATGACATTGGCCTATAAGGGAGATTATGCACATGCACATAGTCACGGCACAGCTGATATATCTGGGGTTTATTATTACAAGACCGCTGGCATTGATGGATCATTATATTTCCCTCCGTTGAATACAGGCATAGATTCATCTTATATCCTGAACCACACTGCAAAATTTCACACAATTTTACCAGAAACAGGTAAATTAGTTCTCTTTCCAGGAAATTTGACCCACGGTGTTGAGACAAATACAACAGATAACGAAAGAGTTAGTGTATCCTTCAACGTTTACATTGATAGATAAAACTCGATAAATACACTATCAAAGGATAGTGTATGCCAAAGACTAGAGTAAAATCTGGGCAGTTAGCCGCTAGATTACAATTTTCAGGTAATCAAGGGATCGTTTTTCCCGTAGGCGGCACTGCTAACAGACCCCCAAACCCGCTTCCAGGCGAAGTAAGATATAATACAGACCTTAATGTTTTTGAAGGTTATACTGGTTCTGCGTGGGGAACGATTGGCCCATATCCTTTTGCCACAGTAGAATACTTTACTGGCGACGGATCTAGCGCGGCATTTAATTTAACTAATACTCCTACTAATCCAGATTTTTTAATTGTAACAATTAACGGTGTTACCATGAGGTACGGTCTAGATTTTGATTTAGACTTACCTAACAGAATACGTTTTATCAATACAGAGGATAGCAGTGACAATCCACCACTGGAAAATGCTGAAATTACTATTAGAACTTTTCAGCCTATTACCAGTGCTAGTATTCCAGCAGGCAGTATAACAACAAATGAATTAGCTGCCTTAGGCAGATCAGCAGGCAATATTCAACTATTAGGTGCTGATAGCGGCGGCGACTTAACATTTTTTAACTATCCAGAATTAAATCCTACACTAGGCGGTGATCTTGAAGGAACAATATCTAACGCACAGGTCAAAGCAGATACTATTGGTATTAGAGAACTAAGAGTCAGTGATGGATTAATAGGTCAAGTATTGGCCACTGATGGTCAAGGCAATTTAAGTTTTATTTCAGTATCAGGAGCTAGCGGTGGAGGCGGAGGAGCTAGTAGTTTCTTTGATCTCACAGGAACTATTGGCTTAGGGCAGATATCAAATAATTTTATCACTCAAGATAAGCTATACATCACAGGATCAGCAACAAACGGTTATGTATTAAGCACTGATGGAACAAATTTAACTTGGAGTCCACTAGTTACCAGTAATATTAATTCTGGCGTTGCTGGAAAAATTGCCTATTATCCCACTAGCGGAACAACTATAGATGATATTTCTGCTCTTACGTGGAATACTGTCAATAATAGATTAGAAAATACAGGAACATTTTACGCTACTGGTCAGAAAAATTACATGCGTTTTCATTGGGACACGCTGGCAGATTTACAGTCTGAAGTCAGTCCTGTGACTTGGCACGGTATGATAGTACATGTACATGATACTGGCAAAGTTTATTACGCACATGCAGGGCAATGGGTACCAGTGGCCAGCGAAAGTAGTTTACCAAATACATTTAGCACAATAGCAGTAGCTGGTCAAAACAGTGTTATCGCTGATAGCACTGCTGATATATTGAACTTAGTAGCAGGATCAAATGTTACAATTACTACCAATGACACAACTGACACTATAACTATTAGTTCATCGGCTGCATCAAATTCATTTAGTAATATTGCAGTAGCAGGTCAAAACACAGTCAGTGCTGATTCAACATCTGATACATTGACTCTTGTTGCAGGCACAGGCGTTAGTATCACAACTAACTCCGGCACTGATACTATAACCATAACAAACACTGGATCTGCATCAAATACATTTAGTAGTATAGCAGTAGCAGGTCAGACCACAGTGGCAGCGGACAGTAGCAGTGATACGCTGACATTTGCCGCAGGATCTGGTATGACTATTACCACTGATGCTGTCACTGATACTATCACGCTAGTAAACAGCAGACCTGTTTTTACCAGCATTGCTGGCGATACTGGAACAAGAGCTGCCAGCACAACATCGGATACACTAACAGTAACTGGCGGCACTGATATTGTAACAAGTATAGTTAACGGCGCTTTGGTCATTGACTATAATGGTACACAGGGCATTTCAAATGCATTTAACACTGTGGCAGTTACTGGACAATCCAATGTTGTAGCATCTGGAAATGCTACATTGAATTTTGTAGCAGGAGCAAACGTTACTATCACTACTAATCCTGGTACTAACAGCGTACAGATTTCAGCTGCTGGTGCTGGTGGCGGAGGCGGTGTTGCATCAGGCACGGCTAGTCATTTAGCTTACTATGCTACAACAGGCTCAACTGTCAGCGGATCAGGTGCAGGTCTTACTTGGAACAGCAGTACAAATACTCTAACTGTTACAAATTTATCAGTAACAGGAACGATAGGTAATATTACCACAGGAACTATTACTTCTGGAAATATCACCAGTAGCGGCACTATCACAGCAAATACTATACAAAGTAGCGGTACTGGCACACCAACATTTACCAGCGGTAATGATATTGTACTTGCGCCAACAGGTGTGGTCAGTTTAAGCAATAAGAAAATATCAAACTTAGCAACACCAACGTCTAACAGTGATGCAGCCACAAAAGCATATGTTGACACTGCTGTTGCCGGTGCCGCAGACGCTAATACAACCTATACTATATCTGCAGAAACAGCAGTTGGCGGTGCAAATTTAAGATTAACAGGCTCTGATGCCAGCACTGACAACGTTACTATTGCCTCAGGCACTAATGTTACTGTTACTAGAACTGACGCAAACACTATTACTATAGCCAGCACCGCAGGCGGTGCAACTAATTTAGATGGTCTAAGCGATGTAACAATTAACTTAGGCAGTATCACTGCAGGACATATATTATATTATAATGGAAGTCAGTGGGTAAACTTTGATCAAGGATCACCAGCAAGAACCGTTGATAGATTATGGCCATCTGCACAGGAATATGTGGTTACAAATACGGGCTCCACAGCATACTTATTAACTGGCACAACAGGTAACAACCCAACGATTTATTGCTGGAATGGACACACATATGCCTTTAAACTAGTGGGCATTAGCAGCCATCCTTTCTTAATACAAACTGCTGCCGGTGCAAACTATGACACTGGATTAACACACGTTGCCCTAGACGGTACTATAAGCACTGGATCGGCGGCTCAAGGAAAAACTTCCGGCACACTATATTGGCAAATTCCAAATACTATTAACGGTAATTACAGATACATTTGTTCTATACACCCAAATATGGTGGGAACTATAACAATTAAAGATATGGCGTCACAATAATGAGCACTGAAGATATTAACAAAGCAGTCGTAACACTGAAAAAGGGTGTTGATGTTGATGCATTTATTGAAGATATGGTCAGCGGAGGTAATCATACGCAATGGATGCCTAATCGAAAAGTTGAACTGTACAATGAAAAAGTTGACAGTCTTAGAAATGTCGACTTTGTACTAACTCAACAGGAAGCTGAACAATTAAAAAATGACCCTAGAATAGTAGACGTCCGTTGGGGAACTAAAATAGAAAATGGTATAATACCAAGAAAACTTGCTGTGGACAGCAGTAGAACATACAGCAGGACGTCAACACAGAACAATGCTCATTATAATTGGGCCATCCCAGCAGTGTCTAATTCTGCTAATCCATTTGTCAGTACATCTTTGAGTTTTGCTCAACAATATACACTAACTGGGTCCAACGTAGATGTTGTTATACAGGACAGCGGTATTGATGTAAATCATCCAGAGTGGTTAAATCCCGCAGGATCATCATCTAGATTACAGCAAATCAATTGGCCATCCGCTGCTAATCTTTCTGGCACGTACACACAAGGTGCTAATCATTATACTGACACGGATGGGCACGGTACGCATGTAGCAGGCACAGTGGCCGGCAGACTCTACGGTTGGGCCAAAGATGCAAATATATATGCAATAACTATTTTAGACAATGCTGCCGCATATGGAGTCAGTGCTAGTTTTAACTTAATTCGAGGTTGGCACAACTTAAAAACTAATGGTAATCCCACTGTTGTTAACATGAGTTGGGGGTATTTTTCTTACTATGAAAATATCACTGGTGGAAATTATAGAGGAACACCTTGGACTGGAACCGGTGTTAACAGTGCCTATGGAATGATAGCCAGCGCATATAATTACAATTCTATAGATGACCTATACTATCATCCTATACGAGTAAGCAGTGTGGATGCTGACATTGAGGATTGTATAGATGCAGGCATAATATTAGTAGCGGCTGCTGGAAATGATGCGCATAAAATGGACGTTTCTGGCGGATTAGACTACAACAATTATTATGTTAGCAGTGTTTTCGGCAATAGATATTATCATCGTGGATCAACACCAAATGGACCCACAGGTGTTATAAGTGTAGGCAGTATTGGTCTAAGTTTAACTGAACAAAAAAATGAATTCAGTACTTGCGGCCCAGGCGTTCATGTTTATGCTCCTGGAGAAAGCATCCAAAGTGCTATGCCTGTAGGAGCAACACTTTCCGGCAGTGCAGTAAATTATCCACTTAACGCCAGTTTTAGAGCTAAAAAAATCAGCGGAACTAGCATGGCTAGTCCACAGGTAGCCGGTGTTGTTGCTTGTTTGTTAGAAGCAAGACCGTGGTATCAAGCATCAGACGCAGTTCAGTGGTTAGCAGAAACAGCCACAACATCAAGACTAACAGATTCTGGAGGATCTTATACAGATTTTACCAGTTTACAGGGTGGCCCAAATAGGTACTTGTACCAACCCTTTAATACTAGCACAGTTTTCTCATTAACGAACGGTTTGGGTATTGGATAAATACTGTTGGAGAACTGAAAAATGACTAGTAATGCACGAATCATAGCCGACGGAGGTGGTGGTGGAGGCGGTGGAGGCGGAGAATACGCTGGAACCGTAAACGATACTTACCACTCAGTAAAAGTCGACGACGATGGCATGTTAATTTATACCCGTGTAGAATTCAATGACACTGATGAAGTCGTTATCAATGACAATGTTGATTATGAATGGAAAGGTGTTCAAGACAATTATAATAATTATGATCCCGTAACTGGTTTACCTAGATCTGATTATTATGATCAATATAGATTTTCAGGACGTAAAGAAACGTATTTTATTGATGATAATGGTGATTTGATTGTAAGATTTGATAAGTCTTATACATACACCGGCCCAAAATAAATAGAAATATTAAGGACAGAAGATGGCAGATTTTAACCTTGGTAGGATTAAATTTAAGTGGAAAGGCACATGGACTACCGCCACAGCCTACGTAAAAGATGACGTAGTATTCCACGGAGGTTCAGCGTATGTGGTAAAAATAAATCATTCAAGTACATCATTTGAAAATGATTTGACCGCAGCGAAATTAGAACTCATGACAGAGGGTGTAGAATACCTTGGATCATGGGCGCCGAACACAGCCTATAAGAGAAATCAATTATTCAACTATAACGGTTCTGTATATAGAGTCCAAAACGATTATACTAGCACTAGCCAGTTCATGAGCACCAATGCTAACATTGAACTTTATGTAGCAGGTCAAAAATATGTAGGTGCATTTGCAGACAATAGTTATTATGAGCCAGGTGATGTAATTAGTTATGGCAACAGTGCCTATATCTGTGTTCTTCATGCACATGATCAAAGTATACTTGATACAAATTATTTTAATCTTCTAGTCCCAGGTAGTAAATTTGAAGGCACATATAACGGCGCCACTGCATATCAATATCAAGATATTGTTAGATACGGCGGATTTTTATATATTTCCAAAGGCGACACCACCGGGAACTTACCAACTAACACAACTTATTGGAGTGTTTTAGTTGAAGGATTCTTAGACAGAGGCAGTTTTAATATTGGTACATTGTATCTACCAGGCGACATTGTTGCTTGGGGTCCTAGAAAATACAAAGTCAAAGGCAGTGTTGCTAGTGTAACAGGACAAAAGCCCAGCAACACAACATTCTGGGAAGTTTATGCATATGGTAATGAATACCGAAGCACATATGCTGGCGGTACACAATATTATCCAGGTGACATTGTTTTATATGGCGGTAGACTTTATGAAACAGTAACTGACCCTCTTGGAGTTGACCCAACATATACTGCAACATGGACTACATACTTGCCCGGTTTAAAATGGATGGGTGTTTATAGTTCTAGTGCAACATACAAAGTTGACGAAGTTGTTGAATATCAAGGCTCTAGTTATGTTTGTACACAGCAAAGTACAAATAATCAACCAAATATTTCAGGAGCATACTGGAATCTTGTAGCACAAGGCAGCAATGATACTGTAACAACAGCTCGTGGTGATTTAATAGTTCGAGGCGCAGTAGCAAATCAAAGATTACCAGTTGGCCCAGCAGGTTCGTTTTTAATCAGTGATGGTACAGATGTAAAATGGGGTATGCAAGCCCCAGAAGCAACTTTTTATGTTGCACTAACGGGTGACGATACTAACGATGGACGTACACCTGCCACTGCATGGCGTACAATTCAACATGCGGCCTCGCAAACATTTAATTATTTTACAACAAATGCAAATCCTTGTAGCATCAGTGTTTTTGCTGGTGTATATGAAGAATTATGCCCAATTAAATTAGGCAAACATGTAGTTATAGAAGGTATGGGCGGTCTTGGTTCCGTATGGGTTGAACCAGACTCAACTAATGACAAAGGATTTGGCGTAGGCAAGTCTAAAGACGGATCTACAAATAACGCAAACAGCGAAGTTTTCCAAATGAACAACGGTACTCGTTTGCGTAACATAGTGTTTAGAAATTTTAGTACAGGCGCAGTATTAGCCTGTTTAGATCCAGGCACTGGTCCTAATGATACTAGTGTTTGGATTACAAGTCAAAGCCCATATGTACAAAACTGTACTAACCTAAGTGCAAACTGTACTGGTATGAAAGTGGACGGTGCTTTACACAATGGTGGTTACAAATCCATGGTGGCCAATGACTGGACACAGATTAACAGTGATGGTATTGGTATCCATGTATTAAATGATGGGCGTACTGAGTTAGTATCTGTATTCACTTACTACTGTCATATTGGTTACTTAGCAGAGAGTGGCGGTAAAATTCGTGCCCTAGTAGGTAACAACAGCTACGGTGAATACGGTTCTGTGGCCAGAGGCTACAGCCAAAATGAAATACCTCTAAAGGGTAATCTACAACTAGAAGCAGACGTCATTGATTCAGTTGTAACTATAACAAACGACGTAACTATCAATAACAGTTACAAAGACGATGACGGTAATATTTGGCTAGCAGGTTATACAAATCCAAACTTGGCTTCAGGAATACCTGGATTGACCAGTGGTGCCAGTTACATGTTTGTAGCTGGAGTCACAGCCGCAGGCGCTTTGATATTCCAAAGTATTATAGCTGGTTCAGGCGATGAAAATAAACCAGGATACTTAAATGCTATTTTAGAATTAGATGGCGCCTTATATGTTGTTGGATCTGTCACAGACAGCGGACAAAAAGGTTTTATAGCAAAACTTAATAAGACAGGTACTGTACAATTTGAAAAAACTGTTGCTGAATACACAGCATTTACTAGTTTGACCACAGACTTTAGTCAAATTTACGTAGCAGGAAACAAAGCTGGCGGCGGAGCCGGTGTCCTAGAAACCAGCGTAGCAGGTATCATAGATTGGAATAGTTATATTAGCTATAATGATAGCTCTTTGGCCACATTGTCTGATCCAAAAATTGTACACGCAAGTCAACCAACATCTAGCACAGAAACTTATGCCAGTGCTGGAGATGCTACAGCGGCTGGCAAACTTTGGGTAGCATGTAACGACACAACCAACGACAGAGTTGTTCTAGTTGGTATCACTACTTCAGGTAGTTACTATAAATCATATCATTATCCAAACATTAGAGTAAACAATCTCTACTTGGACAGAGGATCAGGTGACGGCATTTATTTTGCACTAGCAGGTTATGATCTAAACGGTTCTACTAAAAATGCTTATCTAGCAAGAATAACAATGGCTGGAAATGTAGCATGGCAGTTAGTAGACAACAGTGCAACTATCGATACAGAATATTTTGGTGTTCTAGCTCAAGGTGACTCCATTTATGTTTCTGGATGGAAAGAAACATCTAACGGATCCGGTGTAAACGTTGGTTTACTAAGAAGAATTACATCTAATGGCTCTGTAACATGGGGCAGAACTTTAGCTGATGCTGGAACCAGCGTTGGATTTAGGCAAGTACACTTAGACGGTGTTAACGTTGTAGCCACAGGTTATGGCACGGGCGACGATATTGTAATATTAAATGTACAAAGAGATTTAACTAACGGAATTGGTACAGTAAATTCTGGAACATGGACATTTAGTAACTATACTACTGCACCATCTAATACAACAATCACAACAAAAGCCGTTGAAGGCGCATATGTTTACGCATCCAGCGCAACGTTGAATGCAGTAACTTATACTTCTAACATAACTGCGGTATATACTGCCGCAAGTCAAGCTACACGAGCAGGTTTCGCTGGTGTTGGTAGAGGTATTAATTTTGCTGTTAAAGGCTTATTACGTAAACCAAAAGAAGGTTCTGTTGTACATATCAGCGGTGACAACGACACTTATTTCTGTGTTGGAGTCAGCAACTTTGTTGATCCAACCAGAACCAGCGGTAATAATCCAAATGCAAGAGTTCTTTTAACTTCAAATAAAGAGTTCTTAAAAGCTGAAGTTATTGCATACATTAATGCCACATATCCAGCATTAGTATATGATCAAGCAACCTGTTCTAGAGACGTTGGGTTAATAGTCGATGCGCTTGATGATGATTTGGATTATAATAGCAATGCCAGTAGCATTGATGCAGGCTATGCTTATTACAATAATTCAAGCGGCATATATGCGATCACTACGCAAAAAACAGAAACTTTGGCAGCAATCACATACTTAAAAACTATTGTTGACAACGTACTAAAGAATACAACACCTGCAACTGTTAGAAGTGCAGTGCCACAGTACAAAAACGTTGCATTGGTCTACGAAGGTAGTAGTGATACAAGATGTTCCAGCAACTTAGACGAAGTTTATAATATTATAAATCTTGGTGTTGGTGCTGCCTCAGAAAAAGTAGGTTTAGGTACTTGTGAAATTGCTTTAGATCCACCGATCCCAAGTAATAAAGTACCAAACGACAATCAACCAATGGTATTCCGAGAAGCGTTTAGTCAGGTACGTATGACTGGACACGACTTCTTAGACGTTGGTACTGGCGGTTTCGCCGATACTAACTATCCAGTTATTATTCAAGAAGATTACACACAAGCACCAGATCAAGAACGCGAAGTGTTAGCTGAAAATGGTGGACGTGTATTCTACGTAACCACTGACCAGGACGGTAATTTCCGTGTTGGTGATTACTTTAAAGTTGAACAGGCCACAGGTCGTGCAACACTGAGCTCTGAAGAATTTGACTTATCAGGTCTTAACGAACTACAACTTGGTAGTATTAAAGCAGGTAAGCAAGGAGCTACAGTTAACGAATTCAGTACTGATCCAGAAATGGCAGATAACAGCGACACTGCTGTACCTACTGAAAAAGCTGTAAGAGGATTTATCAAAGGCGGCTTTATGGGAACTGACGCTATTTGGGTCCCATCTGGAACAACTGCACAGCGTCCTGTAAGTCCTCAAGAAGGTATGGTTCGATTCAATACCACACTTAACACCTTAGAATTCTATGATGGTGTTACTTGGAGTGCGGGCGGCGGTGGCGGAATTATTGTGGCCAGCGTGAGTCCAAATATTGTTGACCCAAGTGTTAGCAGTACATTGACTATTTTAGGTGATAAATTTACCAATCCAACAACAGTGGCCATTGGCGGAATCTCGATCCCATCAGGATCAGTGACATACGTTAGTGCTAATAGACTAACTGTTGCTACAGGTACATCAGTTCTTACAGCATTAAGTTCTGGCTTAGTTGATCTAACATTAACAGGTTCAAATGGTCAAAGCGCAACTTATCCTGAATATATTCGTATTAATAGAACACCGACTTTTACGACCAGTGCTACATTAAGCAACGTTCAAGAAGGCAGTGCGTTCAACGTAACGATTAACACTACTGACACTGAAGGTCACACAAAAACTTATAGTTTGATATCTGATCCTAATAGCTTGTTTACAGCCAACGGTGGTCCATTTACATTGAACACTAGCACAGGGCAAATCACTGGTACTACACCATTAGTGGCCAGCGACAGTGCAAGATCCTTTACTTTAAGAATTACTGATCAATTTGGACTGTTTAATGATAGAACATTTACATTTACAATTCTAAACAACACAGCTCCAACAGTGACTAGCCCAACAGCAGGTCAAAACTTCGGTGACTTTGGAACTACTGTTGACAGTACCTATACAACAGGTGTAAACATTGCGTTTACTGCTAGCGATTCTGAAGGTAATACACTTTCATATGCTGTTGCCCCAAGCGGTGATCCGGCAGCATTGTTTAGTAATGGTCTGAGTTTAAACACATCGACTGGTAATATTACTGGTACAATCACACATGGGTGGTTAAACAAGGCCTATACAAGAACTGGATCAGTAACTATTCGCGTTACAGATAATGCGTCAAACTCATTGTTCACTGATAGACAATTTAACGTTGTTGCTCGTTGTACTTGGAGATATAGAGTTTTATACAGTCGTGGATACATGGGCGGTGGATATAGAAACAGTGACCCATGGAACAACGTAAACAGAACACAGCACAGTACAGATACCAGCACAAACTTGGGCGATATTATGGCTAGAAAAGGTTCTTACTCAGATGGAACCTTTAGTGATAATACATTCTTCATGTTTGGATTGCAAGATGCATACGATGGCAAAGATACATTTAGCTGGAGTATGAACATGAACACTGACTCTGGTAAGGCGACATTCAATATGTCTATCAGCAGAAACGACCTTGCTGCGGTTCCTTATGATACCGTACGTGGTTATATCACAGGTGGTGATTCAAACAGTGCATACGACAGAATAGATTTTGCCACTGAAAACATGCTTGGAACCATTGCTGGCGGTTTAGGCAGTGACTATGTTGGCGGCGCATGGAACGATACAAAGGGCTTCTTCTGGAATGGTACACAGATTAGACTAACATTTGCCACAGAATCATCTACAAGTATTTTCTCAACTAGAGGAACTCACAGTAAGGGTTGGGCAAGTAAATATGGTCATTACTATATTGGCCCAGCTAATAGTGCAGATAATTTAGCCAAAGTAAGCTATTCTACTGAAAGTGTTGTAAGCACTTTGGGTAACTATCCAAATACACAAACACAGGGTGAGCATAATACACAGCTTGGCCAAGACAACGTTTATAGTATTGGTATGTGGAACAGTGCTAACTCACAAGTTAACGACAGCTGGAAACTTGCGCTAAGTAATGATACATATTCATTTGGTGTCAACGGCCATGCAACATTGCAACCAAAAGGTAGAGATGGTTGTAGCTCAGGCGGCTGTGCATCATTCGGTTAAAAGAGGATTAAAATGATAATTTATTACAGAGGCAAAGAACAATTAAACGGTTATATCCAAACTAAACAGATTTTCCAAGGCGGATATGTGGCAGAAATATCCCCTAACGCCGAAGAATTTGTAGAGTGGAGTGCGTTTGATTGGGTTAGATCATTACCAGCCAACGATGAACAATTTTTAACAGCAAACTTTGGAAAAAAGAAATTAGAATTTTGGCAAAGTGAGCATGGCGAAACTACTACAACTAAGCGCCCCCCTGTGGATGACAGCGGTGTTAAATGGAGTAAAATAAAACGAGATTTCACTCAAGAAGAACACGATAAACTTTTAAACTTTGAAAAAATTGTTTTAGAAGGAATATTAGTTAGTATCTATAAAACAAGATTTGTAGAGAAGAATCTTTTCCCCACAGATTTTGAACAACAGACTTGGCACATACAAGAACAAGAAGCCAAAGAATACCTATCTACAGGATCCTCGGGAACACTGTTAAGTACTCTAGCAGATAATAGAGGAATCAGTGTAGCAGTAATGGCTGACAAAATTTTATCAAAATCAAACGACTACAAGAGAAATGTAGGAAA
>JACCDW010495427.1_pt1 | contig 12401 bp, 10 predicted proteins | sample 7449781 | NCBI WGS metagenome assembly JACCDW01 (sample SAMN15323449, study PRJNA562643) | freshwater metagenome | isolation source: river surface water | place: USA:Blue River Watershed | collected 2017-08-18
AGATCAGTGGAATTGCTCTTCTTCGGTGGAACCGGTCAGGGCCTTCACAGAGGACGAACCGCCCTGGATCACGGTGGTCACATCGTCGAAGTAACCAGCACCGACTTCCTGCTGGTGCGACACGAAGGTGTAGCCTTTTTCGCGGGCGGCGAATTCAGGCTCCTGCACCATCTCGGTGTAGTGCTTCATGCCTTCGCCGCGGGCGTAAGCGTGGGCGAACTGGAAGGTGTTGAACCAGTTGATGTGGATGCCGGCCAGGGTGATGAACTGGTACTTGTAGCCCAGCGCTGACAGGTCGTCCTGGAAGGAAGCGATCTGCTTGTCGTCCAGGTTCTTTTTCCAGTTGAAGGACGGCGAGCAGTTGTACGACAGCAGCTTGCCGGGGCAGGCGGCGTGCACGGCCTGCGCGAATTCACGGGCAAAGCCAATGTCGGGCACACCGGTTTCGCACCACACCAGATCGGCATAGGGGGCGTAGGCCACGCCACGGCTGATGGCCTGCTCCAGACCGTTCTTGACACGGTAGAAACCTTCTTGAGTGCGCTCACCGGTGAGGAAAGGCTTGTCGTTGGCGTCGTGGTCCGAGGTGATCAGGTTGGCGGCTTCGGCGTCGGTGCGGGCCAGCACGATGGTGGACACGCCCATGACGTCGGCAGCGAAACGCGCAGCGATCAGCTTTTCGCAGGCTTCCTGCGTGGGCACCAGCACCTTGCCACCCATGTGGCCGCACTTCTTCACCGCGGCGAGCTGGTCTTCGAAGTGCACGCCCGCGGCACCGGCGGCAATCATGTTCTTCATCAGTTCGAAGGCGTTGAGCACGCCGCCAAAACCGGCTTCAGCGTCGGCCACGATGGGCAGGAAGTAGTCGATGAACTCTTTGTCGCCAGGGTTGATGCCACGGCCCCACTGGATTTCGTCGGCGCGCTTGAAGGTGTTGTTGATGCGACGCACCATGGTCGGCACCGAGTCGTAGGCATAGAGCGACTGGTCGGGGTACATGGTCTCCGACGTGTTGCCGTCGGCGGCGACTTGCCAGCCCGACAGGTACACGGCTTCCAGACCGGCTTTGGCTTGCTGCATGGCCTGGCCGGCGCTGATGGCGCCGAAGGCGTTCACATAGCCTTTTTTGGCGCCACCGTTGACCTTGTCCCACAGCTTCTCGGCGCCACGCTTGGCCAGTGTGTGCTCGATGGGCATGGAGCCGCGCAAGCGCACCACATCGGCGGCGGAATAGCCGCGCTTGACACCCTTCCAACGGGGGTTGCTGGCCCAGTCTTTTTCGAGGGCGGCGATTTGCTGTTCGCGGCTCAGTTGCTCGGTGATGTTTTGAGGCATGTGACACTCCTTGGGTTGATGGTGAAACCGAACGAAAGCCCTGCTTGTGAACCTTCGATGCCCCATCTTAACTCTTCTATAAGACCAGCAAACGCTCTTGTGTCTTATAGAAGATATTTATTTATTTGTTTAAAATCAACATCTTGCAATATTAATTTTTCAATGCGAAATATTGTTTTCTATATTGAGAAAAAATGCTGCGGCGCAAACTGCGCCAATCTCATATTGCAAAAGGCACACGGCAATCATGAAATGGCGTGCAAGGCCGTGCTGTGAACAACGATGCCATCGGCATCGGCATAAAGCCACTCGCCAGGACGCACAGCGATGCCTTGGATGGCCACAGGCACATCGCGCTGCCCCTGCCCTGCCCGCGCGGTTGGCATCGGAATCAGAGACAGGGCGCGCACACCCAGGGGTGTCGCGCGCAACTCCGCTCGGTCGCGCACGGCACCATGCACCACCACGCCAGCCCAGCCATTGCGGGCGGCGGCGGCCGCGATCTTGCCGCCCACCAAGGAACGTGCAACGGCACCCGCGCCGTCGACCAGCAAGACGCGCCCTTGCCCCGCTTCCTGCTCCAGGATTTGTTTGACCAGGCTGTTGTCCTCGTGGCATTTGACGGTGACCACCGGGCCCGCAAAGCACTCTGTGCCGCCAAAGTCCTGGAACACGGGCGGCAGAACACGCAAGTCGCCGTCGTGCCGGTCCTTGTGTGCATCGCAAAAATCACAGGTGGAAAACAAAATGCCCATACCGTTGCCTCGCTCGGCCGCGCACCAAAGGCGGCCTTGCGACGCAGTGGAACGCACCCAACTTACAAGCCACATACGCCACCGCCACAGCTCGCGCGCAGGCACCGGCCTTGTGCGGTGCGCCATGGCACCAGCAAATCCGCAACACCCCAGGGAAAAAATCGTTTTTTCCCTTGGAAACCTTGCCCTTCTCCGATAGCATGCGCACAGCTGGAGATGTGATGTTTTCAGCGCTGAACCCACTTCCGATCAAAGGAAACAACCATGGCAACTGCAAAGAAGACCCCGGCCAAAAAAGCTGCACCCGCTAAGAAGGCAGCACCGGCCAAAAAGCCTGCCGCCAAGAAAGCCGCAGCACCCGCCAAAAAAGTAGCCGCCAAGGCTCCGGCCAAGAAAGCTGCACCCGCCAAGAAAGCTGCACCCGCCAAGAAAGCCGCACCGGCCAAAAAGCCCGCAGCCAAGAAGGCCCCCGCCAAGAAGCGCACCCCCAACGCCGCCTTCATGAAGGCCCTGACGCCCAGCGCCGCGCTGGCCGCCGTGGTGGGCGCATCGCCGCTGCCGCGCACCGAAGTGGTCAGCAAGATGTGGGCTTACATCAAGAAGAACAACCTTCAGGACAAGCTCAACAAGCGCGCCATCAACGCCGATGAGAAGCTCAAGGCCATCTTCAACAAGGCCCAGGTCACCATGTTTGAAATGGCTGGCCTGATCGGCAAGCACCTCAAGTGATGCGCTGATCGCCCAACAAAAAACCCGCCTCGGCGGGTTTTTTGTTGCCTCAAGGGCAGAGAAAGCCTCAGCGCTTGTTCAAGGCCGCCTGCTGGATCGAGTGCAAGGTGGCGCGCGTGGTGATGACCTCGGGGTCGAGCATGACCTCGATCAGGGTACCGCCTGAGCGCGACAGGGCCTGCACCAGCGCAGGCTCGAACGCCTCGGTGCGCGTGATGCGCACGCCTTCATAGCCATAGGCCTTGGCCAGTGCAGCGAAATCCGGGTTGCTCAGGCTGGAGCCCGACACGTGGGTCGGGTATTCGCGCTCCTGGTGCATGCGGATCGTGCCGTACATGCCGTTGTTGAGCAGCACCACAATGCTCTTGCCACCGTGCTGCACGGCGGTGGCCAGCTCCTGCCCGGTCATGAGGAAGTCGCCGTCCCCCGCGATGGTGAACGCCAGCCGCCCGGTGAGCAAATTGGCCGCGATGCCCGCGGGCACGCCGTAGCCCATGGCGCCCGAGGTCGGCGCGAGCTGCACCTTGTGCCCCTGCGCGAGCCCGGGGTGCAGGTAAAAGCGGTGCAGCCAGGTCGCAAAATTGCCTGCGCCATTGGTCAGCACCGCATCCTCTGGCAGATGCTTTTGCAAACACTGCACGATGGCGTGCATGTCGATGGGCCCGGGCAAGGCCTGCGGCTGCAAATTGCCCAGGTAGTCCTCGTGCGCCTGGCGCGTCCATTCGCGCCAGCGCAGCTCGGCCGGCGCGGTCAGCACCTCCAGGCTGCGCGCCGCGGCATTCATGGTGGCGCAGATCGCCAGGTCGGCCTGGTAGACGCGGTTGAGCTCCTCGGCGCTCGCGTGCATGTGCACCAGCTTTTGCGCAGGGCGAGGCGCCTGCAGCAAGGTGTAGCCGCTGGTCGTCATCTCGCCCAGACGCGGGCCAATGGCCAGGATCAGGTCGGCGTCCTTGACGCGCTGCGCCAGCTTGGGGTTGATCGCGATGCCCACATCGCCGGCGTAGAGTGGGTGCCGGTTGTCAAAAGTGTCCTGGTAGCGAAAGGCGTTGGTCACCGGCAGCTGCCAGTTTTCGGCAAAGCGCTGCAGCGCCTGCGCGGCCTGCGGCGTCCAGCCGCCGCCCCCGGCGATCACCAGCGGGCGCTCGCTCGCGAGCAGCAGCTCGCGCAAGGCACGCAGCGCACCCGGGTCGCTCCAGGCCTGCACCGGCTCGATGCGCGGCAAGGGCGCGAGGCCGGGCACGGGCTGGGTCAGCATGTCTTCGGGCAGCACGAGTACCACGGGGCCGGGACGGCCGTTCATCGCGGTCGCAAACGCGCGCGCGACGTATTCGGGCAGGCGACGCGGGTCGTCGATGCGCTCCACGCGCTTGGCCATGCCCTTGGTCGAGGGACCAAAGAAATGCGTGTAGTCGAGTTCCTGAAAAGCCTCGCGGTCGCGCGTGTCGCTGGCCACATCGCCGACGAACAGCACCATGGGCGTCGAGTCCTGGAACGCGGTGTGCACACCGATCGAGGCGTTGGTCGCGCCGGGCCCGCGGGTCACAAAACACACGCCGGGTCGGCCCGTGAGGCGACCCTGGGCCTCGGCCATGAAGGCGGCGCCACCCTCTTGCCGACAGGTCACGAAGCGGATGCGCTCTCGGTGCAAATAAAAGCCGTCGAGCACCGCCAGGTAGCTCTCGCCGGGCACGCCGAACGCGTGGGTGACGCCTTGGGCCAGAAGGCATTCGACAAGCAGGTGGCCGGCCAATCGTTCAGTCATGCTGGCATTGTGCAACCGCCTGCGCGAGCGCCGCTGTCACGCGCGCGGCGCCAAGGGCCTGAAAGAAGCCGCTTTGCCGCTCAAGCGCTGGCGGTGCGCTTGCCCACACCGAGGGCAGCCCCCACGCTGAGCAAGAGCACGAGCGCCGCGCCGAGCAAGGTCGCGGCGTACCAGCCGCGGTCCATGAAGATGCCGAAGATCAGCGGCGAGATGGCAAAGCCCGTGTCCAGGCCCGAATACACCAGACCGTACACGCGACCCGTGGCGCCTTTGGGCGTGGCCTTCTTGATCATGAGGTCACGGCTGGGACCGCCCACGCCCACGGCAAAACCGGTGGCCGCCAGAACCACCAGGGTGCCGGTGGCGCCGAAAAGGCCGCTGGCGCACAAAGCCATGCACAGCGCGGCCGCGGTCATGCACGAGGCCACCACGCGGTCGCTCCAGCGCGGGTAGCGCGCGGCCACAAAGCCCCCGACGAACATGCCCATGGCGCCGCAAAGCATGTAGGCCGTCAGGGTCATGGAGGCGGTCTCCAGGCTCACACCCTGCAAGGCCTTGAGGAGGGGCACGGAAAAGTTTTGCACGACCGCGAGGGTCATGGTGGAGAGCAAAAAGAAGGCGAAGCACCACCACACGACTGGCAAGCGCAAGAAGGCCAAATCCGACTCGGTGCTTTGGCCCGGCGCTGCCTGGGGGCGTGGCAGGGTCTGCAACAGGTCCTTGCGCAGCACCAAAAGCAGCAGGATGCCGGCATACAGCAAGGCCGCCGCCAGGTAGGCCGAGCGCCAACCCAGCAGGGCGGTGAAGGTGGTCAGGAACACCGGCGCCGCCGCCCAGCCGAGGTTGCCCGTCAGGCCATGCACGCTGAAGGCGTAGCCCAGGCGCGGGCTGGAAACGCGCTGGTTCAGGATGGTGAAGTCCACCGGGTGAAAAGCGCAGTTGCCCAGGCCCGCGAGCACGGCGGCCAGCAACATGCCGGGATAGCTGTGGGCGCTGGCCGCCGCCAGACAGGCCAGCACAAACAGGACCACCGAGGCCCACATCACCGGCCGTGCACCCCAGCGGTCCACCACAAAACCGGCCGAGGCCTGGCCCACGCCGGAGACCACGAAAAAGACACTGGCCATCAGCCCCAGCTCGGAGAAGGACCAGCCGAATTCCTTCATGAACACTGGGAACATGACGGGCAGCAGCAGATGCGAGAAATGGGAGCTGGCATGGGCCAGGCCCACCAGGCCCATCACAGAGGCATCCTGGCGAAACGGCACGGGGCTCTCGAGCGTGGTGCTGGACATGGGGTTTCCTGGAAACGAAAAAGGCCTGGGGCCGGGCGCTGGCGATCATACGACCTCCAGCGCCCGGCCCCAGGCCTGCGGGCGACACCGGGGCTCAGCCGGCCATGGGCGTGCCGGCGAACTCGAAGACCCCCGGGTTGCGCACCGGGTCCACCGACACATCGATGCGGGTCTTGGGCGGGAAATGGCCCTCGAGCAGCCGCTTGGACAGCGGGTTTTCCAGGCGTTGCTGGATCGCCCGCTTCAGTGGACGCGCGCCAAACACCGGATCGAAACCGACCTTGGCCAGTTCGGCCAAGGCTGCCTCGCTGACCTCGAACTCGAGGTCCATGCGCGCCAGGCGCTCACGCAGGGCCTGCAGCTGGATCTTGGCGATCGAGGCGATGTGCGCGGCATCGAGCCCGTGGAAGACCACCGTCTCGTCGATGCGGTTGAGGAACTCGGGGCGGAAGTGGCCTTTGAGCTCGTCCCACACCGCGTCCTTGATGTCTTCGTAAGGCTGACCGACCATGGCCTGGATCAGGTGCGAGCCGATGTTGGACGTCATCACGATCACCGTGTTCTTGAAGTCCACCGTGCGGCCCTGGCCGTCGGTCAGGCGGCCGTCGTCGAGCACCTGCAGCAGGATGTTGAACACGTCCGGATGGGCCTTTTCCACCTCGTCGAGCAGCAGCACCGAATACGGCTTGCGGCGCACGGCTTCGGTCAGGTAGCCGCCCTCCTCGTAGCCCACATAGCCGGGTGGCGCGCCGATCAATCGGGCCACCGAGTGCTTTTCCATGAACTCGCTCATGTCGATGCGCACCAGGTGCTCGGGCGAGTCGAACAGGAAGTTGGCCAGCGCCTTGCACAACTCGGTCTTGCCCACGCCGGTGGGGCCGAGGAACAGGAAGGAGCCCGTGGGCCGGTTCGGGTCGGACAGGCCCGAGCGCGAACGGCGGATGGCGTTGGCCACGGCCGAGATCGCCTCGTCCTGGCCCACCACGCGCTCGTGCAGCTTGCTTTCCATTTGCAAGAGCTTGTCGCGCTCGCCCTGCATCATCTTGGACACCGGGATGCCGGTGGCGCGCGAGACCACCTCGGCGATCTCTTCGGCGCCCACCTGGGTGCGCAGCAGGCGCGGGGTCTGGGCCTCGCCGCTGGACTCCTGGGCCTGGGCTTCCTTGAGGCGTTTTTCCAGCTCGGGCAGCTTGCCGTACTGCAGCTCGGCGACCTTGTTGAAATCGCCCTTGCGGGTGAGTTCCTCGATCTGCTGGCGCAGCTGATCGATCTGCTCGCGCACCTGCTGGCTACCCTGGGCCTGGGCCTTTTCGGCGTGCCAGACCTCTTCGAGGTCGGCCACTTCTTTTTTGAGCTTGTCGATCTCTTCTTCGATCAGGGCCAGGCGCTTTTGCGAGGCCTCGTCGCTTTCCTTGCGCACCGCCTCGCGTTCGATCTGCAGCTGGATCAGGCGACGGTCCAGCTTGTCCATGACCTCGGGCTTGGAGTCGATCTCGATCTTGATCTTGGCCGCGGCCTCGTCGATCAGGTCGATCGCCTTGTCGGGCAGGAAGCGGTCGGTGATGTAGCGGTGGCTGAGTTCGGCCGCGGCCACGATGGCCGGGTCGGTGATGTCCACGCCGTGGTGCACTTCGTACTTTTCCTGCAGGCCGCGCAGGATGGCGATCGTGGCCTCGACCGTGGGTTCGTCGACCAGGATTTTCTGGAAGCGGCGCTCCAGCGCGGCGTCTTTTTCGATGTACTTGCGGTATTCGTCCAGTGTGGTCGCGCCCACGCAATGCAGCTCGCCGCGTGCCAGCGCGGGCTTGAGCATATTGCCCGCGTCCATCGCCCCTTCGGCCTTGCCGGCCCCCACCATGGTGTGCAGCTCGTCGATGAAGACGATGGTCTGGCCCTCGTCCTTGGCCAGCTCGTTGAGCACCGCCTTCAGGCGCTCTTCAAACTCGCCGCGAAACTTGGCGCCAGCCAGCAGCGCCGCCATGTCCAGGCTCAGCACGCGCTTGCCCTTGAGCGAGTCGGGCACCTCGCCCGCCACGATGCGCTGGGCCAGACCCTCGACGATGGCGGTCTTGCCCACGCCGGGTTCGCCGATCAGCACCGGGTTGTTCTTGGAGCGGCGCTGCAGCACCTGGATGGCGCGGCGGATCTCGTCGTCGCGACCGATCACCGGGTCGAGCTTGCCGATGCGGGCGCGCTCGGTCAGGTCCAGGCAGTATTTTTTGAGCGCTTCGCGCTGGCCTTCGGCCTCGGGGCTGTTCACGTTCTGCCCTCCACGCACGGCATCGATGGCCGCTTCCAGGCTCTTGCGGCTCAGCCCATGCTCTTTGGCCAGGCGGCCACCCTCGTTCTTGCTGTCGGCCAGGGCCAGCAAAAACAATTCGCTGGCAATGAAACTGTCGCTGCGCTTGATGGACTCTTTCTCGGCGGCCTGCAGCAGCTTGACCAGCTCAGGACCGACCTGCACCTGGTCCTGCCCACTGACCTGGGGCAGGCGCTTGACGGCGGCCTCGGCCGCCTGGGCCAGCGCCGGCACCGCCACGCCGGCGCGCTGCAGCAGGGCGCCCGGACCATCCGTCTGGCGCAGCATGGCGGCCAGCAGGTGCACAGGTTCGATGTAGGCGTGGTCGTTGCCCAGCGCCAGGCTTTGGGCGTCCGCCAGGGCTTCCTGAAACTTGGTGGTGAGTTTGTCGATGCGCATGGGAAAATCTCCGTTGCGGTTCAGCTTGGGCTGGCGGCCGTGATTTCAAGCCCACGGCGTCTTTTTGGCTTGCGGCAGATCAAACCATGGGCATCCACCAACTGTCTGTCTTGCACGACGAGCACCAGGATCGCTTGCTTTGGCGCGTCAGCACGCAGGCGGGCGAGGAATTCCTATTTTGGCTCACGCGCCGCATGAGCGCGCGGCTGCTGCCCGCGATCGAACAGGCGCTCGGCCGGCTCGACAGCCTGCGCTCGGGGCTGATCGCGCCCGACCCGAGCACACGGCACCTGCTCAGCGACATGCAGCACCAGGCTTTCATGCAGCAGGCCGACTTTCAAACACCGTATGCGGCGCCGCAAAACGCACAGCGCCCGCTCGGTGAATGGCCCTTGCTGGTGACCGACGCCCAGCTGACCGTGCAGCCCAGCGCGCTGCTGCTGCAGCTGCAAGACCAGAGCCAGGCGCCGCTGCGGCAGTGCGAATTGCAGCTGACACCCGAGTTGGTGCATGGCTTGCTGCACCTGAGCCGACAGGCGGTGGCACGCGCCGACTGGGCGCTCGGCGGCCCAGTCGCGCCGCCCCCCGAGGAAAGCGAGGCGCCCCCCGCCTCCAGCCGGGCTTACGCGCACTGAGGTGCGCGCCAACGCTCAGGCGTTGCCCGAGGCGATGCCCCAGCGCGCCAGCGCCGCGTCGTCGCTGACGCGCGCATCGACCCATTGGGCGCCTTGCGGGGTTTGCTCTTTTTTCCAGAAAGGCGCCTGCGTCTTGAGGTAGTCCATGAGGAACTCGCAGGCCTGGAAACTCTCGCCGCGGTGCGCCGAGGTCACGGCCACCAGCACGATCTGGTCGCAGGGCTGCAGGCGGCCAATGCGGTGAATCACCAGGGCCTCGTAAAAGTCGAAGCGGCGGTGCGCCTCGTCGATCATGGCCTCGATGGCTTTTTCGGTCATGCCCGGGTAGTGCTCGAGCTCCATGGCCTCGATCTGGTCGTGCGCCGCGCCCGTGATCGCGCGCGTGTCGCGCACCGTGCCGACAAAACTGCAGACCGCGCCCACGCGCGCATCGCCTGCACGCAGCGCGGCCAGTGCCTCGGACAGGTCGAAGTCTTGGGTCTGGATGCGAACGCGCGCCATGCTCAGCCTCCGGTCACCGGGGGAAAGAGGCCGACTTCGGCGCCTTCGGCCAACGGGGTGTCGGGCCGCGCCATGACCTGGTTGACGGCGGCGCGCACCGGCCGGCCCTCGGCCAGCACCTCGGCATAGGCACCGCCGCGCGCACGCAGCTGGGCCAGCAAGGCGGCGACATCGGGGCCGCAGGCCTCGACCAGTTCGGTGTCCACGCCCAAGGCCTCGCGGATCGAGGCGAAATAGCGCAGGTTCAGCTTCATGCGAGCCACTCCGAAAACGGCAAAAAGTCGACCAGGTCGCCATGGGCAATCGCCTGGCCCGGCGGGTTGTCCACCACGCCATCGGCCCAGACGGCCGAAGTCAGCACGCCCGAGCTCTGGTTGGGAAAAAGATCGAGCCCGCCCTCGGCATTGCGGCGCGCGCGCAAAAACTCGCGGCGCTTGTCGCCCTTGGCCAGCGTGAAATGCGCAGGCAGGCGCCAGGGACGCAGCGGGGCCACCTCGGCGCCCTGCAGCTGCAGCAGCAGCGGCCGCACCAGGAGCAAAAAGGTCACGAAGCTCGACACCGGGTTGCCCGGCAAGCCGACGAAATGCGCCTGGCCCGCGGTGCTGCTGCGGCGCACATGGCCGTAGGCCAAGGGCTTGCCCGGCTTCATCGAGATCTGCCACAGGTCCAGCGCGCCCAGGGCCTGCACGGCTGGCTTGACATGGTCTTCCTCGCCGACCGAGACACCGCCGCTGGTGAGGATCAGTTCGTGGTGGTCGGCGGCGGATTTGAGGGCCGCCAGTGTGGCCTCGCGCGTGTCGGGCACGATGCCCAGATCGCTGACCTCGCAGCCCAGGCGGTGCAACAGGGCCTTGAGGAAGAAACGGTTGGAGTTGTAAATCGCGCCGGGCCGCATGTCCTGCGGCGCCACATCGCCCGGCATCACCAGCTCGTCGCCCGTGGAAAACAAGGCCACGCGCGGGCGCGCCACCACCCGCAGCTGCGCCAGGCCCAGGCTCGCCGCCAGGCCGAGCGTGGCCGGATCCAGGCGCGTGCCGGCGCGCAGCACGGTGGCGCCCTGCTGCACATCTTCGCCGCTGCGGCGAATCCACTGGCCAGCGTGCACCGCGCCGCGCACACGCAGGCGTGGCGGCTCGCCCGCCAGCACTTCGGTGTCTTCCTGCATCACCACCGCATCGGCGCCTGGCGGTACCGGCGCGCCCGTGAAAATGCGCGCGGCCTCGCCCGGCTGCAAGGGCCGGCCCGTATGGCCCGCGGCGATGCGCTGCGTGACCGGGAGCAGGGCCTCGGGCATGGCCACGTCGGCCGTGCGCACCGCATAGCCGTCCATCGACGCGTTGTCGAAGGCCGGCACCTGCAGCGCCGAAACGAGGTCTTCGGCCAGCACGCGGCCATCGGCATCGAAGGTCGCCACCGTCTCGGTCGCGGCCAGCGGTGTGATCGCCTGCAGCAGGCGCGTGAGCGCCTCGTCCAGCGGCATCAGCGGAGCACGTGGGGCGTTCATGGCGCGCTCAACGGCAATGTTCGGCGATGTAGCGCTTGATGCGCTCGGCGTCGGCCGGCATGACCTGCACGCGCTTGGGCAGCGCCTCGATGCCCTCGAACTTGGCCGGCCGCTCGGGTTCGCGGCCCAGGGCTTCGACGATGGTCGCGGCGAACTTGATCGGCAGCGCGGTCTCGAGCACCAGCATGGGTACGCCGGCCTGCAGGTGCTCGCGCGCCACCTTCACGCCATCGGCGGTGTGCGTGTCGATCATCACGCCGTAGCGTTCAAACACCTGGCGGATGGTGGCCAGGCGGTCGGCATGGGTGCTCTTGCCGCTGACAAAGCCATAGCGGGTGGCGGCCTCGACAAAGCGCGGGTCGGCCGACAGCTCAAAACGGCCATTCGTGTTCAGCGCATCGCCGAACAAGGCCTTGGTTTTGGCGGCATCACGGCCCAGCAGATCGAACACGAAGCGTTCGAAATTGCTGGCCTTGGAGATGTCCATCGACGGGCTGGAGGTCTCGTGCGTGTCGGCGCTGGCGCGCACGCGGTAGACGCCGGTGCGGAAGAACTCGTCGAGCACATCGTTTTCGTTGGTGGCCACCACCAGCTGGGCTACGGGCAGGCCCATCATGCGGGCCACATGGCCGGCGCAGACGTTGCCGAAGTTGCCGCTGGGCACGGTGAAGCTGACCTTTTGGCTGTTCGCTGTCGTGGCCTGGAAATAGCCGGCGAAGTAATAAACCACCTGCGCCAGCAGGCGCGCCCAGTTGATCGAGTTGACGGTGCCGATCTTGTACTGGCGCTTGAAGGCCAGGTCGTTGGACACGGCCTTGACGATGTCCTGGCAGTCGTCGAACACGCCTTCAATGGCGATGTTGTGGATGTTGGCGTCGAGCAGGCTGAACATCTGCGCCTGCTGGAAGGGACTCATGCGGCCGTGTGGGCTGGTCATGAAGACGCGCACGCCCTTTTTGCCACGCATGGCGTACTCGGCGGCGCTGCCGGTGTCGCCCGAGGTCGCGCCCAGGATGTTGAGCGACTCACCGCGACGCGCCAGTTCGTACTCGAACAGGTTGCCCAGCAGCTGCATGGCCATGTCCTTGAAGGCCAGCGTGGGGCCGTTGGACAGGGCTTCCAGGCACAGGCCCGGCTCCAGGTGCTTGAGCGGCGTGATCTCGTCAAAGCCATAGGTGGCCTTGGTG
>JACCDW010657481.1_pt1 | contig 12398 bp, 10 predicted proteins | sample 7449781 | NCBI WGS metagenome assembly JACCDW01 (sample SAMN15323449, study PRJNA562643) | freshwater metagenome | isolation source: river surface water | place: USA:Blue River Watershed | collected 2017-08-18
CCCTTTTGGCAAGCCTGAGGTACTGATGCTCTTCACAGTAAAGATTGGCGACCATGCAAAAAGGTAAGTAAGGGCAACAAATAAGAGTAAGAAAGAGGCAAGGATCCGAGCGCGCACATTCATTGATTGCTAACCAAATCGTTTACTGAGGCCATCGGAAATTATAGGTGCGAGAGAATTTACATCTCCAGCACCAAGCGTCAATATGACATCACCTGGGTTGGCAATCGCAATAACTCGATCAGATGCCTCAACAAAATTTGGTACGAAGTGACCGCGCTTCATCTTCTGCGCGATAAGTTCTGCGCTCATTCCGGGTATCGGCTTCTCGCTTGCGGCATAAATTTCAAGGAGAGTAACGTCATCGGCTTTATCCAGTGCGGTTGCAAATTGATCGAGAAATGCCTGTGTTCGTGAGTATCGATGAGGTTGGAAGATGACAATGACTCGCCCAGTATCTGCATAACGTCGCGCAGCATCCAGAGTGACATTGATTTCTGTTGGGTGGTGACCGTAATCATCAATGATACGGATTCCATTGACTGTAGCTTTTAACTCGAAGCGACGTCCCGCTCCTCTAAATGAATGTAGCCCAGAGAGAAGACCTGCGGGGTTAAGATTAAGGGCAAGTCCTAGCGCAAGTGTGCCGGCGGCATTTAAAAGATTGTGAAGGCCAGGGACCTGAAGTTCGATGAGGCCGACTACCGTTCCCTTCCAAATTGCTCGCCCGTGAGAGCCCTGTGCTGTTAATGTAATGTGATCAATCTTTAAATCTGAACCATCTTCACATCCATACGAATAGGCTGCGCAATGGCTTACCGAGCGCCCAAGCGCACGAGAGCCAGCATCATCATTGCAGTAGACGAGAATTCCATCTTCTGGAATTGTCTTCGTGAAGTCCTCAAAAATTGCTATGACTTCTTCAGGGGTCACAAAAAAATCAACATGGTCGTGTTCAATATTTGTAATAATTGCAGCTTTAGGGTGATAGGCGACAAATGATCCATCGGATTCATCTGCTTCAGCGATAAAAAATGGGCCAGAACCTCTATGAGCATTGGATCCAGATGCAGTTAACGTGCCGCCGATTGCAAAGGATGGATCCGTGCCACAAGCTTGAAATGCAACGGTCGCCATCGATGACGTTGTGGTTTTTCCATGGGTACCTGCAATCGCAATATTTGTTAGCCCGTACATAAGGAGTGAGAGCGCCTTGGCACGGGTCATTATTGGAACTGATCGCTCTAGCGCTCTAACAATTTCAGGATTGTTTGCTGGGATAGCGGTTGAATAAACGACCACATCTGTGCCGTCAACATTCTCCGCTAGATGTGAGCGGAAGACTTTTGCACCAAGCGCCTCAAGCGCTGACAAAACCGAAGAGTCCTTAGCATCTGAACCACTTACTGATATTCCATCGGCTAGTGCAATACGGGCCAAGCCACTCATTCCCGAGCCACCGATGCCAATAAAGTGGACTTTCTTTCCACGCAGTGACTCCCCCATAAAGGTTTTTGAATCTGGGATAGTCATTTACTGTGCGCCGCTCTCTCAATGATTTCAATAATCTTATCGACAGCCGTGGCTGATGAGTCGTTACCACTCTCGGTTTGCGCTGCGCTTCTTGCCAACAGTCGTGGCAGATTTTCTGCGATCCATTCTGTAGAGAAATCTTGCTGTTCAATTAACTCTGCGCGCCCTGCTGAAATCAGTTCCTGAGCATTGAGCGCTTGCTCACCATTGCCGATTGGAAGTGGAATAAAGAGCGAATATTTCGATAGCGCAGCAGCTTCAGCACATGTAACTGCTCCACTTCGTGAAATCAATAAGTCAGATGCTAAATACATCTGAGCCATCTCATCGATGTAATTAAGAGGTTTATACACCTCTGTTGCGGTGGGAAGCGGATTGTTCTTTCCTACTCCATGAATCACAACTGTATTGAGCGATTTAAAGATGGGTTGTGCCGCTTCAATGATGGTATTGATTGCTACAGATCCCTGTGAACCGCCGAATACGAAGATCAGCGGTTTTTTCACATCAAGACCATGGCGATCAGAAATATCCTTTTTGGCGGTAGCTCTCGCATTCTTCCAATCTGAAGCCGAAGTCTTTAAAGCCGATAAAACATCATTGCGCAAGGGAAGACCAGTCACCTCTGCTTTCGAAAGTGGGCCATCCTCGACTGGATAACTAATAGCCAGAAACGGAGTGAGGTATGCGCCCACTTTATTTGCCCAACCCGGTCGAGCATTCTGTTCATGAATGACAAATCGAGTGCGTGTGATTGCCGCCGCACAATACATGGGAGCAGAAACATAGCCACCAAAGCCGATCGCACAATCCACGCCCTTGAGGAGTTGAATAGTCTTCCCGACTGAGGCTATAAGTTGAAAGGGAACTTTGAGTAATGAAGGTGAGAGCTTTCTTGAAATACTCACTTTAGGAATATGGTGAAGTGAATATCCGGCAGCCGGGACCAACTGATTCTCAAGTCCCGAATTTGTGCCGATGAAGATAATCTCATCGTGCGGATGACGCTGGCTCCAACCTCGAGCAACTGCCAAGGCAGGTTCGATGTGTCCAGCAGTACCACCACCTGCAAAGAGGATCTTCATTGAAAACACTCTCCTTACTTGTGGGCGAATCGACGTACGAGTTCCTTTGAGACTTCCTTATCCCTCAGGGCTACTCCTGCGACAAAGCCTAAAGCGCAGATCGTCGTAAGTAGCGCAGATCCACCATAAGACACCAAGGGAAGCGTCACACCTACAACAGGAAGTACGCTGATTGCCGTTCCAATGTTGAGAATTGCCTGGATTCCAATCCAGACTGCTATTCCGGCAGAGACATAACGTGAGAATGGATCTTTTGCACGGAGTGCAATCCTAAATATCGAGTAGACCAAAGTTCCGATCAAGATCAATACTCCTAGAGTTCCAAACAATCCGAGTTCTTCACCAATAACTGAGTAGATGAAATCTGTGTGAGCTTCAGCGAGGTTTCCCCATTTTTGTCGACTCCCACCAAGTCCAACTCCAAATACACCACCACTAGCAAGTCCGAGCAAGCTGTGGGCAGGCTGCCAACCAAAGTTCTTATATTCCTCTGGTGCAAATGGATTAAGGAATACTAGAAAACGCGCTCTACGATAATCGCTCGTAACAATCGCAGCGGCAAGTGCCATGAATCCTAGAGCTGCGACCCATCCAAGTTTCTTGAGTTCGACACCTGAAATAAAGAATATTCCTGCTGCAATAGCGGCAATCACAGAAGATGTACCGAGATCTCCGCCGCGCATAATTGCAAGAATGACGAGAACGAAACCAGGGCCAATGAGTGCAATTACATTGAAATTAAACTTTTTAGCACTCTCTTTATTTGCCAGCAGATATGCAGCCCAGAGAATCAAGAGAAATTTTGTAAATTCTCCCGGTTGAATATCGATTACTTTGAGGTCAATCCAATTCCGATTTCCATTAACCTCTTTGCCCACACCAGGAATCATGACAATTACCACGAGAATAAGAGATAGAACTAAACCAAATCGGGCTAAGAGTTGCCAACTGTTCAATGGCAGTCTCGCTAGAAATACTGCAAATGGGAGCCCAAAAGCCAAGAATATAAATTGACGTAAGGCAACCGCAAATGCATATCCCTTGGTATCGATTGCTTGAATCGAGGATGCAGAGAAAACCATGATGAGTCCCAGGACCACTAAAATTGATGTGCTGACCATCATCATATAGAAATGATTTACTGGCTTATTGAGAAAACGAGTTCTCTCAGGGGCATTACTTGACATGAATAACTACATCCTTTACTGATTGAGAAAATCTATCCCCACGATCGCCATAGGAGATGAACTGATCCATAGAGGCACAAGCAGGAGCCAGGAGAACAACGTCGCCATCATCTGAGTTCTCGAGCGCCGTCTCTACGATGAGATTCATAAATGAGTTATCCGCTCCCCCGCGAGAGTATGTGGAAGGGGGATCAATAAAGAAAACAGGAAGTTGTGGGGCGTGCTTTGCAAGAGCTTCCGCGATTAGGTGACGGTCCTCTCCGATCAGAATCGCACACTTCATACGTGACCAAGTTCGTTCCACAAGAGGTTCCATCGCTGCGCCTTTAGCCAGTCCGCCAGCAATCCAGATGACGGAGAAGTTAGACAATATTGATGCTGCGGCAGCGTGAGGGTTTGTGGCCTTCGAATCATTGATCCACTTCACTCCATTGATCTTGGCAATCTCTTCAATTCGATGGCGTCCTGGTTTAAAACTTTTTAGGGCTTCTCGAATAACTTCATGAGAGATGCCGACCGTTGCTGCTAGTCCAGAAGCTGCGAGTGCATTTGAAATATGGTGTGGAACTGTTGGGCGAACTTCATTGAGTTCAGCGATCATTCCGGCCTCTTGCGGATCTGCAACAAAGGCACGATCAACCATTAGTTCTTCAACTATGCCGATTTCACCTGGTCCAGGGGTATCAAGTGAATAGAAAATCTTTCTACCAAGCCAATGAGCAGTACGACCTACAACTTCACCATCATCGCCATTGAGAATTGCGGTTGTGGATTTATCTAAGATTGAAATTTTATCTGAGGCATATGCATCAAAGGTGCCGTGCCAATCAACGTGATCATCAGCGATATTGAGGATAGCCGATGAGATAAATTGTGCATCTTTGAGCCAATGAAGCTGGAAGGATGAGAGTTCAAGAACTAAATAATCCAACTTCTCATTACTTGTCACGGTCTCGATAACAGTAGTTCCAACATTTCCACAAGCTTTTGCTTGTAAACCAGCAGTTGCAAAGATATGTGCCACCATTTCAACAGTGGTGGTTTTTCCGTTTGTTCCAGTAAGTGCAAGCCATTTTTGCTTTGGATGCTTCTCTTCTTTGATGTGCCAAGCAAAGTCAATCTCGTTAAGAATCTCTTTACTCTCGCTCCGGGCGAGACGGACGATGGGATTGCTCTCCTTCCAACCAGGAGAGACAAGAAGTGCATCAAAATCATCTTTTTCTATCTCCTCTGGCCGTCTCACTTGAAAGCCGGAAACGTCAATCACTTTCTCATCAGCAAAGGTAACCAGCGCGCCACGTTCAACTAACGCTTTTGCTACTGCTTGGCCGGTGATGCCAGCGCCTGCTACAACTACTCGCTTATCAGCGAGATTGCTATACGGATTATTGATAGACATTTACATAGCTAGGATTAACTAGCGACCCATTCGGTGTAGAAAAGTCCGAGCCCCATTGCAACACAAAGCCCAGCGATGATCCAGAATCGAAGGACGACCGTTACTTGCCCCCAACCCATTAATTCAAAGTGATGATGGAGTGGCGCCATTTTAAAGAGACGCTTTCCGCCAGTTAACTTAAAGTAAATAACTTGAAGGGCAACTGAGAGTGTAATGATGACAAAAAGTCCTCCCAGAGGAATGAGCAGTAATTGAATTCGAAGTGATGCAGCGATTCCAGCAAGTGCCGCTCCTAGTGCAAGCGAACCGGTATCTCCCATAAAGATTTTCGCTGGCGAAGCATTCCACCAGAGAAATCCAGTACAAGATCCGGCAAATGCAGCTGAGAGAACTGCAAGGTCAAGTGGATCACGAACTTGGTAGCAATTTACGGAAGCTGTCTCTAGTGCACAACTCTGACCAAATTCCCATACACCGATTAACACGAAAGATATAAAGGTCATCACAGCGGCACCAGTAGCTAATCCGTCTAGACCATCTGTGAGATTTACACCATTACTGGTCGCAGTGACCATAAATGCAATCCAGATAACGACGACTGCTGTTCCAAGGGTGATAGAAGTGTCGCGAACAGTAGAGAGTTGCAAGCTGATGGGAGTAAATCCATCCTTATCAGCGAATTGAAGCCCGAGATACCCAAATATTGAGGCGGCAAGAACTTGCCCAAAAATCTTCTGCTTTCCACTGATGCCACCTGAATTTTGACGTGAAATCTTCATGTAATCATCAATAAAGCCAACAAGTCCAATAGCAACAACTAAACCCAGGACAAGTAGCGCTGAAGTACTCATAACGTTGCCAGAGATGAGGTGAGCAATCAAATACGAGGCAATCACAGAGAAGATAATTATGATTCCACCCATGGTGGGTGTTCCGCGCTTGGTGTGGTGTGATGAAGGTCCATCATCGCGAATAAACTGTCCAAAACCTTTTCGCACAAGCCCTTTAATGAGAATCGGAGTACCAAAAAGTGAGAAGAAGAGGGCAAGCCCGCCGGCAATCAAAATCTCTTTCATTTATTCGCTTTCCTCTTCTGCTGCCATGTTTTCTCTCCAGAATTTTTCAATCTCAATCGCAACTTCTTCTAACCTTTCAGAGCGCGATCCTTTACACAGCACGACATCACCACGATTGAGATAAGCAAGAAGTTCGTACGCCTCGCTCTTAGAACTGCAGAGATGAACTGAAGTCTCAGAGTTCGCTTCAACACCAGCTGCATAATCTGGAGCATTGACTGTTACGAGATGATCAATTCTTAACTCTGAGCAAAGGGTGCCAATCTCCCGATGCGCCTGGGCGGCAGACTCGCCGAGTTCTCGCATAATTCCCAAGAATGCCCACGACTCTCCCCCTCGTTCCTGAGAAAGGTGGGCTAAAGTGGTCAAGGCGGCAGCCATTGAATCGGGGCTAGCGTTATAAGCATCATTTATTAAAGTCAGGTCCGAGAGTTCAATCACTTGCATTCTCATCGCCGCATTCATTTCCGCGGTGGAAAGCGCTGTTGCTATTTGATCCGTTGTCATTCCGAGGGCATGTGAAACTGCTGCAGCTGCAAGTGCATTTGGTACTTGATGAAGCCCTAGCTGACGTAGAGCAACAGTACTGCGGCCTTCTGGCGTCACTAAATCAAAGTGAGCGCGGCCTTCACGAAGTTCTAAATCTGTGGCACGGATGATTGATCCGCTATCTTCTCCGAACGTAATTACTGAGCCTTGATGAAGAGTGGCCATATCTTTGGTGAACCGATCGTATTGTCCAAGAATGGCAATTGAGTCAGACGAGAGTGAAGAAATCATCTCTGATTTGGCAAGGGCAATTTTTTCGAGTGAACCGAATTCGCCAATATGAGCAGCGGCAACTCGAAGTACTACGCCGATATTTGGTTCAGCAATGGCGGAGAGTGCAGCGATATCACCCACGTGACGGGCACCCATTTCTACGATACAGAAATCAGTCTCGTCATCACATCGCAGAAGAGTAAGTGGAACGCCAATTTTGTTATTGTTATTACCTTTTGTTGCAATTGTCTTACCGTGCATACTCAAAGCTGCGAATAAAAGTTCTTTTGTAGTCGTTTTGCCTTGAGATCCTGTAATGCCAATTACTTTAAGTGAAGATAGCGCTCCACGTATGTAGTGAGCCAGTTTTCCTATAGCCTCAATAACATCTTCAACCACAATGCAACGTTCACTTACTTGGCGAGATGCAAGAGCAATAACTGCTCCATGCTTGAATGCATCGCTCACAAAATCGTGGCCGTCTACCCGTTCGCCCTTAACGGCGATAAAGATTGAACCAGCAATGCAATCAGCAGACGATACGAACGCTTCTGATGTAACAGTTACATCATCTCCGTAAAGCGTTCCACCAATAATTGAAGCAATCTCAGAACTTTTGAGTGCAATCATGACTTCGCCTCTATCGCTCGCGCCAAATGAAGGCGATCATCAAATTCGGAGACAATTCCAGCAATCTCTTGTCCGCTTTCATGTCCTTTTCCAAGAATGAGAACAGTATCTCCAGGCTGTGCCAGAGAAACCGCTGCCTTAATTGCTTCAGCGCGATCTTCGATAACCTTTGAAGGTTCTTCCACCCTCAGACCTTGAGTCATTTGATTGAGAATCTCGGAAGGGTTCTCGCTTCGTGGGTTATCACTTGTAAAGATAGCAATATCGCTACCTTCCGATAGCGCTGTCCCCATTAACAATCGCTTGCTTGAGTCACGATCGCCACCACATCCAAGCACTGCAATCACTCTTCCGTTTGTGAATTCTCTCGCAGCAGCAAGCACATTACTCACTGCATCTGGAGAGTGAGCATAATCAACAAGTGCTGAAAAATTTTGCCCTAAAGCGACCGACTCCAAGCGACCTGGAGCACCTGTTAGGTGAGGTGTGATTGATGCAATCTCTAACGGATCAACTTCACATTCGTATGCAATTGCAATTGCCAGGAGTAAATTATCGAGATTAAAGTTTCCATGGAGGGTGGAGCGAGATTCAATGAGAATACCGTCGCGGCCTCTGATTGAAAATTCAATTCCCCCAGCGATATTTGCTGTAGCTGTGAAGTGCCAGGTGGCCTTAGTGTTGTAACGAGAAACAGAGATTGCATTAATTTCGGATTCTGTAAATAGCCGCCGGCCGTACTGGCCATCAATATTAATGAATGCTTTCTCCGCATATTCATGGGTAAAAAGTTTGCGTTTTGCTTTGTAATAGCTCTCCATATCTCCATGAAAATCGAGATGGTCTTGTGAGAGATTTGTAAATCCGACTATTGAAAAGTGAGAACCAATCATTCTCTTTAATTCGAGAGAATGACTGGAAACTTCCATTACTAAATGGCGCATATGCCGCTCGCGCATTGTTGCAGCAAGGGCTTGCAGCTCTGGCGCCTCTGGAGTTGTTCGCTCGCTCTTGATTGATTCTCTGCCGATTCTCGTCTCTACCGTCCCGATCAGGCCACTTTCGCGTCCCACGGAAGTGAAGATTTGATTCAACAGTGTAGTGACGGTCGTTTTTCCATTGGTGCCGGTAATACCAATGCCTTGGAGATCGCGAACTGGGTCGCGGTAAAACTTAGAGGCAAGCGTTGCACCGGCCTCACGAGCATCATTTACCAGCAATGTTGGAAGTTCACCTGAAAGGTGAGCACCTGCGTGATCAGTGAGAACAGCAACGGCCCCTGCAGCTTTAGCGTTGACAATAAATTCTGCGCCGTGCAACTTAGCGCCAGGAAAGGCCAGAAAAATATCTCCAGGAAGTACTTCAGAATCCTTATGAGTCAGCCCAGTAAATTCTAAATCGAGAAAGTTCTTCTTCTCTGCTGCCAACAACTGAGCAGCTTCTTCGAGTGAATATGAGAATTCGCTGTAAGGGCGGAGCATCAGTTTCTCGCACTCGCTTGAGCTGCCTGATAACTCTTGAGTTGTCCCTGAGTCAAGGCAACTGGTAGAACTTTTGTTCCAGTTGGGGCCACGTGTTTAGATTGAAGCACAAAAGTCATGACCTTTTTAAAGACCGGACCACAGAGAACACCTCCGTAGTGACCGTTGCGAGGACGCTGCAGAGTTACGTTGATGACATAACGAGGAGCATCTGCAGGGGCAAAGCCGATAAACGAAGCTGTGTAGCCACTGTACTTTCCAGTGATTGGATCAACGCGCTGGGCAGTTCCGGTCTTGCCTGCCACACGGTAGCCGGGAATTGCCGCACTAGGCGCAGTTCCGTTTCCTGATACAACGCTCTCCATCATGACGCGCAACTTTGCAGCAGCGTCCTCGCCAATCACTCGAACTGTTTCACGATTTCCAGCCGGAGTGAAATGTCCAGATGAATCACTAGTTCCTGCAATTACTGTTGGCGAAACTCTCACCCCACCATTAGCGATGGTTGCAAAGACGCTGGTAGCTTGCATTGCAGTTACTGAGTATCCCTGACCAAAAGCAACAGTCGGAGCTGTAGTGCCAGACCATTTTTTCACTGGATGGAGAATTCCAGAAGACTCTCCAGGTAACCCGGAACCTGTCTTAGAACCAATTCCAAATTTTGTAAGGTATTGATAGAGACGCTCGCTACCTAAAGTTTCACCGACGATAATTGAACCTGTATTGGAGGACTGAGCCAAAATTCCGGTAGTTGTTAATCTCTGGGTTGGATGACGCTCGTGATCATGGAAAGTCTTACCTGCGCGACGAAGACCGTAAGGAACCGAGAAGACTGTGGTTGGAGAAATCGTCTTCTCTTCTAGCGCTGCTGCCATTGTCATAACTTTGCCGGTCGAACCTGGCTCGTAAACATCTTGCACTGATGGGTTGCGCATTAAATCAAGCGATATTCCCTTTGTGTTATTTGGATCAAAAGTCGGTGCTGTTGCATGTGCGATGATGGCACCAGTACGAGGATCCATAACAATTACTGTTCCGTTTATTGCACCTGAACTCTTTACCGCTTCGGCAATTGCCTTTGAAGCAATCCATTGCACATCACGATCGATTGTGAGGCGAACCGAAGTTCCAGCTTTAGGTGCAATCATTTCGCTCTGAGATCCTGGAATCTCAGCACCATTTGCACGTGCATACGAGTATTTTCCTGGGGTGCCCGAGATTATTGAATTCATCTTCGATTCAAGTCCGGTGGCGCCAATTCCATCTGCTCTCACGAAACCGATCAATGATGAAATCAATCGTCCAGATGGGTACTCACGGATATATGAACGTTCTGGGAAGAAACCAATAATTCGCTCCCCGAAATCCTGGCGATTGAGTGAAGCGTTGTAGTTCTCCATCGCTGTATTCAACTTATCCCAGAGCGCCGGGCGGCCATTCTTAAGCACCATTGAATATTTACGAGTTCCAGTAATGCTTGCCTCTACTTCAGCAACTGGAAGGCCAATAATCGGGGCTACAAAAGCAGCCGTCTTGGCTGGGTTATTAATCTGTGTTTGATCAACGACAATGCTGATAGCTGAAACGCTTCGAGCGAAGGCAACGCCATTTACATCAGTAATATCACCGCGTGGAGCCTGAATCGTTCGGGTTGTCTCCATCTCATCAAGGGCGCGAATCTTGTAATTACCTGCTTCGACGATTTGAACACGGAAGAGTTGAAGGCTGAGTAACGCGAGAATCACGATGAATGAGAAGGCAAGAATCTTTATTCTTGATTGAGAGAGCGTTAAATCACCCACGAGTTACCGCCTCTGTACTTGAAAGATTAAGAAAAATTGGACTCTCTGATGGCTTCATCCCGAGTGCTACTGCAGCGCGAGCAAGTGATTCAGGTGATGAGTAAGAATCAATTTTGCGAGTGACCGCGTCGCGCTGATCGGCAACCATCTTTGCCTCGAGCTTTAAATTTGAAAGAGTGAAAGCATCTTGGGCGAGCAAGGTATTGATTCCGAGTAAAGCCAAGAATCCAAGCGCTCCCACTGTCGATGCGAAAGTAGCAAAGTATTTTCTACTTGCATGCTGAGCAACTGAAACTTGTGGAAAGGTAGCGTGGATAACCTTGGCCGTGCGGTCTACGACCTGACGCTTAATTCCAGAGGTCAGAGTTTCAGAAACATACTTTCGGGCGGTTACTGTTGCCATTAAGCGGCCACCCTCTCGATTGCGCGAAGTCGAACAGATGCTGCGCGAGAATTTTCGGCAACCTCAACATCGGTAGGTTTCTCGCTAGAGTTAAAGACCAACTTGAACTTCGCCGCATACTCTGGAAGTTCTATCGGGAGCGCTCGTGGGCTCTTTGAGGTAGAGGCTTCTGCGAACTCCTCTTTGACAATGCGATCTTCAAGAGATTGAAACGACATCACTACGACTCTTCCGCCAATAATGATGCGCTCGAGGGCTTGTGGAATTGCGCGCTCAATTGCTCCGAGTTCATCATTTACCGCGATTCGAAGCGCTTGGAAAGTTCGCTTTGATGGATTGCCACCAGTGCGGCGGGTTGCAGCCGGAATGCTCTCTTTTACAAGAGCAGCTAATTCAATTGTGGAATTCAGAGGTGCGATTGCTCGGGCTTTCACAATATTTTCGACAATCCGACTAGCAAATTTTTCTTCACCATAAACTCGAAGAATTCGTACAAGCTCGCCCGGCTGATATGTATTAACTATTTCAGCCGCTGTGATCCCGCGGCTCTGATCCATTCGCATATCAAGAGGCGCCTCGTGCGAATAAGAGAATCCGCGAATACCTTCATCTAGTTGCATTGATGAAACGCCAAGGTCAAACAAGACTCCATTGACAGATGAGAAGCCAAATTCTTCAATCACTTCAGTAAACTGATCAAAAACTGCATGTGCTGATTTAAAGCGATTACCAAATACTGCAAGGCGTGTACTGGCTTTTTCAAGCGCTTGTGTGTCGCGGTCAATTCCAATAACGGTTAAATGTGAAAACTTTTTTAAAAGTGCTTCAGTATGGCCACCGAGACCGAGAGTTGCATCAACGACTACTGGGTTGGAATTTGCAAGGATTGATGGGGTGAGAAGATCGACGCACCGATCGCGCATTACAGATATATGTTGCATCATCTCCCCCATCTCATTACTTGTTCTCGTAAATTCCAATACATATTTTTTCTCACTCATCTCTGGTCACCGCCGGCCGACGGATTGTGAATTCGAAAG
>JACCDW011838247.1_pt1 | contig 12396 bp, 24 predicted proteins | sample 7449781 | NCBI WGS metagenome assembly JACCDW01 (sample SAMN15323449, study PRJNA562643) | freshwater metagenome | isolation source: river surface water | place: USA:Blue River Watershed | collected 2017-08-18
TACCGTCACACAAATGCAAAAGCCATGCTAGGCGACTATTAGGAGAAACTGGGCTTCCCCACTCTCTCAAACCATGATGCGCTAAAATTGCATGTAACACTTCATCATTTTGATCTTCAAATCCATGATCTTTAGCAGATTGACTCCATAATATTCCAGATCGGCTAATATGATGTATGTTTCGCTTGTGTGGGGTTGCTATCCAACCTTCTAACTTGCCATGATCATAAGGCGAGCCATCGCAATCATATAAAATGCAAGGCGAATATGTATAATCCCACATTTTGCCTGAGTCATGAAAAAGTGCGGCAAGAAACAATTTGCGATCACAAACTGCTTTGTTGAGAGATTTGAAATATTCATTATTTTGGAGACATAATTCAACAACTTCTAAAGTATGTTTTTGAAGACCTCCATTTCCAAAATGATGATGAATAGGTTTTGAAGACCCTGAGCAAATTGCAAATCTTTGATCGTTTAAAACGACATTTGCAATTTTCGAGACTTTTAATGACTTAGCAATTTTTTTGAGAGCAGAAATGTTACTCATAATTAAATGCTATTTTTTATTTGTTGAGCCACTTCAATCAAACAATCAGCTATTCTAGATTTTTCTGTAGGAACAGTTGTTTGAAGTGAAAAACCGTGACCTTGCTTACCGTTGAGTACAATAACTATAGCTGTTTCTGCTTCTGCACTTTCTCTGACAATAGTGCAAAGATCGTCGTATTTTCCAGGTTTATTCATTTTTTCTCCTAATTAGAGACCAATCACCCGCCATCTGCCAACCCGATCACTAAGCACCCCCACAGGATAACTCACCACTTCAAAGCAGTTTCAATATCCTCAATAAGAGGACTGCAAAGGTCAAAAATACCTTGCAAATCGCTTTTTTCAAATTTCAGTTTCGCGTCAGCTAGAACTTGTCTTGCATTTTGTGCTTTTTCTTGTTCCCAAGTTGCCTCGCAATGTCGAATATTTTTTTCTAATTTCTCAAAGAATTCTGGCCATCTATTGTCTTGAGCAAGATATTGCAACATCAATTTGTTTGAAAACATAAAACTAGTTCCTTTTTGCAAAAACGAAAACCAACATCATGTGTGATTTTACCACAATTTTTGAAATTGTAAAATCGAAACTACATAGTAGCAGGAGACAATATGAAATCGATAAACCAATTTTTAGTAGAAGCAGCAGAAAAAGATCGCAGCAGCAATAAAACTAAGGCAGTTCACGATGTCGTTGATGCCATCAAAAAAAGCTTGGATGGCTACGATTTACCCACAAGAAAGTACATTTGGGAAAAAATCACAAATCCCAAAGGAAATGAGTTGATGAATCGTATTGTAAAAAATCCAAAGACATATTTATCTGATTCAGAATTTACAAAGCTTGTTCAAAAGTCTTAGTTTTGTAAAATGATTCTCCTGTTTGAATCCATCCATTATTGGTCAAGTGATTAGCCAAATGAGGATTTAAAACATTCTCGATGTATGTGACATCCCACGGATTCAATCCGTGAGCGTGCAATAAGAAGTTCTTAAAAACGCCTTGGTTTTGTTTTTCTTCATCGACTTCGATTGAAGCGATATCTAGACAGGTGCATAGTTTGTTTTCAATTTTATGAAAGCCTTTTCGAACATAAACTTGCATAAAATCAAAATGTAACCATTCAGATTTGCCAAATCTGCTTTCAGAGGCGTTTTCTATGAATGTTTTCAGAGCATCGATTTTCATGATCTGTCCAAATTTGCCACTGCCTCAATCAAATTCATCTTATTCATCTTCATCAAATTCATCTTCTTCAAATTCATCTTCTTCAAATTCATCTTCTTCAAATTCATCTTCATCAAAGTCATCTTCGTCAAAGTCATCATCGTCAAAGTCATCATCTCTAAATACATCTGTAACGTAATACTCTTCAAAATAAATAGTTTCTCTCGCAGTGTATTTTATAAAATCAAACTTTTTGTTTTGTAAGGTATCTTGACTCCACTGCTTCCATATAGAATGACAAAGAAATTCATACGAGTGTTCATTTATTGTAGAATTACCAATGTAACGTTGTATATTGTCAGATAATTCATAATTGAATTTTTCGTGAAAAAATTCGTTAACTTGCGATTTTAAATGTTTGAACAAGACTTTTTCATCGTATTCATTGGATTCATTGAATTCTGTGCCTATTAAGTCGCAGCATAATTCTCCTCCATCATTTATATTAGTTAAAGGGAGAATAAGAAGTTGATTGTTTTCGTCCAGACCAAAAAAGTGAACTTCACTAGAAAAGATTTTTTTGCACTCTGAATTAACAGAACAATTAACTAGGAATAGCATGTCAGGTAAATCTAAAAAATACTTGACTGTCGAATCCTCAATCAATCGATCATCTTCAAAATTAAGAATTCTCTTGGAAGATTTTACACGAACAAACGCTAATACGGTCTGCGTGACATTTGTGTTTTTATCTTGCTCAATTCTAATGACTTCGAAATTAGAAGTCATTTTTTTATCAAGATATTTTTGCCATTCAACGGAAATGTTTGATTCAATCATGATTAATTCTATAGTATCTGTCACAATTTTTTGTATGTGAAGTTACGATGTTTTTTTCTAAAAAGTGTTTATAACCAATTGGGCTTTTATTAAATTTGAATTTTTTGTTTGCTTTAGTTTTGTTGTTCCAATCAATCCATATTTCATGATAAATTCCTTGCCGGTGATCGATATTATAATGAATTGGAAACCCGTAACCATCATAGCTGAACTTCTCTACGTAAAAACGATTGATTTGATCTTTCAAATGTTGATATAAAACCTCATCAAACTTATCACTACTTTCTATTTTTGTCTTAACTTTATTGCAACACAATTCACCATCAATCCCAAGGTTGGTTAAGGGAAGTATAAGAAGTTGATTTCTACCGTTCAAACCAAACACATTCACCTGTTCAGTTTGTATAATAGCGTGACGATGGGAAGGTCGTCTTCCAGCGTAGGATGTAATGCAAAATAATAAATCGGGCAAATCAAGAAAATATTTTACAGTCCGAGATGAAGAAATTCCTTTGAAAGTCAAAACTCTTTTGCAGGCTTTGATGCGAACAAAAGCAGTAACGGGGAAATTCGTATAATCTTCCTCGTTACAAGGCTTTACTAATCTTATGATTTCAAAAGATGAAGTCGTTTTTTTATTTAAGCATTTCCGCCATTCAATGGGTACATTTGATGTGGATAGTGCTTTGCGAGCTTTTTTGGTTGATTTTTTAGGCACAAATTTTCTCCTATCTAGATCAACATTGTAGATCAAAATAAGAATTTGTAAAATCAAACAGCAGTTTTTGGTAAGAAATCAGATTTCAGAGCAACTTGATCGTAGATGTCAATCATTTTTTGCAAGAAGTTTTGCTTCTCCTCCTCAGACAAAGAATTTATGAATTTCAGCAACGAATCTGCATCAGGGTTTAAGCTCATCAAATGATCAGAGATTTTGCCGATCATCATTCTGAAACTGTGTTCGAAGGAAACATTTTTGAATATGTTTGGTTGCTGTTGAGCATATTTGTCAGAAAGTTTTTTCGCCCAAACATCAGGAAAAACTAAATTATACAATAGAATTTTTTCTTCTGGCAAATTTTCCAAAAGAAAATATTTTAAGTCATCAGCTAAATTAACATTTTTCAAAGCATCTTTTATTGTTTCTTTGTGCAATAAATTTTTTATCGCAGCCACACGAACACCTACCTCTTGGGGGTCGTTCATATAATGCTTGTAAAACGCTTTAAAATTTGCATCCTGTCTTTGTCTTAAATTTACAGGAACGGCTGAGAAATTTTGTGTAACGTGGCGTAATTCATGAGACAAAGCTGCAACACCTTTTGGATTTAGCTCACCATCTGTATATTTTGTAGGCAGTTTTGTGAATAATTTATCACTTAATAAGATTGAATCTCCACCAGCTAAAGCTAATGCTGTAGGTGAAATTTCTTTTAATTTTTCGTCCTTCAGGACATAAAGAGTAACTGGTTTATTAAATGCATCTTTATGAGTTGCATACCCCATATCTGATGTTGGAGATTGAAGATTTTGATAATCTGCATCCCACTTAGAGGGGTTCATTTGACTATCACGGATAATTTTATAAGGTATTACTGTCTTTTTAGAGATATAATCAGTAGGAGATAATTTATCAACTATAGCCTCGACAGCTTTGTTCAAAGGTCCACCAGCCAAATAGTTAGCACCTAAAATGGCTGCTGTTAATGGGACTGATTTTAAAAAAGTCTTGAAATTCTCATCGCATCTCATAAATTCTCTAAATGTCATATTATTGCTCATAATCAATATTTATGACATTTCATTTGAATTTATAAGTCTACCATTCTGGACCTTTAGCCGTGGCATGGTAACTAGGAATGCCTATTTCAATAGTTGGACCATTTTTGGTTTTCCAACGATCTTTATAAACAGAGAGACTTCCATCTTTTTTACGAATCACAATATGACTAGCCATCGCAAGTAATTTGAAATCAGAAATTTCGATTTCATCTTCTTCTAAAACTATTAATGTGTACTGTTCCATTTTACACCAACTATTTAGTGACAAGAGGCTTCAACAAAAATATCTTCAACAACTAAGTTATCATCTTCCCAATCGCCAATCAATGCAAAAATGTTCGCATTTCCCATATCTCCCCAATCATTTTGAATCGTACAAATGTAATGATACAACCTTCCATCTTCACTGACTGGTTGTATATGTCCTTGAGTGAATATTGGAAAGCCTGCCCATTTGTAAAGAGAATCATTTTTAGTATTTTCTGTTACAGGTTTATCGGATTTACAGATTTTTAGTTTTGCAGATGTAGGCATACCTGAATGTTCATCGCAACTCCAATCGATTGTTATTTCGACAACCGTATTATCAGTTTGATTTGTAATATACAAATATCTTAAAGGAATTACCACAAAAGATTCATTTGTATTAATTCTTAAATTTTCCATCTTTAATTTTCTCATAAAATTTGTCTATTTCATTATCGCTGATTAATTTTGGTGCGTTTACTCGTGAAATGATAGTCGCCTTCAAAACCTCACCAGATTCGCTTATAATCGCAATTGCCTGCGGTTCTAGATCGCATTATTGTGATTGTATCTCCTCCAAAACAATCAACTTCCACTTCGATATCAGAAAGTTTAACTACTCGCCCAGTAATCTTAAAATCGCTCATGATTTTTTATAATTTAATTGATTCTCTTTCACAGCATTGCATTAAGCCTTATCCAGCCAAGCTAACGGCAATGACCACCAAAGCGATAAAAAAAAATATCCACCACCAATCACTTGATTCCATTTCCATCATTGAACTCCGATCTAAAAAATTTCATGATTCTGTTTCCATCCTCTTTCACCCTTGTACCAAAGCATTGTCAGATTTTCTAAGAATTCATGACCAACTCCAGCTAAGTAATCTTCGCATGATTTACATTTCAAAGAACTCATCAAAGCTTCTCCAAAACATTCTACATCTCCACCGCAACCGCATTTAGCTACGTGAAATATGTTGCCTATGACAATAAGACGATTAAAATCACCTATAGGCAATTCTTCTATTGTAATATGAGGACAGTTTGGATCAATTGTAAGTTGATTAGCTTCTTCCTGAGTGATAAACCAATGATCTCCCCAACTTTTTTTAATCACTCGAAAATAGAATGCAGCGGCTCTTTCATTATAGAAAACTTCGTATGCTCCATGACTATTGCTCGGCATACCTTTTTGTTCATTTATTTGCGTAGAGAGATTGACTACATCACCCTCAAAAATTTTATTTCCAAAAATGTCTTTCTTGCCAGTGTATCTTTGTAATATTAAATGACTATTTACTTCAAATTTCAAGTTTAAAAGAAAATCATCATTTTCATTCAAAAATCTAAATTTTCTTTTATCGTAAACTCGAAATTCAATCATGATTTTTTGTTTGATATTTGATTTGATTAAAGACCTGCATTCTTAGATTGTAGACTTGGATACTAACAGTATCACCCAAGCTCATTCCTCTGACAAAAGATCGCCCATTTACAGCATTAAGCGTTTCGTCAATCTTATCCAAAACATGAAATTTAATTTGGTTTTTAAAATCTTTACTCATGGTTTGATATTCTATTTTTTAAATCTTTTTCTTTCAAAGCTTGTCTTTTATCATGAGTTTGCTTGCCTTTGCAAACGCCTAATTCAATTTTGATTTTATTAACTCCAACGCTTTCTTGGCTTTGATAAATAGACAAAGGGATAATAGTATTACCTTTTGCTTTGACCATCTCAGACAACTTCAAGATTTGTCGCTTATGTAGCAAAAGCTTACGCTGACGTTTAGGCTCATGATTGTTAAAAGGTCCAGATTGCTTGAATTGGTCAATATTGCAACCAAGTAAGAAAATTTCATTCTGAATTATTTGAGCATAAGCACCATCCAATGAACAATGGTGAGCAACAATTGATTTGACTTCAGAACCTTTGAGTGCAATTCCTGCCTCAAAAGTTTCTAAAATTGTATAATCAAACCTTGCTTTTCTATTGGTGCAAAAAATTTTCATTTCTGATCTGTGTACTTTTTGACGACTTCAGGATTAACACATTCTTTAAAAAGAGAAAGCATTTTTTTTGGAATCGCGTCCGATTCCCAATCACCTTGCAAGTCGAGTTCCTCTCGAATCGCGATAACTAATCTTCGACCAAATTGTTCTTCTAATTCTTTTTCTTTTTCGAAAAACAAGTCAAACAATGGTTTTGCTTGCTTCTTATACATTTCTGCATAAGGGTCTTTTTCTGCCATAAAATCACTGATATTAGCAAACCTATCAGCGAGTTTGAGCACAAAAGCTTGGTTTGACTTATTTCTAAACGACGATAAGTATGCTTGTTTTTGCTCTCGTTTAAAATACTCGCTATCAGGATCAATATCGAAGGTTAGTTCTAAAACATAATTAAATGCCGTTTCCCCCACGACTGATTTCAACTCATCAGGGGTAACATCGGTATCTTCAAGTAAATCATGTGCCAAAGCAGCTTTCTGCATGTTTGTATCAGTGATTCCCCATACTTTCCTCATCTGGTTAGCGTGTTTTCGAACAGCTAATTCAATTGTTGATTGTAATTTATTTTCCATAATTCTTTCATTCCTTGATAACTTTCAAAATTTTCAAAGCTAAATCTTGTATTGTTTCAGTTCCATATCTTGTCCAAACGATGTCTGAATATTCTAAAACTTTAACAATTGCATCTAAATCTTTTTGTTGTTTTAAAGGGTCATCATTTAGCAAATTAGCTGTATCTGGAATACAGAAAGTATCATTTGGCATTATGATCTTCTTCATAATGAATTTCCTTATAAGTAAAGACGAAAAATTTTGAAAAAGGTTCGCTCAAATTGTGAAAGTACACCAATTAGTTCTATAACTTGGACTGTATAATAGCTGGTAGGCTATTCCAGAAATAATAATCATATTTTTATAAATCCATTCTAAATCGCCATTTTCGTCCTGCACAGCATAGTATATGGTTTTTCCGTTGCCTGAGAGACTATTGATGATTTTGAATTTTATGGGCAAATCAAAATGCATTTCTGCATATTGCATCCCGCCTAACCGCATAGTAGCTGTTTTAGATGACATAAACGTAAATTTAAGGTCTTTTTTCAAATGTGTGAATGCCTGAATATGGCAATTTCCAATCTTTAGGCAAAAACTGAGGTAAATAGTGGATTTGTATCTCCATATTGCCCCAATGATCTTCAATCAATTGTTCAATAAAACCCCATGTGCCCTTAGCCAATCCAGAGCCAAACATCGGAGCAACTATTCGTGGAACATTTATTGAATCACAAAATAAAGAAACACGTTCCATACACACTCCTAAATACTTATAAGAAAGTGGACGATTGCCTCCTAATGTTTGGGCAACCATATTTGCAACTACAATTTTTGGTTTAACTTTAATAAATTGAACATGACCCAAGCAATAGGGACCAGTATGAAAAGTCAATTCGTTATTCTCGTAAATTCTAGTCCATGCCAAAAAATTTTCTCTTGTTTCTGGAAAAGCTTTTGCAAGAGGAATCACAAAACCCGCACCAAAAGCACCTTTTGAATTACAAACGTGCGGAATAATAATTGTTTCAGACCCTTTATGGTCGCTAACAGCCTTGAACAAATCACCTTCAATGTATTTGATTGCTGGCATTTTCGACTACCCTTTTACAAGTTTCTAAAAAATATTCAATTGAAAAAACATTTCTCATAATGTTTACATGTTTATGAACCCATTGAACATTGTCTTTATAGTATCCCTTTGTATTGTCAATTCGATCTAAGGATGCAGTAGGAGAAGTATTCCAGTTTCCAAAAAAAATGTCTACTCCTGTCAGAGCACATTTTTTGTTTTGTTTTTCATAAAGATTCCAAGCATCTTCTATTTTTAAATCAAAAACATGTCCACGTCTCTTAGACCGAACTTGCAAAGTTGACCAAAATTTACCAGTTATTTCTTTGAAACCAGTGAATTGTGAATTTTTATCACCACGCATCAAATTATAATGATCTCTTTTGCAACCACATGAAGTTGTTGCTCCTCGCTGCAAACTCCCTTTTAAAACTCTATGCTCATTCCCACAATCACACTTGCAAAGAGCGTAGTATTTAAACTTCCCTTTTCCATTATTATACGTTGGATGAAAAACTTTCTCAAGATCAATAACGAATAACATGCCAAATCTTTGACCTACAATCTGTTTTTGTATATACTTGGCTTTGCATCCACATGATTGTTTATGTCCGCTTTTGATGGCGGAGGGAATTGCAACAACATTTTTTTTTCCACAATTCAAACAATCACACACTGCGACAAATTGCTTAGTCTCCCACTTCATAGAGACAACTTTCAAATCTCCAAATATTTGTCCCGTAATGTCATTTTTTGGTTTTCTTTTTTTCATTTTTCTCTTTTTGCAATAAATGGTTTTTAAGCTATTCATATATATGCAAACAGGAGAAAAAAATGATTTTATTAAAAAAGTCTCAGAACAATAATGTAGACAGATTGAGACCACGTTTGGTTCGATACAATTTTAGACTATACAAAAAAATCTGTCAACTAATATTTTTTGTATAAATCCTGAGAACTTTTTATAAAAAAGTGGGTTTATTAATTGGAGGATTATTTATGCGAGAAGATATTGGAGTAACTGACAGTCAATGCATGAAGTTACAGGAAATTTATAGAAACAAACAAGAAAAATATAATAAATGGGTAAAAGAACATGAAAAGCCTGAAATCAAGCCAAGTGTCAGCATTTGCAAAAAGTTTTTGAATTTCTTTTTTCAGTAAAAAAGAACGTAAGATTTTGTAACAAAAAGATTTTGATTTTCAGTCATTTTCATCATCACGAAAACAGAAAACAATCTTTCTAAACAATAAGGCATATATCGCTGGTTTATCTGTCCAGAAGCTAAATGGCAAGTTTTATTGCAAATTTCAAAAGAAATATCATGCCATTCTTGTCCAAAAACTCTTGTGCCAAAAAACAAATTTCCATGATATAAAAAATTACATGATTTCAAAACTAATTCTGAATTTACTATGCCATGAAACATAGAATCAAAAATTTTACATGACTCATAGAGTGCATTTTCGCAGTCTGGAACACAGTTAACAAATTGATCCCAACATGATATGTTAAAAAAAATAGGCTCAGCTACAACAACATTATTCTTGTATTTTTCAAAATACTCTATTTGTTCCAAAGCAAAATTCTTTCTTTCTGAGAAGGCTAAGCTTGTCCTTCCTTTATCGGTCAAGTCCAACATTCTTCTATATTGATAGAGACCAACATTTTCAATTTGATTTTCTAAAGGAAACAAATGAAAATAAGCTGCATATTCACAAAGATTGTTAATGTCTCCAATATAACCAGGAACTTGACTTACAGAAGTCTTCAAATAAATATCTTTTGTCTCATTATGATTCTTAAAAATATCAATAAAAGGAAGGTCTAATTCATCTACTGGTTGGTTGATATGATGTGATATAGAAATTTTTTGTTTAGGAAATTTTATCATCTTTAGCTAACCTTGCTTTTATTTCTGTAGTAGAGATTCCTTTCGTATATGGTATGTAAACAAGTACGATTTCTTTTTCATCTAGCCAATCTTGAGTAAATTGCATCTGCTTGTAGTAGTCTTTATGTGCCCAATCATCGCCAATCGCAATTATTTGAGGATTCACAGTCAGTATAGTTATTTTACTATCTTGATTGCCTATATTTGGAATAACATCATCAACGTAATGACACATCTTCAATGACATCTCTCTTTCCTTATATGTCATTATCGGCGTAGAGCCTTTATAATCTTTTATGAATTCATCTGTATTTAAAGCAATAACAACTCTGTCAGAAATAGCTCTGCATTTCTTCAAAAAATTCATGTGCCCATAATGAAACAAATCGAATGTGCCGCCAGTGTATAAAACCTTACTCATGGTGTTTTTTGATAAGTAATTCTCCTAAAACTTCTAATTTGCCAACAAGTTCTTGAAATTTGATTTGATCCATTTTTTCAATATTTTCCATATGACCATGCAACTCTTTACATTTTGATTCATATTCAGATTTCAATTGTTCAAAAGTTAGTTCTCCTTTTGATGCTTTTTCATAATAGGGCAATTTGACTTTAAAATGATGATACGTGAGGAGAGCAAGTCCACCTTTTTCTTTTGCATCATTTGCAATCTTGCCAGCCCCTTTGCCACGTTTTTCTGCAAAGTCATTTATAGCTTCAGTTGATTCTATGATTCCTGACAGTTTTAACCAATCGTTCATTTTAATCCTCTTTTTTTGCATTCGCAAAATCATAATAAAATTCTTCATCATCTGAATTAATAATCCATCTATCAGACTTATCTTCGCACCTGAAAACTTTATCATCAACTTTGAAATCAGGTTTTTCAGGAAATGTTTTTGTAGTGAATGACATATTTTTCCAATAAATTCTATTATTTGGCTGCAAAGTATATAAACCATTATCTAATTTAATTAGATGTCCACACTTATATTGAGTTGGTTCATCGCTGTAAGGATTGTTATACCAATCAAAAGTCATCATGTAGTCACCCCAATGTGAGCTTTTATCTTTAAAAATAACTTTAGCTCTTGAACTTTTCAGCAAATCAAAAATTGTGCAACTTACATTAATTGAAAAGCAATCCCATAATTGAAGAAAATCTAAATCTATAATAGACGCATCTTCTTTATGACATAACATATGCAGTGGAACTTTATTTCTGACCATTCCATCATCTGTCATAACATGAAATAACAAAGCTTTATCTTGCACGGATTGGGCACCAAAAACAACAACTTTAACGAATTCCCCCACATGTTCTTTGTGTTGATACATGTGTTCTTTTCTCATATAACAGTAAAAATGTGGTATATTTATATTATGCATAATTAATTCCCGAATACAGTACACCAATAAGGTTCGCCTCTTGTGTTATTAGAAACGCCAAATCCTACTTTAGTAAAGTTTCTATTTAATATATTTTGTCTATGACCTGTAGAATTCATCCAAGCTACAACTACAGTTTTTTCATCTTTTTGATTGTATGCTATGTTTTCACCAACAGCACTATATTTGCCTATTAAAACGCTTACATCTGAATGTTTCATCCAATTCTTTTTGGACATCCATCCAGCGTGATTTTGAGCATAATCAATTAGATAAGAATCTAAATCGAATTTAGTACGACCTTTAAGTTCTCTTTGCTCATTATGATAAGCTAAAAGATTTTTTATGAAATCAGGAACTTCCTTATCATTAGGTCGAGGTTGAGTTTGTGGCAAAGTCGGAGCAGTTGAATTCCAATCAACTGGTTCGTATTTGAAACCGCCAGTTTTACTACAACCCACAAAAAGCAAAAGAAAAACAAGAATTAAGTTACGCATAATATCTTATGTATACAAGATATTATACAATTTCATTTTTTATTATCTTTAGGGGGATTTTTTGGTTTCTTTAATTTTACCTAATATATAACTGTTGTCTAAAGTTTTATAGACAGCATCAGATCGAGTAAACGCTTCGTCTAATCTATTATTTTGCCAAGCTTAATATTTCTTCGAATCGAATGATGTCGTAACTATAATTGGTATTGTCTAAAATTTTATAGACAGCATCAGATCGAGGAAACACTTCATCTAAAGGAATAGATTTCGAAAAAGAACAGTCTAAAATGTTGAAATTTGGAGATTTACTGCCTTCTGCCCACTTTTCAAAAAAAGTAATAGGAGACATATAGCGATTTATTTTGTGATAAATCTTTGAAATTTCAGTGTGATA
>JACCDW011845647.1_pt1 | contig 12394 bp, 24 predicted proteins | sample 7449781 | NCBI WGS metagenome assembly JACCDW01 (sample SAMN15323449, study PRJNA562643) | freshwater metagenome | isolation source: river surface water | place: USA:Blue River Watershed | collected 2017-08-18
AAACCGTCAGGGCGTTAAAACCCTCGGAGGTTCGAATCCTCCTCGTTCCGCAAAAGACCACACAGAAAGTTTTACAATATGTCAGAAGACGTAATAATACCCGTTGAACCAAAAGAGCATGTTTCAGTTCTTTTAACTCTTGAAGTTACTGACTGCTATCATATGACAGAACTCCTCATGACAGTTAGTTCTTCTTTGACAAAGATTCAAAATAGCAAAGTTTCTTTAGTATCTGCTGATGCTGTTTTAATAGATCGTAAAACTGGTCAACCAAAATATCGAGATATTCAAGATGATGATGAAGCTGATGTATATCAAATGACTGAATCTGGCCTTGTTAAAAATGATGAAAATTTGATTGTGTTTGATCCAAATGAAGACTTATAGAAACGATATATACAACCATACTTTTACCAATAGTTCATTTATAGAAAAAGCCTCTTGGTTTAATGAGGGCAATATTTTAATGTTGACCTTTGCTACTGGATCTGTATGGCATTATTATGATGTTCCTTTTGAGATATATTCAGCTTTTACAAAGGCTCCATCTCATGGAAAATATTTTAATCAAAATATCCGCAATATTTATTCTGGAGAAAGAGTATATTATACTTCTGAAGTATAATATTTAAATATGTCTAAAAGAAGAAAAAATAAAAATAAGTATAAATACAATACTTATACAAAGCCAAAAGCTTATTCTTCTTCTAATTCCGCTGACATACAGAATATAGCTTTTAAAGTATTTGGTTCTTTATATTATACTTCTCAAAAAGAATCTTGATATTTAACATTCTCTGGTGTATAATTGTTCACAAACACCAAACAGAGGATTTTAGATGACTACAATACTTGCCATTCAAGGCCAAGGGTTTGCTACAGTGTCTGTTGATTCTCGCATATCTACAATTGACGACGGTGGATTTGCTTCTCAAATAACTACTTTAGGAGAAGGTTCTTCTAAGGTTGCTAAAGTTGGCAAATACCTTTTAGGCGCAGCTGGAGACATGAGAGCCATTAATATTCTACATCATGTATTTCAACCTCCTTCCTTAACTCCTGGTCTTACTGGAAAAAAGCTTGATCAGTTTATAACTTTGAAGTTTATTCCTGCTTTGCGCGAATGCTTTGAAAAACAGGGTTATGCTTCTCCTGAAAACGATTCTGCTACACACATAGCACAGCATGGTTCAACAATCTTAACTGTTGTAAACGGATGTATATACGTTATTGATGGAGATTATTCTTGGACTTCTGACTATAGCGGAATATATGCTCTAGGTACTGGATCCTCTTATGTATTGGGAGCTGCAACAGCTATGCTTGCTAATAAAAAGAATCTTAGTCCTGCACAGATTAAGACTATTTCTATGAAGTGTATGAGAATAGCTTCTAGTTTTGATCCATACACTGGACCCCCTTTTTATACTCACACTCAGGAAGAAGAAAAATAATGATTTCTGCAACTTGGCCAATGCCTGAAAAACAAGTTGATCCTCAATCTCGGATTATTGTAAAAAAACAATCTTTTGACCCAACTCCTTTTTTGGACTTATATAATAAGTTAGATACATTACCCTCACCTAAAGCTGGCAATCCCACCGTAAAAGGTGCTGTTTATGTTTCAAAAAACCAGCTTCCTGATGAAATATTTTTTCATGAATCATTAAAGAAGTCTAATGTAGAAATTGCTGCTATGTTTGGTATTCCTTGTGATTATTTGTCTTCTGTTAATATTACTATAGAACCACAATTTTCATCTGATATGCCTTTGTTTACAGACTGTACTGTTGTTTACAGAGTAGAAATAGAAAGATACTTGTCAAACGACGAACCATTCTGATATACTGTTTTGCACTAGAGAAGCCACAGTGCATACCGTAAATAACTGAGGAGTTGTTTTGTGTGGCGCAGTCCTTCTTCTCGCGAAATTAGGATTGTCGGCCCAGGTACAGTAATGTGCTTTGTAGCAGAGTTATCTAGTCTCGGTAGTGGATAGCCCCTAGGGTGGACGCACCTTAGGGCCACTACTTTATTTTTTAGGAGCACAAATGGATCAAGTAGCTGTTGCAAAAATTCAGAATACAATTAATGAACTTGAAAACCAAGTTCATAAAATTTCTATAGATACTTCTATTTCAAAAGTTTTAATGCAGAGATCTGTAAATCAGTTAAATTTTCTTTTAACTCATATAGCTTATTTAGAAACAAAACTTGAGTCAACTATTGAATCTAATAGAATGATGGCAGTCAACGCAGAAAACCTAATTGCCGAAAATCAAAGACTTAGTCAAATAGCTAGGTATTAAACATTAAGGAGATAAAATGGACTATTCAGATGATTCCATTGTTGATTATTACTACGATAAAGAAGATGTAGTCAATGATCTTTACTTAATGGTAAAAGCTGGACTGGTTGATATAAGAATTCGTGAAGATGGCGAGTGGGTTTATTCAGCTAGCGAAATGTCTAAAACTCTTACTGAAGAACAATTAGTCGAAATACTTTCTAATCTATCAGAAGAAGATATTGATGACTGATTCTTCTAGAAAGAAAATGACCGATCTTTGGGGTCCCGAAGTAGTTGTATACTGTTGCAGATATTGGAAGATGCACTATACTGATGGTAATTTTGGTCGTTGTGGCATTTGCCGTAGAAAACCAAATTACACTCATTTAAAATGGGATCAAGCAGAAGAGCTTAATAAGGGTAACAATGGATAAATACATTAAATTGATAAAAGAAATGTATCCTTATATAAAGTCTGAAGTTATCCAAGCAATTCAGATGGGTCCACCTCCAGAAGGGCACGTATGTGACCCCACATGCCAAGACTGTGAGTGGTACAATTGGGGTTTATCATTTAAGCAAAGAATGGACAAAGGAGAATTCGATGAATTCAATAGCTAGAGCGCTAAATAACATAGCTCTTTCACTTAATTCGATTGCTGCTGCAATCAATAATTCTAAAAAACTAGAACTTAAAACCACACCAATAACTAGCAACCCTACTTCTAATGTCACAATAACTAGCACTGCGGGTTATCAAGATTCTTTAAAGAAGACATCTATACCACTAGAGGAAAAAGCAGCTATTGACTCTATCTACGATGCACTTACCATAAAGGGAAGTCATCCCCACCATCACGATGACGTTATGCAAGAGCTTTCCAAAAAGTGGCCAGTTCTTTACAAAGCTCTTTCTAGTTTTGTCAGAGTGCGTGAAAGTTCTTATAATCAAAAATATTCTTCTAACATTTGGAAAGACAGCAAGAAGAATACTTTTTAAAATTCCTATAGGGGTAAAAAATGGGAAAAAATTTTCGAGCCCTATTTCATTTTATGAAAAAGTTTAAATTCTGGAATTTCAAAAAAAAATCTTTGACTATTGTATTTAGAACTACCTCTGGAAAAAAATTTTGTAAGATTAAGTTTACTAAAGAAGAATCTGATACTATAATGTCAGCTGCCTCTATTAGGGGTGAATCATTAGAACAATTTTTTGATTCTTTGTTGAAGGAGTTAATAGAAAGTGAAAAAAGAAAAACTCACTTGCCAAAAGTGCAACGCTGACTGGGAAAGAATTTCCGCTAGAGGAAGAAAGCCAGTCCTTTGCCCACCATGTGCTGAAGGTTCTTCTCCTGTTCTTATTAAGAAAGAACCAAAAAGATCTGAACCTATTTCTTCTACCACTTCTATTAAATATCCTGGACCATCTAAATGGCAGTGTCCAAGCTGCAAAACAAAAATGAGAACAGAGGTAGGACTTTTTGATCCCCCAGTTCATAAGTGCTCTAAAAGAGCTATGAGAGTTATTGCTTTAGAGTTGATATAATATTTTTTTATTCTTACAAAAAAGAATCTGTTAACTCTTTCACATATATTTGTGAAATTATTATCAAATTAAGGTGTTATTATATACTTAACCAACACCTTAAGGAGATACAGTGCACTACGGTATTAATGAAATGATAATTAGATATGAGAATAAGAAATACTCTTTTGGTTCTTTAAAATCTAGAAACAAAGAACCTCACGTAAATTATTCTTTGCGTAAAAATCGCAAGAAAAAACAAAAGATCTAATTTTTTAAACTAGAACCTCAGATTACAAATTATTGAAAAATCTAGACCTCAAATCACACATTTTTCTGATATACTAATCGGCATGAAATATACAGAGACCTATAGAAAAATTTATGATTCTGTTAAAAATGAATCAGTTGACCACACAGATGCTCATCATGTTGCACTTAGAATCACAGATGCAATAAACTACCTAAATTTAAAATCCCAGAATGACTCTAATATTTTAGAGGTTGTCAAGGATGTTGTGTCAAACCTAAATTACGATGGTATAATAGACAAAGGTAATTAACCAATCACTCTTGCGGATATAAGTTAGTGGTAGACTGGCATGCTTCCGACCTGCTCGCGAGGGTTCGATTCCCTCTATCCGCTCCAATCTCAAAATAATACAAGGAAACAAAATGAATAAAAGAGTATTTTTAACAGGAGCTGGTGGCTTTGTTGGTCACCACACTTTAGAGCACATTCTAAAGACAACAGACTGGAACGTTGTAATCAGCGACTCTTTCCGTCATCGTGGAGTCACCGACCGTATTACTTCAATCTCATGCTGGAAAGCTGAACGTCATCGTGTTCAGTTAATCACTCATGACCTTACAGTTCCATTTTCAGATGTGATGATAAAAGAAATGGGACACATTGACTACATTATTTCAATGGCGTCCGACTCACATGTTGATAGATCTATTACTGATCCAGCCCCTTTTATTATGAACAACGTAGCTTTAGTTGTTAATATGCTCGAGCTCGCACGTAAGATTCAACCTGAAGTTTTCTTGCATGTGTCCACAGACGAAGTGTATGGTCCTGCGCCTAAGGGTTATGCCCATAAAGAGTGGGACACCATTCTTCCATCTAATCCATATTCAGGATCAAAAGCTGCACAAGAAGCTGCATGTATTTCCTACTGGAGAACATTTGGTGTGCCAGTAATCATCAGTAACACTATGAATATTATTGGTGAGCGTCAAGATCCAGAAAAATTTGTTCCAAAGATTATGTACTGCCTAGAGAAGAATATTCCAATGACAATTCACGGCACGCCTGAAAACATTGGCTCTAGATTCTATCTACATGCTAGAAACCAAGCTGATGCATTAGTTTTTATTTTAAAGAATTTACCACCTGTTTCTTATCCAAACTCAGACAGACCTGACAAGTATCATATTGTTGGTGAGCGTGAGGTTAATAACCTAGAAATGGCTAAGCTAGTCGCATTCTATTGGGGTAAAGATTTAAAGTTTGAGTTTGAAGATTTCCATACAACAAGACCAGGACATGACTTGCGATACGCGCTTGATGGAACAAAGCTAGCTGAAGCTGGCTGGAAGGCTCCTATGCCTTTAGAGAAGTCTCTACAGACAACTGTAGAATGGACTAAGAAGCATCCAGAATGGCTGTGGAGAGACTAGATACTATCTGCCATATCTTTGCTGAGCATTCATTGCCGCAGACCTGTCAGCTCTTTTATTATTTGTCATTCCTCTTCCCAAAAGAAGACCTGCTGCTGCAACCCCTAATGCTATAGCTCCAGCATGACCTTTAGTAACGGCTTTAGCGACGCCTGCACTTACTGGTGCAGAGCTAGCTGCTCTAGATCCTGATCTAACTGTAGTAGCTGCTACATCAACTGCGTCAGTTACTACTTCAGCTGCTTCAGAGGCTATTCTTGCTGCTCCTCCATCAGAGCTAACAGCGTCAGCAACACGTGCCGTAGTCTTTAATTTTTCTCCTGTTGATTTAGCGGAATGAACAGTTGGAAGATCTGTTACTTCCCCAACCTTAAGAGGACCACTGCTTGTTTTTGCTGCTTTTTCAGCATCTAGCTTTTCTTTTGCGGCTTCATAGCCAGCTCCTCTTAATCTGGACTTTGGTGGTTCAGCTTCTGAAGACACTCTCGCCTCTGGCATAGAAGATGAAATATTATTTGGATCTATTCCTCTTTTGGCGAGCTCTCTTTCATATCCTTCTACTGCACCTCTTGCAGTTGGCATAAAAGCTTTTCCATCTGGGTCTATTTTTAACTGTTCTTGATAAGTTAACTTTGCAGATTCATAATTAGATAACAATTCATCATCAGACATTTTTGAATAATTTGCAGCAACCATTGGCCTCTTGCTTCCAGCAGCAGTTACTGTACTAGGAGTCGGAGGTTCGTCTGCAGGTAGTGGTACAGGATTGTCGGTTAATTGTTTAATTAATTCAGGAGGAGCAGCCGGGTATTCAGCTGTTTTAACTACGCCCACAAAATCTGCTCTAGAAGCATCTATGAAGTCCGATGCTCTTTTATATAAAACGTCTTCATATTCTACTGGAAGATTAAGATTTGTCATATGTTTATCTAATGCGTCTAGAGGGTCAACCCCTTCTAAAACATCTTGATAAATATTAGACATGGTTTTATCGTACCCAATCCTACCTTGTTGTGTGCGAGTAGATAAATCTGGGTCTAGTCCGACTATTTTTTAGTATAAGCCTTTGATGGTCTGCTACAGTTTGTTCAACTACTCCTAGATCGGTACGAACCCTGGCATCTAATGTATTAGAATCATTTATCAACTTTCTGTATATGGCAGTCTCTTTTGCAGTCGCAGCACTTTCTTCTACTAAATTTGCAGCGCCAATATCAAATCTTCCATTTTGAAATTTTACCCAAGTTTTTGGATCTGATGGATCTACTTTTCCATAATTAAATTCATCAAGAATATCGTCAATTTCATCTATTTCTAAATCAAATTGCTCTGCAACTGCTCTTCTCACTCCTTGCATTTTTTTGGGGTTTGTTTTATTTTTGGGCCCCATTTTCTCAAGTCTATCCCTATAATTTAAATATGCCTCTTCATATATCTCTGATTGGGATTTGACAAAAAATTCTTCCATAATACTTCCTCAATTAAGCCAGTTAAAAAATCAATATGATACGTTTTTGGTTACTATATATAAATAGTAACTATGTTTTGGAGGTATGTTATGGCTGGAAAAAAGCCCGCAAAAAGAAATATTTCAACCCCTGCTAAAGAAGCAGTAAAGCAGCTTCCAGGTAAAGCTATTCTTTATTATGGATCTAATTTAAAATTCTTTGAATGCCCGACTTGCGCAAGGCGTGTAGTTAAAGGTATAATATGGGAAGAAGGTTCGTCTTCTTACTGCACAAGGACATGTATTCCAAGCAAGGAACTTGAGGCTACAAACTAATGGAAACTATTATTATATGGTGGGTTACTTTAGCCATCATGTTTGCTCTACGGATATATTAAAGGATCAGAAAAATGACAGAATATTGGTTAGCTGAATTTTTAGAGGAAATGGACAGAAAACTTCCTCCAGCAGAACAGGAATATGTTAACGCCATGTTAGCTATTGTTTCAAAATATGGAAAGCTTTCCAATGGTGACAGCAATGGCATCTGGGTTGGCTATGTTCCCGGAACAGAAAATGACAATCTACCGATTGGAGTCAAATGTGGCAATTGTGCTTTTTATGAAGGCAATGGTGTCTGTAAGATTGCAGCTGGTGAAGTTGAGGACAATGGATATTGTCGTTTAGCTGCCATTCCAGACGGAGTAGTTAAAGGATATAGAAAATAATGCCTAACTATTGGTTATCAGAATACTCTTCACCTGACGATGAAGAAATGCCCGACGAGGAAATGCCGGAAGAAGAGCCAGAGGATGAAGAAGATCCAGACGATCCTGAAGAGAAATTAAATGATCGTCAAAAAATGATGTATGAACAATACGAACAGTGCGTTGAAATGCATGGTAAGTTCGATCAAACATCTGGTGGAAACGGAGCTCACTATGCTCCTGCTAGCAAAAATCCTTTTATAAAAGAAGGTCTTGTTTGTTCTAATTGCGTTTATTTTATGGGTGGTCAAGGCTGCGAAATAGTGGCTGGCAAGATCGAAGCAAACGCTATTTGTAAACTGTGGATCATTCCAGAAGAACTTCTTGGAAATAAAAAGTAGTATTTACTTTTAATTACCATTTATTTTCAGGACACACTGCATGTAACAGTTTTGTTTTAGCTGCCATAAAGCAGCCACACTTCGTACACTGCTTTGTTATGGTTAAGTGCGGGCAGTCTTCGCAAATAGAATATCTTCTATCTTTTTCTTCGTCTGAAGCGTACTCGGTTTGGGGATTAATAAAATCTATAGGTGAAACTATCCCCTGTTTTTGCTTTGCGGCGTTCTTTTTTTTCCATTCGTCCCATGCAGAACCCATAAAAACCTCTTCTTTTCGTGCTCAAGCGCTCTAAATATGATACTATATAAATAAATAACTTTCAACAATTAAAGGAATTTAAAATGGGATTTGAAGATTTTCTAACAGCAGAAGATAAAATTGCAGCTCTTACTGAGATGAGAAGAGCTATGTTTGCAGAGCTATATACTCTCTGTATCAGGGCTAATATAGATCCAGAAACTGTTGATTACGAAACCTGGACAATGCCCGAACAACAGCCAGAAAATCACAATACTTTTCACTTTATGGGTGTTATAGATAGGATTTGTGAAAGCATACGAATCATAGATGGAAAGATCGGCAAGATCGAAAATGTATGACTCTGCATATACGCTTGAAGATTGGATAGTCTTTAGAGAGCCAAAGATTGTATCTCCTGGAGTTTTTATACTGCACAAGGCACATTTTATTATCGATGGAGTTAATGTTCCAAAATCTTATAGATGTGACAACTTACAGTACCATGTAGAATTACCAACAATTAACACCCCTTATCATAATGAGGGTATTTACGTTGGAGAAAAGCCATATTATGATGATTTTGTTTTTAATATACATAATATAGCTGCAGGAATTCCAATCATAGACTGCACTCCAGACTTTTGTTTAACATATGTAAGATTCTGCGACTACCTTCCAAATGGAACTAGACCCAACGCTTGGCATATCCAGAATGGAAACTATCCAGCCGCCATGTCGTTTGGAAACTCTTTGATAGAGCTGTTTAAGAACATGAGAGAGTGGTCTTTTATGTTGGAAGAACCATTTAATTCGGATCATCCAATGGCTGTCTATTCTAAGATGGTTTTTGATAAATTTGAAACACCTCAGTGGGTGTTTGATGAAATAGATTCTTTGCCCGATATGCATCTGGCTAAGTTTTTAAAAGGAAGAGATGATTATAGAGATTTAGTTCAAGGATTTCCTCAAATGTCTCAAGAAATGCAGGATTGGTTTAAGTCAAAGATGGATCTATATCCAAAGATTACTACTCGCCAAAGACTACGTGACTTAGAAGTTTAACTTCCTCCACCACCACCACTATTGCAGTTGATAGCCTCTACGCAGCCTACGGCAGTGTAACGTATATTTCCAGTTGAACTACATTTTTCTAAATTATATACATATGGCTTTAAGTATCCAGTTGTTGATCCCCCCGTTCCACAGTTGCCTGATGCACACACATTTGGACAACAGCCGTTAAATTGATTGCTCATGTTATAAACATAAGGAGTACCATACCTGTCGGTTACTGCTGACCATTGAATTCCAGTTGCATTGTATGCCTCGGTATAATCAAAGCTAGTATTAATATTGGCCCAGGTTCCACCACTTGTATTGCAATTGCCGTAGTTTTCACAGTTAACTGTTGAGAAAGCTGGGAACTGAGTGTATGCAGTCCAAGTAGCATCGTATGGTCCAGGATCTGATCCTGCTCTATACCATCTATACTTTCTTTCTTCTCTTGTAACAGTTTTTCTTTGTGGTTGAGTACCACAAGTCGAGCATCCTACGGCAGTACATTCTTGATAACTGTAGCCAGTTTGAGTAGTATATGAGTTAGTATTATCGTCCCCCTTATACCAAGCTACTGTTGCCGAAGTTGATATATCGCTGTACTCTCCTGGGCCCAGTGAATTGTAAGCCCTTACTTTTATTCTAAAAGAAGAAGAACTATATTGAGTATTTAAAACTGCAGAAGCTGTACTAACTATAACTTCATTATTCCATGATGACCCATTATTTGTAGTTGTTTGATATCCGGTATTGAGTTATTGGAAGTCCTCCATTAAAAGGGGCTGACCAAGAAAATGTATCATCTGCGTTACCAGCAGTTAATGTAGGTATAGATACTTTATCTGGAACTTTTCCGTCCACCAAAATATCCTCTGGCTACTTGTCCTCTTCCTGCTATGAAAGGCATAAGTTACTCCTATCCAAACTTAGATTGACTAGCATAGACTTCATAATTTGGAGTTGCAGACGCTGTTTTTAATATTGTAATTGTATATATATCTGTTGCATTTGCGTTTCCAGAAGGTGTGGATCCACCAAACCATCTTGTTGTGACACCAGATGTTGTTCCATCTACCTGTATTGCAGAGATTGATCTAGCCGTCGTATTTTTAACAAGAACTACTGATGTAATACATTTGTCTGCATCTAGTGTTGAATTTAAAGTTGATGAACTATCTCCTCTAAAATTTAAAGTAAAATTACCAGTAGAAGAAAATCTATAAACTGCAGAATTTAAAAGATCTATGTTTTTAGTTCCTGTTAATTCTCCACCGTCTATTGTTTTTTCAATTGATTGTTGAATTTCTGTTGTCCCATTAATTACCAATGCAGCTGCGTCAAAGATGCTATCTGTTTTTAATCTATCAGGAGTAGAACCATATAAGTTGGGTCCTGTAACATCCCAAACAAGTTTTCCACCGGCATCCACTGTAAAATTAGGTGTTGCACTATTCGTGTGTCCAATTTCTATTGCAGTGTCTGAAACTGTACTAAATTTTGTAGCTCGTATTAAATTGTAAAAGTTGGGCATGGCCTCGACCAAGTCCTTTCATTAAAACCCCTCAAGGTTGTATGTTATGTAAAGTATAATCTATGCAAACTTAGACTGGCTTGCGTAAACTGTGTAAGTTCCTGATCCTGTCTTTATAATTGTAATAGTATAAACGTCTGTTGCACTTGCATTTCCAGAAGGTGCAGTTCCTGTTCCTGTTCCACCAAACCAGCGAAGTGTAACACCATTTGTTCCAGCCGTGTTTGCAACAGCTCCTTCTACTTGAATTGCAGACAATGTTCTAGCTGTTGTGTTTGTTACAAATAAAACAGCTGTTATAGATTGATTTTCTAGCATTAGTGAATTTAAAGAAACTAAATTACTTCCTCTAAAATTAAAAGTAAAATCACCAGTACCTGTATATGTATAAATGGCAGATGTTAAAAGATCTACGTTAGTCGTACCCGTTAAGTTGCCGCCTGCAGTTGTTTTTTCTAAAGACTGCTGAAGTGAAGTTGTTCCAGTTAAACTTATGCCAGCAAAAGTTGGTGTTGCGGATGTAGAAACATCTTGTCCTATTGATATTTCTGCAGATGATCCTTCTCCTGGAGTATGTGTAATATCAACACCAGTGCCAGCAGTTATATCTGATAAATAATTTCCAACTGTATCAGCTCCTAGGTTAATGGGATCATTAACCCAAGCTGTACCATTCCATTTTAAGTAATCTCCGGAAGACGGAGATGGAACAGTTGTATCGTTTAATTCATCTAAACTAATTGCGTCATTAACCCAATCTGTACCGTTCCACTTAAGATAATCTCCAGAAGATGGGCTTGGCGCATTAACATCTCCAATATTATCCAAACCTGCAACTGTTGCACTAAATGTTTGAGGAGTCCATTTAGATAATGAACTATCCCAGGTTAATACTTGATCATTAGAAGGAGTAGCTGCCTCAATATCGCTAATATCATCTAATACAACAGAGGACATAGCGGTAGAATGATCGTGGGCATCGTGTCTTACTTCTGTTAAATATTGAGTATGATCATCATCGCTAAGGCCAGTCATATTTCCGTGATCGTTTACAGGTATAGTTGGGGCACCAGCGTTATTGCTAATGATTGTTCTCATATCCGTAACTGTTCTAAATGCAGCTTTTGGAGTATTTGAATATGAATCTTTACACTCGTAAATGACCTTGTAAAGAGGTCTAAATTCAACTATTGGAAGTCCCGCTAAATCCATAGACTCGTAGAATGATGCTTCTGCACTGCCTTTGTCTCCGTATGTTCCCTGACCAAGGACTGCAATAATAGGTTCATTTAAATTATTAGTTGCTAATATCCAGCTAACTCCAAAATGATTATTTGTGACATCTACTGTAGACCAACTGCCACCGCTATAAATATTGTATTGAGGTCTTGAAGAGCCCTGCTTCAATGGGAATTGAGTGGCCACATCTTTTACCCAGTGATTATTTAATCTATAAAACACTGGGATATACGCACCTGACTGTAGTCTTTGCTGCCATGTATTGGCAGT
>JACCDW011865764.1_pt1 | contig 12391 bp, 10 predicted proteins | sample 7449781 | NCBI WGS metagenome assembly JACCDW01 (sample SAMN15323449, study PRJNA562643) | freshwater metagenome | isolation source: river surface water | place: USA:Blue River Watershed | collected 2017-08-18
CCGCAGTGGTCGGTGGTTTAGGCAACGGCTTGGGCGCTGTGTTGGGTGGCTTGCTCGTGGGCATTCTCGAAGCCATGGGCGCGGGCTACATCTCGTCAGCCTACAAAGATGCCGTGCCGTTTGTGCTGATTCTGTTCATTCTTTTCTTCATGCCACGAGGTTTGTTCGGCGGCAAATCTACCGACCGGGTGTAACCATGCACAAGAATGCTTATCTGGGCTTGGGCCTTGTGATTGCGGTGTTGTTGGTCTTGCCATTTGTGCTGCCCAACAGCTATTACATGGACTTGGCCATTCGCATGGCGATCAACGCCATCATCGTGATCGGCTTGAATTTACTCATTGGATTTGCCGGGCAAATCAGCTTAGGCCATGCAGGATTTTTAGGCATTGGCGCTTATGCCTCGGCCGTGTTGCCCACGCACTTTGGGTTTCATCCTTTGTTGGCCATGGCCGCCGGCGCAGCAGCCACGGCTGTGATTGCCAGCGTGGTGGCCAAACCGATTTTCAAACTCAAAGGCAACTACTTGGCCATGGCCACTTTGGGCTTGGGCATCATCATCAACATTGCTTTACGCAACGAAGCGCAATGGACCGGCGGCCCAGACGGCATGGCCGTGCCTGCACTGTCTTTGCTGGGCTTTGAACTGAGTAGCGACAAGCAGTGGTACTGGCTGGTGGCTGGCTTGTTAGCCATCAGCGTGTGGGCCTCACTCAACCTGATTGATTCACCGTTTGGCCGCGCCCTGCGTGCGCTGCATGGCTCTGAAGTCGCATCGCAAGTGGTGGGCGTGAACATCGTGCGCTACAAGGTGGCGATCTTTGTGATGTCCGCTGTGTTCGCCAGCCTGATGGGCAGCATCACCGCGCACTACATTGGCTTTGTGACGCCTAACTTTGCCGACTTCTTCCACTCCATTGAATTGGTCACCATGGTGGTGGTGGGCGGCATGGCCTCGGTGTTCGGCTCCATCGTTGGCGCGGTCTTGTTGACGGCACTGCCGCAAGCACTGGCTACCTTTGAAGGCTGGGAGACCGTGGTGTTTGGCTCGGTCTTGATGCTGTGCATGATCTTTTTGCCCAAGGGTTTGGTGCCCACCTTGGCAGCTAAGTTTGGCAAGGGAGAGTGAGCATGTCGTTGCTTGAAGTCAAAGATCTCTCCATCCATTTCGGCGGCGTCAAAGCCGTTCAAAACGTGTCGTTCAACATTGACGCGGGCATTGTGTACTCCGTCATTGGCCCCAACGGTGCGGGCAAGACCACCCTCTTCAACCTCATCACGGGGGTGTACAAACCCACCTCGGGTGAGATTCGCTTAGACGGCGAAATGATCCAAGGCAAGTCGCCCAACGAACTGGCTGAACGCGGTGTGGCACGCACCTTTCAAAACCTGCAAATTTGCATGAACATGAGCGCGCTCGAAAACGTGATGGTCGGTGCCCACCTACGCCTAGACCGCAACGTGTTCAAAGCCGCCCTGCGCTGGCCCAGCTTGCGCCGCCGCGATGTTGAACTGCGCGAAGAAGCCGCCGAACTCATGAAGTTTGTGGGCTTGGAGCCATACATCCACGCCCGCTCTGACGCCATGTCGTATGGCGTTTTGAAACGCCTTGAAATTGCACGCGCCTTGGCCATGAAGCCACGCGTCATCTTTTTGGACGAACCTGCAGCAGGCTTGAACCCCAAAGAAACCATTGAGATTGATCGCCTCGTGCGCAAGCTCGCCGACTCGGGCATCACCGTCGTGTTGGTGGAGCACGACATGAAGATGGTGATGAACCTCTCCGACCGCATCTTGGTGCTGGACTACGGCAAAAAGCTCACCGAAGGCACCAGCGCCGAAGTGCGCAAGAACCCCGATGTGATTGCGGCTTATCTGGGCGCACACGCCTGAGGACAGAGACATGGAAGCATTACGAATCATCTCTGACGAACACAAAAACTTTTGGCGCATTGCCGTCACGCTCGAACACGTGGCTGACGAAATTGACCAAGGCCTTCAGGTAGATCCTGCATTTTTTGAATCGGTGTTCAACTACCTCGAAAACTTTGCCGACCACGCCCATCACCTGAAAGAAGACGATCACCTCTTTCGCTTGATGCGTTTGCGCTCAGACAGCGCGAAAGCCATGATCGATGGGCTAGAGGACGAGCACCGCTTGGCCGAGCAACACTTGGCACAACTCAAAGCCACATGGGCACAAGCGCCACACGGCGACTACACCACGCTCACCGCCTCGTTGCGCGACTACACGCGACGCCTGAAAACGCACATCACCAAAGAAGAAACCGAAGCCATGCCACTGGCGCGTCAAATTTTGACGGCCGACGATTGGCACGAGATTGACACCAAGTTTTTAGACAACCAAGACCCCGTGTTTGGCGAGCAAGCACGTGCTGACTTTCGCGAGCTGTACCACCGCGTGGTGAGCTTGGCCCCTGACTCGATTGGTTTGGGCGGCCACAGCAGCGGCACCTTGGACAAACATGCCAAGCCCGTGTCGGGCGACATCTTGTTGAAAGTCACAGGGCTTGAAAGCAGCTACGGCCGCATCAAAGCCTTGAAAGGTTTGAACCTCGAAGTGCGTCGCGGCGAGACCGTGGCCTTGGTCGGTGCCAACGGTGCTGGCAAAACCACGTTCTTGCGCGCCCTCTCTGGCGTGCAACCCATGGGCGCTGGCGAAGTGTGGTTTGACGGTGAAGACGTGTCCAACGTGCGCTCTGACCAGCGCATGCGCCGTGGCATTTGCCACAGCCCCGAAGGTCGCCAAGTGTTTGGCCCACTCTCGATTGAAGACAACTTGCGCTTGGGCGCCTACACCCAGCCCAAGCAGTACCTGTCGCAAGACTTGGAACGTGTCTACACCATGTTCCCGATTCTGAAAGAAAAACGCCATTTGCCAGCCGGCACGCTGTCGGGTGGTCAACAACAAATGTTGGCCATTGGCCGCGCCCTCATGGGTCGCCCCAAACTGTTGCTGCTGGATGAACCCTCGATGGGCTTGGCCCCCTTGTTGGTGGAAGAAGTATTCAACGTGGTCAAGGCGCTCAAGCGTGAAGGCATGTCCATCATCTTGGCCGAACAAAACGCATTTGCGGCACTGGCTTTGGCCGACCGTGGCTACGTTTTAGAGACTGGCGAAATCACCCTGACTGGCCATGGCCAAGACCTCATCAAGAACGAAAAAGTGAGAGCAGCGTACCTCGGCATGTAACCCCACCCCCAAGATCAGTGGGAAAACCCTGATCTTTTTTTACCCCTCATCGCGATACATTTTTGTCAGCATATATTGATATTTTGTAACGTTTTAAAAACCACCACGAACGAATTTTTGGAGCCCTTTCATGTCTCACCCTTTGTTTGAAAAACATCACGCCACCTTGGACGGCGCATTGCACGCCATCGCCACACGCGGTTATTGGTCGCCCTACAGCGAGATGCCCAGCCCCAAGGTCTACGGTGAGACAGCGGCTGCCGACGGAAAGGCTGCCTTCGATGCACACCTGGGCCACAACTTTGAACTCAACCAACCCGGCCAAACCGGTTGGGTGGGTGGTGAAACATCGCCCTATGGCGTGCCTTTGAATGTGAAGTACCCCTTGTGCAACCACGAAACCTTGCTGCAAGCTGGTCAGGCCGCTATGCAAGGTTGGCAAGCCGTGGGCGCTCAAGGCCGCACAGGCATCTGTTTGGAAATGCTGGACCGCTTGAACAAGCAAAGCTTCGAGTTGGGCCATGCCGTGATGATGACCACTGGCCAAGGCTGGATGATGGCTTTCCAAGCCGGTGCACCCCACGCACAAGACCGTGGCCTCGAGGCCGTGGCCTACGCTTGGCGCGAGCAAAGCTTTGTGCCCACCGAAAGCACGTGGGAAAAGCCACAAGGCAAAAACCCCGCCTTGGTGATGAAGAAACACTTTGAAATCGTGGGCCGTGGTGTGGGCTTGGTGGTGGGCTGCGGCACCTTCCCCACTTGGAACACGTACCCCGGTTTGTTCGCGGCCTTGGCCACGGGCAATGCCGTGATCGTCAAACCACACAGCAACGCTGTGTTGCCTGCTGCCATCACGGTGCGCACCCTTCGCGCAGTGTTGGCTGAGAACGGCATCGACCCCAACTTGGTCACCTTGTGCGTGACCGACCAACGCAGCACCACACAAGAGTTGGCCACACACCCCTTGGTGAAGTCGGTCGACTTCACCGGTAGCAATGTGTTTGGTCAGTGGTTGATCGACCACAGCAAACAAGCGCAGGTGTATGCCGAGTTGGCCGGTGTGAACAACATCGTCATCGATTCCACCAACGCCTACAAAGCCATGTTGGGCAACTTGGCGTTCACCTTGTCCTTGTACTCGGGCCAGATGTGCACCACCTCACAAGCCATCATCGTGCCTGCCAACGGCATTGAGACCGACGAAGGCCACAAGAGCTACGACGAGGTGTGCGCCGATTTGGCCAAGTCCGTCGAACGCTTCTTGAGCAAACCCGAAGTGGCTTGCGCTGTGTTGGGTGCCATTCAATCCAGCGCCACCGCAGACCGCATCGACTTGGCCAACAGCGGCAAGCTGGGCAAAGTGGTGCTAGCCTCCACCAAGCTGAGCAACCCTGAATTCACAGGCGCCGATGTGCGCACCCCCGTGCTGTTGGCTTGCGACGCTGCAGATGAAAGCGCCTACATGGAAGAGCGCTTTGGCCCCATCAGTTTCATCGTCAAAGCAGCCGACACGGCCGCCGCCATTGCTTTGTCAGAGCGCATCGTCAACACCCACGGCGCATTGACCGTGGGCTTGTACTCCACACACCAAGAGGTGATCGATGCCATGACCCACGCCACTTGGCGCGGCAAAGTGGCGTTGTCCATCAACCTCACCGGCGGTGTGTTTGTGAACCAATCGTCCGCCTTCTCCGACTACCACGGCACAGGCGGCAACCCATCGGCCAACGCGTCGTATGCCGACTCGGCGTTTGTGGCCAACCGCTTCCGCGTGGTGCAGCGCCGCTACCACGTCTGAGTGAGAACACACGCATGAACACCTCTTTCATTCAGTTCGATGTGCGCGATGGCGTGGCTCGCCTCACGCTCAATCGTCCCGACAAGATGAACAGCTTCAACGCTGAGATGCACGCCGAAGTGCGCGACGCGTTGGACAGCATCCAAACCAACGCGGCCGTGCGTGTGTTGGTCATCACCGGCGCAGGCCGTGGCTTTTGTGCTGGCCAAGACTTGGCAGACAGCGAAGTGCGTTTCACCCCAGGCGAAACACCACCCGACTTGGGCGATGTGGTCGAGCGTCACTACAAGCCCTTGGTCATGCGTTTGAGCCAACTGCGTGTGCCCACGATTGCAGCGGTCAATGGCATTGCCGCAGGTGCGGGTGCCAGCTTGGCCTTGGCCTGCGACATGGTAGTGGCCACGCAATCGGCTTCGTTCATCTTGCCGTTTGCCAACATTGGTTTGATCCCAGACACCAGTTGCTCTTGGCATTTGCCCCAACGCATTGGCCAAGCCCGTGCCATGGGGTTGGCGCTGACGGGCAAAAAACTGCCCGCCGTACAAGCCGCCGAATGGGGAATGATTTGGGAAGTCGTAGAAGACGCAGCCTTTGTCACCACCGTTGACACGCTCGCAGCCAAGCTCGCCACCATGCCCACCAAAGCGTTGGTGCGCACCCGCCAAGCCATGCAATCGGCACACACCCACACGCTCGACACCCACCTGAGCGTGGAGGGCGAGATGATGCGCGAGCTGGGCCACAGTGCCGACTACGTCGAAGGCGTCTCGGCATTTTTAGAAAAACGCGCACCGAAATTCACCGGCGCATGAACATGTCATCTCGCGCGATTTCACCCCACACCCCCATTGGCGTCATTGGCGCGGGTGCCATGGGTGCGGGCATTGCACAAGTGGCCGCAGCAGCGGGACACGCCGTGCATTTGCTTGACGCGCGCGACGGCGCAGCGGCACAAGCCATCGCAGGTATTCAAGCCCAATTCGAGAAGATGTCGGCCAAAGGAAAGATGAGTGCAGAGGCTGCCCAAGCTGCCTCGCAACGTTTGCATACTGCGGTTTCGGTGTCTGAACTCGCTGACACAGGCTTGGTGGTTGAAGCGATTGTTGAAAACTTAGAGGTCAAACGCGACCTGTTTCGACAACTCGAAACCGTGTGCAACGCGTCGTGCATTTTTGCCACCAACACCTCGTCCATTTCTGTCACCTCGATTGCGGCAGGCTTGAACAACCCCGCACGTTTGGTGGGCATGCACTTTTTCAATCCAGCGCCTCTGATGGCCTTGGTTGAAATCATCTCTGGCCTTGCGACCGACGCCAGCTTGGCCGGTGTGTTATTCGACACCGCCAAGGCTTGGGGCAAGACACCTGTGTTTGCCAAATCCACACCCGGCTTCATCGTCAACCGTGTAGCACGCCCTTTCTACGCCGAAGGTTTGCGCCTCTTGCAAGAAGGCGCCGCCGACTCGGCCACGCTGGATGCCATCATGCGTGAACTGGGTGGTTTTCGCATGGGACCGTTTGAGTTGATGGACATGATTGGCCATGACGTGAACTTTGCAGTCACCCAATCGGTGTGGCGCGCGTTCTACAACGACCCACGTTTTTTGCCGTCTCTCATTCAGCAAGAACTGGTAGAAGCAAGTTATTTGGGTAAAAAAACCAAACGTGGTTTTTACAACTATGCCGAAGGTGCCAGCGCCCCCGTGGCACACACAGAAGCTGCCGTGGCCTGCCCCAAAAGCATCACGGTGTACGGCGAGTCGCACACCGCCACTGCTTTAGCCAAACGTCTGACCACAGCGGGCGTGACGGTGCAACGTGCACGAACGCACGAAGGGCGCTTGGCCCAAGCCGATGGTGTGAGCATTTTTGAAACCGATGGCCGCACCGCCACGCTGCGTGCGCAAGCCACTGGCGTGTCCCAACTCGTGCTCTGCGATGTGGCGCTCAACCCCGACAGTGCCACACGCATGGCCATCAGCGTGGCTCAACAAGCCGATGCCTCGGCTTTGCAAGCAGCCACCGGCTTGTTTCAGGCCGCAGGGTACGCCGTGTCTTGTTTGCGCGATGTGCCTGGTTTAGCCGTGATGCGCACCGTGGCCATGCTGGCCAACGAAGCCGCAGATGCTGTCAACCAAAGCGTGTGCGATGCCCAAGGGGCCGACACCGCCATGCGACTGGGTGTGAACTACCCACGCGGCCCCTTGGCTTGGGCCGATGACATAGGTGCCCCCAACATCCACACGGTGTTGAAACACTTAGGCGAGTTTTACGGAGAAGACCGCTACCGCGTTTCGCCACTCATTCAGCAATCCGTTTATGCAGGAAGAACCCTCCATGTCTGACACCTTGAACCCTCAAGCTTTGGCACAAGCTGCCAGCCAAGCCATGTGGACACGCGACAACGCCACACATGCCTTGGGCATGGAATTGGTCAGTGTCGAACCTGGTCGCTCTGTGCTGCGCATGAAAGTGCGCACCGATATGGTCAATGGCCATCACATTTGTCACGGTGGCTTGATCTTCACCTTGGCTGATAGTGCTTTTGCCTACGCCTGCAACAGTTACAACCTCAACACCGTGGCCTCGGCGTGCAGCATTGACTTCTTGGCACCTGGCCGCGAAGGCGATGTTCTAGAAGCCACGGCGATGGAACGGTCCGCCTCCGGTCGTACCGGCGTGTATGACGTAGAAGTGAAGGTGGTGGGTGGTAACACCGTGGCCTTGTTCAGAGGCAAAAGCTACCGCATCAAAGGCGAAGTCATCGCCGGCCTTGAAGGCCAGTCGTAATTCAAAAAAACAAATCAGTGGAAGAGACAAACATGACCGCAAAACCAAGCCCCAACGCTGCCCTGCTGGACCCCATTGAAAAAGCCAGCCGCGACGAAATCAATGCCCTGCAACTCGACCGATTGAAATGGTCGGTACGTCACACCTACGACAACGTGGCCCCCTACCGCGAGAAGTGCGTGGCTAAAGGGGTACATCCCGATGACTTGAAAACGCTGGCCGACTTGTCCAAGTTTCCCTTCATGACGAAGGCAGATTTGCGCGACAACTACCCCTTTGGTTTGTTTGCAGTGCCTCGCGAAAAAGTGGCGCGTCTGCATGCCTCCAGCGGTACCACAGGCAAATCAGTCGTAGTGGGCTACACCACCAACGATTTAAACAACTGGGCCGACTTGATGGCGCGTTCACTCCGCGCCGCCGGTGTTCGTCCCGGCGAGATGGTGCACAACGCCTACGGTTACGGCATGTTCACGGGTGGTTTAGGTGCGCACGCTGGCATTGAACGTGCAGGCTGCACCGTGGTCCCCATGTCGGGCGGCCAAACCGAAAAGCAAGTCCAACAAATCATGGATTTCAGACCCGATGCCATCATGGTCACGCCGTCTTACTCGTTGGTGATTGCCGAAGAGTTTGAGCGCCAAGGCATTGCACCCAAAGACATCTCACTCAAAGTCGGCATCTTTGGTGCCGAGCCTTGGGGAGAAGGTATGCGTAGCGCCATTGAGGCCAAGCTGGGCATTGACGCGATTGACATCTACGGTCTCACCGAAGTCATTGGCCCCGGCGTCGCCTCTGAGTGCATTGAGTCTAAGGATGGCCCTGTGATTTGGGAGGATCATTTCTACCCAGAAATCATCGACCCAGAAACGGGTGAAGTCTTACCCGAGGGATCTTTGGGTGAGCTGGTGTTCACCTCACTCACCAAAGAAGCCTTCCCCGTCATCCGTTACCGCACGCGCGATTTGACACGTTTGCTTGCACCGACTTCGCGTTCATTCCGTCGCATCGGAAAAATCACAGGCCGCTCTGACGACATGTTGATCGTGCGTGGCGTGAACGTGTTCCCCAGCCAGATTGAAGAGCAAATTTTGCGCGACCAGCGTTTGGCGGCGATTTACCAAATTCACTTGAACCGTGAAGGTCACATGGACAGCGTGGAAGTGCATTGCGAATTGCAACCGCAAGCCAACCCAAGCGAGACAGCGCAGATTGCCAAAGAGCTGCAACACCACATCAAAACCGTCATTGGCATCTCCACACATGTGAAAGTCATGCCAGCCAACAGCATGCAACGCACCGAGGTGGGCAAAGCCCGTCGCGTGATTGATGCGCGTCCTAAACAACTCTAAACACACACCATGACCGAAGCTTTTATTTGCGATGCGATTCGCACCCCCATTGGCCGATACGGCGGCACACTGTCGGCCGTTCGCGCGGATGACTTGGGCGCTGTGCCCATCCAAGCACTGATGACGCGCAACCCAAAAGTGGATTGGGCGGCCGTGGAAGACGTGATTTACGGCTGCGCCAACCAAGCGGGCGAAGACAACCGCAACGTGGCCCGCATGTCTAGCTTGTTGGCAGGTTTGCCTGCCGATGTACCAGGCACCACCGTGAACCGCTTGTGCGGCTCTGGCATGGATGCCGTGGGCATGGCTGCACGCGCCATCAAAGCCGGCGAAGCCGAGCTGATGATTGCAGGCGGCGTAGAGAGCATGAGCCGCGCCCCATTTGTGATGCCCAAAGCAGACAGCGCTTTCAGCCGAAACAACGCGGTGTACGACACCACGATTGGTTGGCGCTTCGTCAACCCGTTGATGAAAAAAATGTACGACACGCATTCGATGCCGCAAACGGCCGACAACGTGGCCACTGACTTTCACATCAACCGTGAAGACCAAGATGCATTTGCCATGCGCTCGCAACAACGCTGGGGTGCAGCACATGCCGCAGGTCGATTCAACGACGAGATCGTGCCCGTCACCATCGCACAGAAAAAAGGCGACCCGATTGTGTTCACCACCGACGAACACCCTCGCCCAGAAACGACTTTAGCCATGTTGGCCAAACTCAAAGGCGTCAATGGCCCCGACCTCACCGTCACCGCGGGCAACGCCTCAGGTGTGAACGACGGCGCATGTGCCTTGCTCATTGCCTCTGAAACTGCAGCCGCCAAACACGGCCTCACCCCCAAAGCGCGGGTGGTGGGTATGGCCACCGCAGGCTTGGCCCCACGCATCATGGGCTTTGGCCCTGCACCGGCGGTGCGCAAAGTGTTGGCCCAAACTGGCTTGACGCTGGAGCAAATGGATGTCGTCGAACTGAATGAAGCTTTTGCTGCCCAAGGGTTGGCGGTGTTGCGTGATTTGGGCTTGCCCGATGACGCCGCACACGTGAACCCCAACGGTGGTGCGATTGCCTTGGGCCACCCCTTGGGCATGAGCGGTGCACGTCTGATCACCACCGCCAGCTACGAGCTGGCACGTCGTGGTGGTCGGTATGCCCTTTGCACGATGTGCATTGGTGTCGGACAAGGTATTGCCTTAATCATCGAACGCGTTTAACTGATCACTCAACCACAACTAGGAGACACGTATGAAATTTTCTTTGAAACAAATCGCCCTCGGAACAGCCATTGCCGTGAGCTCACTCTCTGCCTTGGCTGCAGACACCATCAAAATTGGTTCGGTCTTGTCCGTCACAGGCCCCGCTGCATTTCTGGGCGACCCTGAACTGAAAACCTTGCAGCTCTATGTGGAAGAGCTCAACAAAAAAGGTGGCGTGTTGGGCCGTCAACTCGAACTCGTGCACTACGACGATGGCAGTGACGCCAACAAAGCCAACAGCTTCACCAAGCGTTTGATTGAAGACGACAAGATCGACCTCTTGATTGGCGGTACCACCACAGGCGCCACCATGTCGATGGTGCCTTTGGTCACCAAAGCCGAAGTGCCCTTCATCTCCTTGGCAGGCGCCGTGGTGGTGGTTGAGCCTGTGAAGAAGTGGGTTTTCAAAACACCTCACACCGACCGCATGGCCGCTGAAAAAGTGTTTGACGACATGAAAAAACGTGGCCTCACCAAAGTGGCGCTGTTGTCTGAAACCAGCGGCTTTGGCCAATCCGGTAAAAAAGAAACCGAAGCTGTGGCAGCCAAATACGGCATCACCTTGGTGGCCAACGAAACCTACGGTCCCAAAGACACCGACACCAGCCCACAGCTGACCAAAATCAAAAACACCGAAGGCGTGCAAGCCGTGTTTGTGTTTGGCTTGGGCCAAGGCCCTGCCATCGTGACCAAGAACTACCGCCAACTCGGCATCACCTTGCCCTTGTACCAATCACACGGCGTGGCTTCGGATGAGTTCTTGAAACTCTCTGGCCCTGCTGCGGATGGGGTGCGTTTGCCATCACCCGCACAGTTGATCCCAGAACAACTGCCTAGCAATGACCCACAAAAAGCCATCGTCTCGGCCTATGACGCAGCCTACAAGATGAAATACAAAAGCGAAGCCTCCACCTTTGGTGGTTACGCCTATGACGCTCTCTTGATCAGCGTGGACGCCATCAAACGCGCAGGCGGCACTGATAAAGCAAAAGTGCGTGATGCCATCGAAGCCACCAAAGGTTTTGTGGCCACCAGCGGCACATTCAACATGACCCCCGACGATCACATGGGCCTGAACCTGTCTGCCTTCCGTATGCTGGAAGTCAAAAACGGGAACTGGGCCTTGGTGAAGTAAACCCAACACACCTTCAGAGCCTCGCATCCGCCAGCGATGCAGGTTCTGAAACGTGTGAGCCAGCTCATACAAAAGGAAAGCACATGTACACGCAATCTTTCAGTGTCCCTGATGATTCAGCCCCCAAAGGCAAACCTGCCGTGGCGGCGATTGAACCAGCAGACTTGATGGAAAAATTCGACGCACGGATTGATGCCGATGGCCGCATTGAGCCGCAAGACTGGATGCCCGAGGCCTACCGCAAAACCTTGGTGCGCCAAATCAGCCAACACGCGCACAGCGAGATCGTGGGCATGCTGCCCGAAGGCAACTGGATCAGCCGCGCCCCCAGTTTGAAGCGCAAAGCAATTCTGATTGCCAAAGTGCAAGACGAAGGCGGCCACGGTCTGTACCTCTACAGCGCCGCAGAAACCTTGGGCACCAGCCGTGACCAAATGCTCGATGCACTGCACTCAGGCCGAGCCAAGTACAGCTCCATCTTCAACTACCCCACCCTCACTTGGGCCGATGTCGGCGTGATTGGTTGGCTGGTGGATGGCGCCGCGATCATGAACCAAATTCCTCTGTGCCGTTGCTCTTACGGCCCCTATGCCCGCGCCATGATTCGCGTGTGTAAGGAAGAAAGCTTTCACCAACGTCAAGGCTACGAAGCCTTGTTGGTGATGATGACCGGCACCGCCGAACAAAAAGCCATGGTGCAAGACGCCGTCAACCGTTGGTGGTGGAAGTGCTTGGCCATGTTTGGACCACCCGATGCTGACAGCCCCAACAGTGCGCAAGGTATGCGCTGGGGCATCAAGCGCATCAGCAATGACGACTTGCGCCAAAAGTTTGTGGACGCCACTGTGC
>JACCDW010212910.1_pt1 | contig 12390 bp, 9 predicted proteins | sample 7449781 | NCBI WGS metagenome assembly JACCDW01 (sample SAMN15323449, study PRJNA562643) | freshwater metagenome | isolation source: river surface water | place: USA:Blue River Watershed | collected 2017-08-18
AATTTTTATTAATTTTAAAGAATCATACAGATTTGTTTATCAAGTTTGTATGATTTTTTTTTGTACCTATGGCAAAGACAGAATATTTTGAATTAGGCTATCTCGCAAAGCCACACGGATTAAAAGGTGCGTTTCATGTTTTTATGGATGTTGATGATCCATATGAATACGAAGATTTGGACGCGGTATTTGTCCAACAAGGAAACGAGATGGTTCCCTATTTTATCGAAGATTTACAGATTCGAGAAAATTTGAATTTAATGATCTTAGAGGGAATCGAATCTTTGGATGCAGCAAAGGATTTGGTGGGATCCAAACTTTTTCTACCTGTTACGCTTTTACCCAAATTAAAGGATGATCAGTATTATTACCATGAGATTGTTGATTATCAGGTAAATGATCAGGTTTTAGGCGCTTTGGGAACGGTGAAGGAGGTGTATTCAACAGGAGCTCAAGATGTTATTATCATGCTTTATCAAGGCGTAGAGGTGCTAATTCCACTGACGGACGATATTGTTCCGAAAGTTGACAAGAAGAATAAAGTAATCAATACCCATTTGCCTGATGGGCTTTTGGATGTATATATGAATGAGTCTTATGATGCGGATTGATATAATTTCGGTCGTACCCAATCTGATGTCGAGTTTCTTTGAATACTCGATTTGTAAACGTGCAGCCAATGCAGGCCTTGTTGAGGTTGTTTTACATGATTTGCACGATTTTTCTACGAAGAAGCACAAGCAAATTGATGATTATCCTTTTGGTGGAGGAGCTGGTATGGTCATTGCCATTGAACCTCTTACTCGCTGTCTCGATCAATTGATGGCAGATAGAACGTACGATGAAGTGATTTTTTTTTCCCCCGATGGCATCGTTTTGAAACAAGGATTAGCGAACCAATTAAGCCTATGTGAAAATATGATTTTTATCTGTGGGCATTATAAAGGGATCGATGAACGTATACGTGAGAAATATGTGACCAAAGAGATCTCGATTGGTGATTACGTATTATCTGGCGGAGAGCTAGCCGCCGCCGTAACCGCGGATGCAATTATTCGTTTGATTCCTGGAGCCATTGGCGATGAGAGTTCGGCCTTAACTGATTCTTTTCAAGATGGCCTTTTAGCACCACCTGTTTACACGAGACCCGCTTCATATCAAGGTCTAGATGTCCCTGAAATTCTTCGTTCTGGGAATGACAAATTAATCGAGGCTTGGCGACACGAGCAGGCTGTAAAACGCACCATGGAACGCAGACCTGATCTTCTTCATGATTAAGCACCAGTCCATATCACCGCGTGTTATGATTTCCTTAGGTCTCTTATATCTAATTTGGGGCTCGACTTTTTTAAGCGTACGGATCTTATTGGATTATTTACCTCCATTGGTTATTACCTTTTCTCGAAACTATACAGCAGGTTTATTGCTATTACTTTGGTCCATCATGGGTGGCCATTGGAAACGTATGTCGGCCAAACATTGGCGTGTTCATTTACAGGCAGGTATTTTATTAATTGCCATCGGTAATGGTTTTATGTCTTTGGCTGGTAGCATCGTACCATCAGGATTTTCTTCTGTATTTATGGCACTAGGTCCTTCTTTATTGGTCCTATTTTTCTGGTTAGATGGTCGGAAACCCAGCTTCCGAAAATCAATAGCTACTACTATTGGCTTGCTCGGCATCATTGCCTTGGCTTCGCAAAAGTCCTTGGCCATCGCAGGTAAGGAACAGGAATTTTTACAGGGAATCGTTTATTTGTCTATCGCAGTTTTGGGCTGGAATATGGGTGTGTTTCGCATTCAGGTGACTAACGCAAATTCGTATCATTTTACCCAAGTATGTGCGATTCAAATGCTTTTTGGGGCAATTGTTGTTTCAATCATTAGTTATTTTCATGGTGATTTTGAGTTAGTTCATTTGACGGAATTGCCCGCAAAAGCCTGGTCTGTGTTTTTCTATTTAGCTTTAATCGGTAGTATGTTGGGCTTTTCTCTTTTTGGTTATTTATCTAAGGCTTGTGATGCAACTTTGGTCGCTACCTATACTTATGTTAATCCAGTAATTGCTTTAATTTTGGGTAATTTAATCCTGGGAGAGCCTTTAAGTATTGGATTGCTTTTAGCGAGCTTCTTGATTTTATTTGCGGTGGTGTTAATTACTACTGAAAAACACAAACCAATTTGACGATGAAATATATTTTGACGATTGCCCTTATGATGACCTTTCAAGCTATTCACGCGCAAGTTCCTCAGGCGCTCTATCCGGGTGAAATTCCGAATTATATCGCGGGATCTAACATAGAAAATTCTGCTATTTCAGGAGGAATATTACGTATTTCGAATGTTACGGATCCTGTTTATACGCTTTACTTGGCACCGGAGAATGCTCAATTGAAGAAGCCTATGGTGATTATCTTTCCGGGTGGCGGCTATCGTATTTTAGCAGCTTCGCATGAAGGAAGTGATATTGCAAGGAAATTCAATGAAATTGGGGTGAATGCCATGGTTGTTCATTACCGATTGCCTGATAGTACTAGACAAATAGAAAAACAATTTGCGCCTTTGCAGGATGCCCAACAGGCTATTCGGGTTGCACGCCAACAAGCTAAAAATTGGAATTTAGATTCCACGAAGATAGGTGTTATGGGTTTTTCAGCTGGTGGACATTTAGCCGCGAGTGCGGCAACGCATTTTGCATTTGATTATACAAAGGTAAATGATGGACAGAATTTACGTCCAGATTTTCAATTATTGATTTACCCAGTGATTACCTTTCGATCTTATAGCCACCAGGGGTCTGTTGGAAGTTTATTAGGGAATAATAAATCAGAAGAAATGCTTCATTTGTTTTCCAATGAGGAACAAGTGAATGAAAATACTCCGAGAGCCTTTCTGGTGCATGCCTCAGATGATGGTGCGGTCCCAGTGGCTAATTCCTTAAATTATGCAGCAGCCTTAGCAAACAACAAAGTATTAGTAGACTTGCATATCATGGCCAAAGGAGGCCACGGTTTTGGTCTATCTAATAAAACAACTGAGGAATATTGGTTTGATCGTTTGGCGACTTGGTTTAAAACTTTCTAGTTCGCTTCTTTTTTCTTCATTAAATAGTAAAAAGGAATACCTCCTAACACGATTCCAAGTCCAATCGATGAGGGTTGAGTTTTGGTAAACAAAAGATTAATGGAAATTAAGAGTAGTAGAACTAAGTAGGTAACAAACAAAAGCTGATCCTTAATGGCTAATTTTTCTTTCATAATGCGCTGATTAAATACGGCTAAGACAGTTAAAAAGTAAAATAGCAGAATCGCGAAAACTGTAAAATCCAATAAACTAGTATAAGATCCTGAGAAGCAAAGTAAAATGGCCCAAATTCCTTGAATAATTAATGAATAGGCTGGGGCATTATTTTTGTTTACTTGCGCGGCCTTTTTAAAGAATAATTTGTCATGTGCCATTGCTTCAAATAAGCGTCCACCTGCCAATATGATCCCATTGTTGCATCCAAAGGTTGAGATCATAATCAAAACAGCCATAACTAGTGCACCCACATTTCCCATCACGGTTTGTAATGCTGCAGATCCCAGCCGATCTTGACTGGCAAACATGATCCCCCTCAAATAGCTAGTAGAACCATTGGGGTCTCCTTGTAAGGGTAAAATAGCTAAATAAGCTAAGTTGGTCAACATATATAATCCACACACTAGGGCAGAACCATAGACTAATCCTTTCGCAATTGTTTTTTGCGGATGTTCAAAATCTTGGCTTGCAAAGGTTACATTATTCCAAGCGGAAGATGAGAATAAGGGTCCAATCATCGCTGCGCCAAATATGCTAAGTAGGGTAGTCGTTGAAACAGTTTCTTGTTTGTAAGTTACCAGGTTTAGCGTCTGGCCTGTTGCAAAAAAATGATCAAAGTGTATCCAATCATTTTGGATTCCAACATACATACCAATCATGACAATTAGTACAATGGCTCCAATTTTGGTAATTGTAAATACATTTTGAATGATGGCGGCAAATGATATCCCTTTTAAATTTGCTCCAGTTAAAATGATGATTAAAAGAGCAGCCAAAATTTGTTGTGTTGTAATATATTCACCGACCAAGGGTACATCGTTTAAATAGTCAGGCCAAATAAATCCAGCGTACTTAGCAAATGCTACCGCAACTGCAGCAATAGTTCCTGTTTGAATAACTAAAAAGGTAGTCCAACCAAACAAAAAACCAATTAATGGATTGTAACTTTCTTTTAAGTAAATGTATTGACCTCCAGTGGCGGGGAATTTACTTGACAGTTTTCCATACGCATATGCGCCTGTAACTGTAAGGAAACTAGTGAGTACCCATGTTCCAATCCACCAGATCGGAGAGGTAAGCGACCTGCCCACCTCAGAACTTACCAAAAATATACCTGATCCGATCATCGATCCCATAACCAAAAGGGTCGCATCTGTTGTATTTAATTTCTTACTCATAGTTCGATTGTGCTAATAATACAATTGCTAGATTTCTTTCTATTTTTCAAAGTTGCACAAATTTTAGACGGATTTCAGTCGGCATTTTTAAAAATTATAAAATGTAATCGTTTCCGTAATCGTTTACGGAAAAAAATTAAATAAAATCATTGAATTTTAATATTACGCTTGGTTATATTAGAGCATGTCGTTAAAGGGCAACTTTGCATGTTTTGAATAATTAATAGAAAAGTACAAATCCATGACAATGAGTAAAAAAGTGATTATTAATGAGGTTGCTGTTTGGGATCAATTTCGTTCTGGAGATCAGAAAGCTTTCACAGAATTGTATCAGCATTTTGTTCAGCCTTTGTATTCTTATTCGATGGGAGTAACCTCAGACAAGGAATTAATTAAGGATTGTTTACATGATCTTTTTGTAGAGTTGTGGCGAAATCATTCGACGATAGGGCCGACAACCAGCGTTAAGTATTATTTGATGGCATCGATTAAGCGGAAACTTATTCGTCAGTTGGAAACACAAATGAAGAACCATATACATCACAATAATTACATGTTGGATTACACGGAGGCCGAACATTCTCAGGAATCCATATTAATTCGATATGAAGAGGAGATACGGACCAACAAGCAATTAACACTTTGTCTTAATATGTTGAGTAAGCGTCAGCGCGAAGCAATTTCGTTGCGTTTTTTCCAAAATATGGATACGGATCAAATTTCAGATTCGATGAAAATTAATCCTCAATCGGTCTATAATTTAATTTTTGGAGCGCTACGTGTTATGAAAGAGGGCCTAATGCGGGAGCGTGCAGTCGCATAAATTTGTACAATTACTATTTTAATTTGAGTAAATCAATGTTGTGTACTGCTTTATAGGGTTATAGAAAGACCTGCATTGATGTCAAAAGATATAAAGGATAGTTTACCTCGTCGGAATGCTTATCGAAAACGATTTTGGAAACTGTTTTTAACAAAATTCACTCAGAAGAACTGGTTGCTTCACAGAGATAGAATAAACAAACAAAACCAGCTTAGTCACGATGAATGCGAAGCGTTGTGGGCTAAGATTAACTTTACTTTGCGAACCATAAACTAATTTTTTTACTTATGAGAAAACAATTACTCTCCAAGGTTCTTTTTAGCATGTTCTTTGTGCTAATGGGAATTCAAATGCTTGCTCAGGACCGAACGGTTACTGGTCGAGTGACTGCCTCTGATGATGGATCAGGGATTCCAGGGGCAAGTATTTCGATTAAAGGGACATCTAAAGGTACGTCCTCTGACGCAGAAGGAAATTACAAAATTTCAGTATCTGGTTCGTCTGTTTTAACTTTTTCTTCTGTGGGTTTTAATTCACAAGATGTGACAGTTGGGAATAAATCTCAAATTAATGTCGCATTAGGAACTGATACAAAGGCATTGACAGAAGTTGTTGTTGTCGGTTACGGTACTCAAAAGAAAAGTCAATTAACAGGGGCTATTTCTTCTGTAACGTCCAAGCAAATCACTGAAATGCCTATTACCAACTTAGGTCAAGCGATGCAAGGTCGTGTTGCCGGTGTTGACGTAGCGCAATCAGGTTCAAAGCCAGGTACAGTGCCTAAAGTTTTGATTCGTGGGCGTCGTTCATTTAACGCAGGTAACGATCCATTATATGTAGTGGATGGTATTCCTTTGTCAGGTGGTTACGAAGATATGAATCCGAATGACGTTGCTTCGATGGAAATCTTGAAAGATGCAACTGCAACGGCTATTTACGGTGCTCGTGGTGCGAATGGTGTTGTTTTAATTACAACAAAGCGTGGTTCGAAAGATGGTAAAACTGTTATATCATATGATACGTATATCGGTTCTACAAAAACCTTAGATAAAATTAATTTACTTTCTGGAACTGAATACGCTGAAATGAAGCGTGAATCTCGCCGTACCATTGGAACGTATAAAGATGCGAATGGTAACTTAGTTCCTACGGGAGTAATGGATGCTTATGCTGATTCTAAATTGTTTACAGCGATTGAATTAGATGGTATTGCCAAAGGCCGGACGACTGATTATCAAGATTTAATGGTAAAAAAGGGTTTCCAACAAAATCATGCAATTGGTGTTCAAGGTGGAAATGAAAAAACACAATTCTCAATCAATGCAGGATATTTTCAAGATAAAGGAATCATTGAAGGCCTAGATTTTACGCGTTATTCGATGCGTGTGAATGTGGATCACCAAGTGAATAAGGCCTTGAAAGTGGGTATATCTTCTTATGGAATGTATGGCGTAACGAATGGAGCTAATTTAAACCCTTACGGTTTCTTATTATCACAAAATCCATTGGCGAGAGCATTTGATGATGCAGGGAACTTGATTTTCCAACAAACAGACGACGCTTTATTAACGAATCCATTGAATGAGATTGTTAAAGGAGCTAAAGTGGATGAGACGAAGAAATACCGTATTTTCAATAGTATTTATGCAGAACTTCAATTAGCTAAGGGGTTGAAGTACCGTGTGAATTTTGGTCCAGATTTTACCATCACACGTAATGGTCAATTTAATGGTTCGTTAACAAACGCAATCAAGGGAGGAAATCCAACAGCTACAACTGATAATCGTTTTGGATTTAATTATACGATTGAGAATATCTTGACTTATAATAAGCAAATTAAGAATCATACTTTTGCTATAACTGCATTACAATCAATGCAACGCGATAACTATGAGCAATTCACGCAGAGTGTAATGGGAGTTCCTGTAGAAACTCAACAGTTTTACAATTTAGCGAATGCTTCATCTATTCAAGGAGTAGGATCAAATTTGATTCAATGGACCATTGCTTCTTACATGGCACGTATCAATTATGATTATAAGGGTAAATACATGTTAACGCTGACAGCCCGTCGCGACGGATCATCTCGTTTCGGTGAGAACACGAAATGGGGTAACTTCCCTGGTGTTGCATTAGGATGGAATTTACACCAAGAGAACTTCATGAAAAGTTTGACTTGGATTGATGAGTTGAAACTACGTGCTTCAATGGCTCAAGTAGGTAACCAAGGACTTTCTCCATATCAAACACAAGGTTTGGAAGGTAGAACATCTTATGCTTGGAATAATACTGCTGCTTATGGATACCGTCCAAACACAATTGGTAATGCTGATTTGAAATGGGAAACTTCTACCTCAAAGAACATTGGTGCTGACTTCAGTTTATGGAGAGGAAAGGTTTCTGGTTCGGTTGAATACTACCAAACGAATACAACTGATTTGTTGTTGTCGGATCAATTGCCGACGTCAACTGGTTTTGCTGCCGTTACTCGTAACGTAGGGGAGACCAAGAACACAGGTATCGAGTTATCATTATCTACAATAAACGTTGATGCGGAGAATGGTTTCAAATGGTCAACAGATTTCACTTTCTATAAGAATACGGAGGCAATTGTTTCATTATATAATGGAGCTAAAGATGACGTAGGTAACCGTTGGTTTATTGGAAAGCCTTTGAACTCATATTTTGATTACAAATACGCTGGAATTTGGCAATCTGCAGAAGCTGCACAAGCAAAAGCGATGGGATTCTCTGTGGGTCAAATCAAAGTGGCTGATTCAAATGGTGATGGAAAGATCACTGCTGAAGATCGTGTATTGTTAGGATCTGATGTTCCTACTTTTACAGGTGGAATAACAAACCGTTTCTCATATAAAGGATTCGATTTATCATTCTTCATCTTTACGCGTCAGGGTCAAATGATTGTATCTAAGTTCCACCAAAATTCAAACTACCTACAAGGTCGTTACAATCAAATTAAAGTGGATTACTGGACTCCAAACAATCCAAATGCTTATTATCCACGTCCTAACTTTAATCAAGAGTTCCCTGCTTACAATACAGCTATTATGTATTTTGATGGCTCTTTCATTAAAGTTCGTAACATCAATGTGGGTTATACCTTCCCAGCAAAAACTGCTCAGAAATTAGGTCTAGCTTCATTACGTGTTTATGCGAGTGTTCAACAACCATTCATCTTTTCGAAATATCGTAGCAAAGAAAATGGTGTTGATCCAGAAACTGCAAATGGTAATGTTGATAATAACGTAACACCAGCAACGCAGGTTTCGACATTTGGTTTAAATATTAAATTTTAATCTCCGAAATAATGAAAAGTTTATATATCAAAAATTCACTGAAAACCTTAGGTATAGCCTCAGCGATTATGCTAGGTACTGCCTCTTGTAGTGATTTATTAAAGGAGACGGTTGTATCTTCCATTAGTAATGACTACATCGCAACGACTCCTGGTTTTATAGCGGCCTCAAACGCTGCCTATACGCCACTTCGTTCATTTTATGCAACAGAGCGTGGTTTATCCATGTCAGAGTATGGTACTGATATTTACAGTGCTGGAGCTGATGGATCTTTTAAAGGATTCCATTTCTATGACTCTCAATTAACTTCATCAGTTTCAATTTTAGCTGAATTGTGGGATGAGACCTATAGAGGAATTAATACAGTCAATGCAGTGATTGATCGTGCTCCTGCCGTTACAGGAATCTCAGATGCTGTAAAAGCTCAACGTGTAGGTGAAATGAAGTATTTGCGTGCGCATTACTACTTTATTTTAGTTCAACAGTTTGGTCCTTTGGATTTACGTACGAAAGAAACGACTGGGCCTACGAAAGCAGCTACTCGTGCAACTGAACAAGCTGTTTATAAGCAAATAGAGGCGGATTTATTGGCAGCAATTCCTGTGTTGGAAAACAAAAAGGCATCGTCTGATTATGGACGTGCAACGAAAGCAGCTGCAGAGAATCTTTTAGCAAAAGTATATTTGACTCGTGCTTCTTCAAAGTTTGCTGAGGCTTCGGATTATGCAAATGCTGCTAATTTGTGTAATAACGTAATCAATAATTATGGCTTTAAATTATTGCCTGATTTTGAGCAAGTATTCGACCAAGCAAACCAATTGCATGATGAGGTGATTTTTTCTGTTCAATACACGAATGATCCTTTAACAAATGGTGTGGTTGATAATCAAGGAAACAAATTGCACTTATATTTTGGTATGCAATATGATGTTCAACCGGGTATGCAACGTGACGTATTAAATGACCGTCCATTCAAGCGTTTGAAGCCTACTCCGTATTTATTGAATACTGTTTTTGCTGATCGTGTGAATGATACACGTTACAAGAAGACTTTTAAGGATACTTGGTTATCAAATAAGCCAGGTACTTATAATACCACATTTGATGGTTCAAAGGCTACAGTAACGTATAAGGCAGGTGATACAACGATTTATATTCCAGGCTACGAAATGACCATGGCGCAGCGTGCTGCAAAGAAATACCAAGTCTTAGTTCCTAGTTTATATAACTACGCCTTGTTTCCTACTTTGAAGAAATTCTTTGATCCACTTCGTCCTGATATGACTTATGAACATGGTAGTCGCGATTATATGGTTCATCGCCTAGCAGATACTTATTTGATGTTGGCTGAGGCTCAGTTTAAATTAGGTAAACAAGCTGAATCTATTGCTGCAATCAATGCTGTTCGTGTTCGTGCGGCTGCAGCTGGGAAAGCTGAAGAAATGAAAGTTACTGCTGTTGACATGAATTTAATCATGGAAGAGCGTGCTCGTGAATTAGCTGGTGAGCAAACGCGTTGGATGGACCTTAAGCGTTGGGGTAATTTAGTTGAACGTGCTAAATTGTACAACGTCGATGCTGCAACTAACGTGGCAGATAAGCACAATGTTCGTCCTATTCCTCAAAAACAAGTGGATTTGTCTGAAAATGGCGGATTCCCTCAGAATTCAGGATACTAGTTTTTTTTGATTTCTTTATATTGTAATAATTCCGGAGAATATTTCTCCGGAATTTTACTTTAAACCTATTTTGCCATGCGATTGATCATTTTATTTTGTTCGCTTTTGACTTTTTCATTATCAGCACAAGAGCGTGTCACTTTTGTTAAAAAAGTAGATAAAGTGGATGTGTTAGTAGGAGGGAAGTATTTTACTTCCTATTTCTTTCCGGGAGAAAGCCAATTAAAAAAAGCGGTTTTATTCCCCATCTTATCTGCACAGGGTACAACTATTACGAGGGGATTTCCCATTAGTCCGCGTGCCGGCGAACGCGTGGATCATCCTCACCATGTTGGTATGTGGTTAAATTACGAGGATGTCAATGGCTATGACTATTGGAATAATTCAAATAATATTGTCGCTTCTTTGAAGTCACATAAAATGGGAACGATTCGACATGAAAGTATCGGTTCTTTATCAGAAGGGTCATCAGGTACTTTGCAAGTAACTGCCGCTTGGATAGATGAAGATGGAAAAGGAAAACGGGTGATCGATGAATCCACAACCTATGTCTTTTCTGGATCTGCAGATTTACGCATCATTGATCGCATTACTACGCTGAAAGCGGTTAGTGATGTTGTAACTTTCAAAGATGTCAAAGATGGAATGTTTGCGATTCGTCTCGCTCGTCAATTAGAAATACCATCAAACAAACCCGACGTATTTACGGATGCACATGGTGTTGAAACCAAAGTACCTGTTATGGATAATACGGGTGTTACTGGGAATTACCACAGTAGTGAGGGAATCGAAGGTGAAGCCGTATGGAGTACACGTGCTAAATGGATGAATTTAACGGGTAAAATGGATAATCATGCCATTAATGTTGCGATACTGGATCATCCGGGTAACGTAACTTATCCAAGTTATTGGCATGCCCGTGGTTACGGTCTTTTTGCAGTTAACCCCTTGGGCCTGAATGTGTTTACGAATGGGAAGGCTTCACTAAATTATACCTTAATTAAAGGGGAATCAATTACCTTTCGTTACCGTACTATTATTGCCGATCGTGATTTATCAAAAACTGAGTTAGATGCTGCGCAAGCTAAATTTGCTCGTGAGGTTAAATAATTCGTAATTCAAGAAAATCCTTGTATTTTTGTCAAGCATTGGGGCCATTCGTGGCCCTATTTTCTTTTAAATTATGAAGTTACAATTTCTAGGAGCTGCCAAACAGGTTACAGGATCGATGTTTTTGTTGGAGCTTGAAGATGGTTATAAAATACTCATTGATTGCGGGACTGACATGGAGCGATCCATTGATTTTGAGGTTCCCTATGAGCCTGCTCCCTTTTTCCCTTTTGATCCTTCCTTAATTAATTTGGTTGTATTAACCCATGCTCATATTGATCATTCGGGTAACATTCCGATGCTTTACCGAGAAGGATATGAGGGCCAGGTACTTTGTACGCCTCCTACGGCCGAATTAGCTGCACTTTTGTTGATGGATTCAGCCAACCTACACATGCGAAAATTGCGTGCAGCACAAGGAGAAAGTAGAAAGAAGCATAAACAAATGGATCGATTATTACGTCGGGGTGATTTGTATTTGCAAAAAGACGTGGAGGATTCCATGGGGAATTTCGTCACACTTCAGTTCAATAAGAAATTTGTGGTTAAGCCTGGACTCGAACTAACATTCATTCCTGCTGGTCACCTTTTAGGTGCAGCTCACCTATATTTTTCTGTTACTGAGGGAACAGAGACGAAGACTATCGGCTTTAGTGGGGACATTGGTCGCTATAACTATCCTTTGCACATCGATCCATACCCGATGCCTGCATGTGATTATTTGGTCTGTGAGAGTACTTATGGAAATCGCGTTCATGAGGACAAAGTAGAGCCAATCGATGCGCTGGCCAAAATCATTAAGGAAACTTGTATAGACAAACCGGGTCGCTTGATTATTCCAGCCTTTTCAGTTGGTCGTACGCAGGCCGTTTTATATACTTTAAATCGCTTAATTGAAGAACGAGGTTTCCCTGCCATCCGTGTATTTACGGATAGCCCCATGGGTAAGAGTTCAACTCGTATTTATTCAAAGTATTTAGCAT
>JACCDW010198023.1_pt1 | contig 12388 bp, 27 predicted proteins | sample 7449781 | NCBI WGS metagenome assembly JACCDW01 (sample SAMN15323449, study PRJNA562643) | freshwater metagenome | isolation source: river surface water | place: USA:Blue River Watershed | collected 2017-08-18
TAGGCCATCGTAATTGGCTCTGAACGAAGCTGCTTACCTTGCTTGGAGTGAACTTCAAGAACCTTGATGGTTGGGTCGATTGTGTTGATGGCATTTCGAACTAAGGCACCACCCTGGTTGACTTCAGCGATAACTGGGCAACCCCACTTACGAGCCATGCGAACAACTTGGTTAGCCCAGACGTCTGGAGAGCCATGAACGGAAGCATCTTCGAGTACCCAAGCTTGACGCTTGTATAAGTCGTGCTCTGCACTAGACGCTACAACAACAATTCCACATTCGTCTCGTGGGTTTTCGGCAACAGACGGGTCAACGCCGATACAACGGAGAGGAGTCGAGCTTGGTAGGAAGAGTTGGCGACCAGCTTCGATCATTTCTTCTGTCCACATTGCTCCTTCCATGGCTTCGAGCATTTCACCAAAAAGCTCCTGACGAGCAAGGGCAGTACCTTCGTAAACGCCGAGCATTGTGTCCAGATAGGCACCGGAAAGGTTTCCAGCGTTGTCCATGGTCGAACCCTTAGTAATGACAACTCGGTCAGTACGGGACTCTTCAATAAGTTTGTAGAGAAGCGGAGTACGCTTCGGAGTGGTAGTTACCAGAATCTTTGGGTGAGCACCAAGACGAGTGCCAACACGCAAGTTGTCAAACGCGGTCATACCTGCAGCGTCAGGAGTTTGACGCCAAGCTGCAATCTCATCGCCCCAGGCGTGAGTGAACTGAGGACCACGGAGCGAGTCTGGCTCGTCAGCTGTAAAGAGTGAGGCAACGTTTCCGTTGGGCCAGGTTAGGCGTCGCTTGGAAGGCTCGTAGAGTGGACGCTCGGATGGAGGCGTGACATTCATAATGCCTGACTCACCTTCAACGATAACGTCACGCACGTCACCGGCTGTACGGGCAACAAGTGCGAAACGACGTTGGCCGGTATTGGTATATCTGGCTTGCTCTCTCACCCATTCAGACGCAAGTCTTGTTTTACCAAAACCACGTCCGGCAAGTACAAGCCAGATATTCCAATCTCCGGGTGGAGCTTGCTGCTCGGGTCTCCCCCAAACGGACCAGTCCCACATAAGTGCTTCTGGGTCCATTCCGGCAAGGGCAGCTAATTGCTCTTCAGGTGGTAGAAGAGCAATCTGCTCCATAATTGATTTACCCATAGGGCTATTTTACCCTACTTTAAGCGGTTCTCTTGAACGATAGGTGTGTAAACCTTAGAGGTAGCAGTTACAGGTTGCTTGTAGCCGTAGCGAACCAAGCGGAAACGTAGAGCACCATGAGTCACACCTAGACGCTTTGCAAGTCGGTAAAGAGTCACACCTTCAACGGTGTGTGCGTGGTTGAGAAGAGCCGTATACTCTTCTGCCTCTGCACGATACTTCTTACCATTCGAGCGAACCTGCTGGGCGTAAGGCTGAAGCTCAAGCAGACGCTTAAGAGTCTCAGGGGTCGGCTCGATGTAAACAGGCTTAGCTTTTTCTGGCTTGACTGGCGGCTCTGGAATCTCAACCGGAACAGATAGTCCCTCTGGATTTGGAGCAAGAGCAATCTGTCTTACACGCTCACGGGTAATGCCCGAAGCTGCAGAGATTGCCTCTAGCGTCCAGCCAGCTGATCGTAGAGAACGAATCAGGGTGTCTCGGTGGTCATTGTTAGAAAGTCCTTCAAACTCCTCGTAGATGTACTGCGGGAGCATCTGGTTCTTTTTGATGTATGGAAGTGTAGTTGTCATAATCGTCACTTTACAGGTTATCTTTCGGTTGTGTCAAATTAATTTTTTCGAGGACGTCGAACTGGTCCACGCATGAACGGAGGTTCTACTTCTCGAAGTTGGATTTGGTAGTCATCAATATCGGCGTCTGGTAAAACAACAGTGTCGACAACATTGATTGTGGTTTTGATGAAGCTGAGCATTCTTTCTACTTCATGTACCGATGATTCCATCCCGCAGGATAGTTCTACGATGCAATCAGCCATATCAAATAGCCCGGTTTGGTGCAGTGAATCTCTAAGCTCGTCAAAGCTTTCAACTCTTAGTGTTACTGATTTTGTCATTTTGTTTCTCCTATTTAGTTGTTAATTTTCGAAGTCGTAGTCCAGATCCTCCGCTGATGTATCTGTACCAGATATAAAAATCATAGCAGCTGCTGCAACAATTGTCAACACCGCCACTCCGATAAAAATAATGATGGCTACAAGAAAAATCTGCAGACCTAGTGAAAGTAGATCAGGCATGATTAGTCCTTAGTCGCTAGTAGGGCAAGTGGGATAGCCGAGATGGCTAGAGTAGATGAGTTTAAAACAATAGCGGCGGCTACTAAAACAACCGTTGCTACGGCCGTCCAAGAAATGGAACGGAGCCAGAGGATGAAGCGTGTCATTTTTCCTTCTTGTCTTTTGGAAGAACCACCCCGAGCAGAGGTTGGAGTTGTTCCTTCTTCTGCTCGGAGCGGATCTTTAGTAAATTCCAGATGCTGTAAATGTTAGGCGCAACTAGGAGTAGAACAACAGTTGCGATTACAAATACAGATTGAGATGTCATAGTTGAATACTAGCACTAATTTTGTAGTTGCGGGAGAATGCGTGTATATGTGACACGAGCTCCCCAGTTTTCTTTTACAACTTCTTTTACTGGTTGAATCACTGTTCGCATGCCATGTTGGTACGCGTGAATCATTTTGCCTTTGCCTAGGTAAATTCCAACATGGAACGAGTAGGTGCTACCTTTACGGTAGAAAGCTACTACGTCGCCAGGAATTGGGTGTTTTACTTTTTCGCCAGAATTGGCTTGGGCATTGGCTCGATGTTCTAACTCGATACCAACTTGCTCATACGTCCAGCGTACGAGACCGGAGCAGTCCCACCCTCTCGGGGTTGCACCAGAGAAAACGTACCAGGTCTTACCTGCATACTTTTTCACTTTTTTAACAGCTGCTCGGATTTTGACTTGATTAGTCATTAGCTTCTGTATACGAAGCTGATGCTTTTCTAACATCGTCTGAGCAGATTTATTTTTGTTTAATGTATCCATTAATGAATGCTTTACAGGTTTTGCTTTTGCTGCAGCGACTGTAGAGCTAGGTGCAGTTTCAAGTGGGAATGCGCTAGCAGATGATGCTGCACAGCCCGCAAGGGTCAACACAATAGCGGTTGATATTGAAACTAGTTTCTTCTTTTTCATTTAGCGACCTTACCTTTCATTGCTTTAGTACTGGGGTCGTTTATTGTCAAAGTGACATTCTATTCAGTTGTAGATGCGAAAAAGCACATCCTTCCTTTTAGTGGAAGAATGTGCTCTCCGTCCTATTAGGATACCACAATCCTAGAGTAGGGGCGTCTATTTTGTCAAACGAACTCGTTTATACATGGCTCGATAGGTTACTCCAGCTGCCTCAGCTAGCTCCTTAATCGGGACGCCATTAGCGTGTAAACGCAGGCAAATAGCGGTCAGCTGGTCGTTTGCCACAGCTGCAGCGGAGGAGTTTGCCATCTTTGCACGATAGGTGCGGGCAACAGGAGCAATCGACTTAATTAGCTCAACCTCGTCGGGGAGGATGCCCGGAGATTCAGGAGTTGTCTTTTGATAGCCATCCGGGTGTGTCTTATAGCCTGGGGTGGGTAGGGGAATAGGGGCGTCTACTAAGTCACGCTCAGTTGGCGGGGTAAAACGAAGCAGCCAGGAACGGACGGTTGAGCGTGGACGTGGCGGGGTAAGGGAGTCGCCGATAGCTTGAAGAGTCCAGCCCTCGTGGTAAAGATCGTGGACGCGCTTAATGAGATCCTCTTGCGGGAGCGAGCGGAGGTAGCGTTTCTCTTCTGGAGGGAGTGGTTGGTTTCTAGCTGAACGGCGATCTGTCATAGGACTAGTATAGCGTCTAAAAGCTATCTACTGTATTTAAAATTTAGTACCTTAACGCTAACTGCTTTTGGCCTGTGAGACGGCAGCGCACGGATTTGATAATGAGCGAATTTGTTTCCTGTTTGCGACCTATGGTAACTAGACAACCCCCACCCACCCCTACTTGCCTACATAAAAAAATTCTCAAGCAAGGTCAAAGGCATACACACAAAACAAAAATAAATTACAAACTCAAAGACAAAGACATAGACAACTTTTTTTGACTACACACAAAGAGAGCAAAGCTTCCCCAGCCAAAGCCGACAAATAATAGACATCTCCCAGACAATCGCCGACACATTACAGCCAGCACGCCGATACAAAAAAATTTCTCTAACTACTTAGCCAGCACTACCCACCCATAGCCAGCCCACAAGACACGACAGCCAGACATAGAAAAAAATCTAGACACTTCTAGAAGCAACCGCCGAATAGGTATCCGTCATACAGACCGACCACCACACCCACGCACCCAAAACAAAAACACAGACAACCAACCCAGAGACAGCCGAGCAACACAAAGACACACCCGATCGAAATCCCCCAGAAGTGAGCCGTGTTAGTTTCCGTGTATGACTACACCCAGGCAACCCCCAGAGCAAACCCCCGGACAAAGAGAACCCCCAGAGCAACCAGCCCAGAAGTGAGCCGTGTTGCTTGCCGTGTATGTAATACACACATACACACCAGCCCACTCCCAGACCCCAGCCAACCCCTAGACCAGACAAAAAACCTGTTATAAACCTGTTATCTAAATACTTGACTAAATCTAAAAATGACTGCTATGCTTGCCATAGGCAAGCAAGACAGCAAGCCCCGACAGATAGGAACAGAACCAAATGAGCAAGACAACTTACGCAAGCGAACTAGGCAAGTGCTACAACAAGACCAAGGACGGACGCTTCCGTCTATACAAGGTAGAAGGCCTATGGGCTATCTACCTAGTGAGCAAGGAACTAATCTGGGACGCAGATTACAACTTCACAGAAGGCACACGCCTAGAAGCAACACTAGGGGGCTACATCGCAGACCCAGACAACTTTGAGATTGGGGTCTATGAGTTGGAGTGCGAGCTTCGGGCTATGGCAACAGACGACTAGCCCAGACAAAAAACTAGCCCCCAGAGCAATCTGGGGGTTTAGTTTTGCCGAAGGCTAGCCGTGTTGTCTGCCGTGTAGTGTTATCAATCTGTTATCTAAATAACTTGTATCTACACCTAGCAACCTGCTACGCTTGCCTTAGGCAAGCCAGCAGGGCAAGCCCCAACAGATAGGACAAAATCAAATGGCAGTTCAAACCCTAGTAGTAGAAATCACCCACTCAAACGGCTCAACCCTAGAACCAATCTACGAGTGCCACGGACTAGACAAGTTCTTTGAGTTCGTTGAGTGGCACAAGGCCAACCTAAGCACAGGCTCAACCGCCTTGCTCAAAGGCTACGACTACAACACAGACACCCCAGAGATTACTTACCTAGTATCTCGCTAACCAACCCCAAGCAAGCCCTAGCCCCAAAGGCTAGGGTTTTGCTTTGCCCCCAACAACTCACCGTGTTGCTTTCCGTGTAATCCCCGGCAGGCGAAAAAATGAAAAATCTTTCCGCCCACAACCGACCAAAAAAAAATCAGCGTTTCAGCCAGCCACCCACAAGCCAGCACCCACCAGCCCACGCTCAAACGATTATGGATTACAAACTCGCCAGCCCAGACCAGAACAAAGAACAGCCCAAACGAACCGACCAGCACCCCCAACGCTTCACGATTGGACACGAGCCACCAACTTACGCCACCAACGCCACACAGCCGTCAAAGGCTTACGACTACGACAGCGAACCACGCTAGACCCAAGCCCAGCCTTATCATAGGCTTTGAACCCTAGCCATTGAGCCTTATGAGCCAGCCCAAAGAACAGCCGTGCTACTACCCGTGAAGCCTTGTAAAGACCTAACCAGAACCAACGCATTATGAACCTACTTCCCATTGAGATACAGCCTTAGCAATACTAGCAGAGCGAGTTCTCGCACGCCTAGCACCTTTGTTGTTATGAACCCCCGAAGCGTTGCTTCTAGCACGCTCACGCAGGACTAGGGACAAGGCAGAGCGTTCAGCCTTAGCCCTAGCCTGTTCAGCCTTGTTGAGAGCCATTAGACTTCACACTCCCAGCAAGACGGAGAAACATCTCCATAAAGGAAAACGCCGTGTTGGCAGTAATCGGTCTTACGCTTACGCTCCAAGACTTCGGACATCTGCTCAACCATAGGGAGCAGGCGGTCAGGGTTGCCACCCAGCGAGAGTTGGCGATAAGCCTCCTCCAGAGCGTAGCCCAGAGTTTCGGCAGAGTAGTTGATGTAAGGGTTTGAGTTTGACATTTGAGTTCCTATCTGTTTGGAGTTCCAGACTATCAAAGTCAGCAGGGACTATCAACTTCTTACGAAGTTGGCAATCTGCCTTTATCTCGAAAAAATGAAAAATCACCACAGGGCGAGGCGACCAAAAAAACTCCCGACCAGCCTTGCGACTAATCGGGAGTTGTAAAACGATCTCCGTGTTGCTCTACTTCTTGGCAGTTGCCTTTTTGTAGAGCGACACTAGGACAGAGTAGCGAGTGGTCTTGCGTGTCTGGTCATAGACTTCGGGGAACATCTCGGCTAACTTCTTTTCATCAGTTCCCGAACGCTCACGCCAATCTCTACGAGCAACATCTATGTTTCTGTGGGTCAAGGTATCAGCACCAGCCTTATCAAAGATTTCGTTGATTTCGGCAGTTAGGGCTGTCTTGATTTTTTCTAGGCGAGTAATCTCGGCACGAACATCAGTTAGTTCGTCAATCAGGGCAACGACTTTCAGCGTAGCCTTAGCCGTGTTGGTTTCGGTGTTGGTTGCGGTCATCTTAGTTTTCACTTTCATCTAGGGTCATCTCAACTTCGGTCTGGTGGCACTCTCGGCAAATCTTAGAGTTGCTAAAAGGGTCTAGGGTCTGGAACACTTTACCAGCGATAAAGTTTCCACAATCGGCACAAACAGGGATAGTCATTTTCATCTCTCCTAGTAATCGCTGTCGTCAGTTAGGTCAGCGTTCATTGCGAACACAGGGTCAGGGGTAGAGATTGGGTCAGTTCCGCAATCGTGGCTGTCTTGGTTAGCAGGGTAAGAAACCCAGCCACAGCACTCGGTGTATTCGTGGTTCATTTTTTCCTATCTGTTATTCAGCGTTTCCGCCTACATAAGAAGTAAACCAGATCTCGATCGTAAATACAACTTCTAACGAAGTTTATTTTTGCTGTTTTCTGGAAAAAATGAAAAATCTTCTCGGGGTTCCAAAAAAAAAATGAGCCAAAAAAATCCCCGAACCAAAGTCCAGGGATTTTCTTGAGGCCGTGTTGTCTAGCCGTAAATCACATCACCAAAGAACGCTAGTTGGAGTATGCCGTCGCTTACGCAGTGGTCAGGGTCTTCTATGTCCCAAGTGCTTCCGCAGTGGTGGTAGTTCTTGGTAAGAGCGATACCATAGGCCTTAGCCAAATCGTCAATGGTCAAAGTTTTCTTGACCTTAGGTTCATCATCATCATCAGGGTCGCAGGCAGTTAGAGTAAAAGTTCCGTCGCCAATCTTGTCCCAATCGCCACCTACCCCATACTTCAGGCTAACCCACCAAGACGAGTATTCCCAGCCACCGCCGAACACTCCAGACCACAGGGTCTCTCGGTCAATGCTCACAGGGATTACGATTTGGTTGTCGGTGTTGGTTTCCATTTGAGTTCCTATCTGTTATTCGGCTTCCGCCTACATAACTATCTAACCACGACACCGGCCATAAAAAAATGATTTTTGAAAAAAATTTTTCTTTTATCTGGAAAAAATGAAAAATCTTCGCAGGGCAACTTCCAACCAAGCAAAAAAATCCCCCGACTTTTTATCGGGGGAAGTTTTTTGAGATTACGGGGGAGTTGGGTCATAGCAATCTAGGCAATAACCCGTGTAGTCATTGACGGAGTATCGCTCTGGGTCAATCAAAGGATTTTCAGCGTCTATGGTTTTGTCGCAACTAGGGCAACTCTCACGCTTGTTTGGAGTTAGCCCGACCAACTTAGATACGAAGTTGATGTCTGTAAAGTTTTCCATTACTTACCCCCAGCGAATAGAGTGATTGAGCCAATCAGCAAGAGCAGACCTAGACCCCAACCAATCAGCAAAGAGATTGGAGTTTGGTTTTCCATAAAGAACCAAGAGCCAACTGCCATTGAGTAAGCACCAAGTCCAGCGAGTAGATACTTCATTTGAGTTCCTATCTAATCAAGACGGGGAAGTTCCCGTGTGATAAATCTATACCCAACCAACGACATTTCGCAAGATAAAACAAAGTTTTTTTGTTTTATCTGGAAAAAATGAAAAATCTTCTAGGAACCCGACCATAAAAACTAAACCCCGAACCGAAGTTCGGGGCTAGTTCGGGGAGTTCGGGGCTAGACTATCCAGAGCATTTTGTAGATACGCTTGGAGTTGTATCTAGTCAGTTCGGGTGAGTTGTTTAGGTAGTCTAAAACCGCTTTACGGGGCAGAGAGCGGACGATACGACCGACCAGAATACTTGTTGTGGTTGATACAGAGTTCGGGAGTAGATACATAATCTCACCCGTGTTGATGTTGTAAGCCAGCACCTTAGTTTCCCAATGGACAATCTCATAAATCCCGTCAGCGTTGAGCGTGGCGATAATCGTGGCGTTGTAATTCACGAACGGAGTTTGAGTTTTGATTAGTTCGGCTATCTCGTAGTTTGCGACTTTTGGCATTTTAGTTTTCCTTTGTCTTTTGCTCGTTTAGTTCGGCAATCAGTAGAGCGTGTCTAACTTCTGCTAACGCTGCTCTGGTTAGTTTGACCACGATGGAGTTGGAGTTAGTTGCCGACATCCACTCTATAAGGTCTGCTAATTTTTGCTCTCGTTGTTTTAGGTATTCCACTACGCTAGGAAATGTTTTCTGTTCAGCCATTTTGGTTTCTCCTATCTCTTGGCTAGTTCCAATGTAGCAGACTAATCAAAAAAGAAAATGCCCGTGTTGGCATTTTTGTTGGGTTATTCTGGAAAAAATGAAAAGTATTCTGGCGACCGACCAACCCGATAAAGTGAAACCCCCTTGCTCTGTCTTTATAGGCAAGGGGGCTTTGAGTGTTGCCGACACTCGGCGGGGTTTAGGGGCTACTTGACCTTGACCCACTTCATAGTGGTTTGTAGCAAGTGGTCATAATCACCGCTGGTGGCTTCTGTGAAATAAGCGTCTTGGACTTCCTTTGGCAATCCTGCTAACTTCATTGCTCGCATTACGCGACCTAGAATAGCAAAGGCGTTTCCGTCCTCACCGACCAACTTTACAGTTTTGACTTCTGGATACTTGACTTCCATTTGAGTTCCTATCTCTTAGGGGGATTTGTTATCCCGTGTTATAAATCTATACCCGACCACTGACATAGACAACAACTTCTAACGAAGTTTTTTCCTATCTTCTGGAAAAAATGAAAAATCTTCTGGCAATCGCCTAGCAATAAAAAAGGGGCTAGGCGACAGATAGGGGGGGAGTTTTCGCCTAGCCCCAGAGAGCAACTGCTCTCCCGATTAGATTGGATAGGACAATCTAATCAAGCCATTTTTTAGTCCGTGTTCGCAATCTGCGATAGACGGAGTTTTGACCTAGTATAAAGCCCAGACCTACCGAGCAAAATACCAGCATTGAGATAGCGACCATTAGCCAGACATCTTTGTTAGCCATTGTGCTTACCCCAGACACTTAGAGCGAACGCTACTGATACAGCCCCACCGACCCAAAGTCCGTGTAGCCAGACTTCACTAGCGGTTGCGTGTGGTTCAGCCCCAGCACCGATTAGCAAAGCGATACCGACTAGCCAGACCAGAGCCACTAGGGGAGTGATTACAATACCAGCGAGCAATCTGCGGATTACATACTTGTTCATTTTGAGTTCCTATCTCTCAGTTTGTTTGTTGGAGTTCCAACAAGACCAGAGTAGCAAAATAAAAGTTTCCGTGTCTAGTGTTTTCCAAAAGTTTTTTTTTGGTTTATCTGGAAAAAATGAAAAATCACTGCCGACAACAACTCACCAAAAATAAAAAGTTCCCCTAGCCACTTGGACTAGGGGAAACTTCTTGGGAGATTACTCTGCGATAATCTCAATCACCGCTGGGCTGTCTGGGTGAAGATAAAACTTCTGCTCTGCCGAACCCTGCTTGACTACTAGGGTTAGGGACTTCGGTGTTGAGATTGCCAACTGCTCGGCAACTTCTTTGACTAGGGCAACTGCTTTGTCTAGTCGGTCTGTTGCTTCTGTTAGGTCGCTAGGGTCTGGTAGCGAGATTGCTTCTAGGTTGCTGATTACATCTTCTAGGTCGCTTACTGCTTGCTCTGCGTTGGACTTGGCGTTTTCGGCTTCGTCTAGGGCTGCTTTTAGTTCGCTGGCAACATCTAGGTCAATGTCGTTTAGTTCGTTTGATACATCTTCCAATTCGCTTAGTATTTCTGCGAGTTGGTTTGCTAGGTTGTCGTTGGACACTCTGGCACTTCCTATCTCTTGGAGTTTTGTGAGCCGTGTTGCTCACATAAGTATCTAACCACGAAACCGAGATAAAAATTACAACTTCTAATGAAGTTTTTTGCTTTTATCTGGAAAAAATGAAAAATCCTTGCCGAGCAACGCAGGCAAAAAAATCCCCCCTGACTTATCAGGGGGAGTTCTTTTAGTTAGTCGCAGTAGCCACAGGAGTTTCCCCAAGCAAGCACAGGCTCAATCTCGCACGAAGAGCAGTAGGGTTCTTCTTTATCAAAATAATCTTCCGTGAAGAAGTCCTTAGCACCATTAGGGTAATCTGCCGAGCAATCGCCACAGAGCCAGAAGTGAGTGAGTTCTAAGACTTTGGCAGGGTCTTCCAAGCCATAGAGTTTCGGGGTTCTGCCAAGCAACGCCACAGGGTCTAAGTCGCACCAAGTTCCGCAACTGTCGCAGTTGTAATCTCCGTGAGTAAGTGCCATTTTGTATCTCCTTATTTGTCTAGTTTTCGCAGGTCAAAGCCAAGTCGGCGTAGGTCTTTTTTTAGTCGCTCTAACGCTCGCCTATCGCTTGGAGTGCTAGAAGAGTAGAAGAACGAGCCACTAGGGGCAACCCACTTGTAATGGTTGTTTTTGTTGAGAGTGATAATCCACCCGTGTTTGGTTGCCACCTTGATAACTTGTTGTAGTTCTTTGCGATTAGCCATTTCGGCTCTCCTATCTGCTGGTAAGTCAATGGTAAGCCTAGCCACCGACAAATACAACAAACTTCTTACGAAGTGTTTTGTGTTTTTCTGGAAAAAATGAAAAATCCCCTGCGAGCCGAGCAACCCGAATAAAGCGAAACCCCCGAACCGAAGTTCAGGGGTTCGCTTGCTCTCTGGGCTTACAGAGTTTTTAGGTAAGTGTAGAGAGTTTGACGGATAGTTGCCATAAAGGCTTCTGGATAAATCTCTTCCATCATTTTTCGGTCAAAGTGAGTGTTCTTGCCACCTACAACTTTTAGGACGGTGATGCCATTTACAGTTGCTTCGGTGAGTTCGCCTAAGATTTCACGAAGGGCAAGTTCGGCTTGCTCTTTGGCTTCTTTGGCTTGGGCTTCTGCCTTCTTAGCGTCTTTGAACGCTGTTAGAAGGGCTAGACCTTCTGGGCTTAGTTCCACTGATACTGCTGGTGCTACTTTTTTGGTTCTTGCCTTCTTAGGGGCGGTGTTGCTGGTTGCCTTCTCGGCTGTCTTGGCGTTTGCCATTTTGTTTCTCCTTGTTTTTGGTTTCAGCGTTTTCTGCTGTAATACCAATCTATACCCTACCCCCGACATTAGATACAAACTTTTCCAAAGTTTTTTGCTATTCTCTGGAAAAAATGAAAAATCTTTGGCGAGCCACGAAGTCGGCTCAACGCTGGGTAAAAAAAATACCCTGCCATTTCTGGCAAGGTATCTTTTTGAGTTCTGGTTAGCCGAGCAACCCGATAAGGCTTAGGACTTGCTCATCTGTGAGCGACTTGGTTTCACCCTGAAAATCAGTTCCACCCGTGATAACTACATCACCGACAATAACATCTGTGAAGCCATAGGACTTTTCCCAAAGGTAAGTTGCCTTCTGGTTGTATGGCAAGCCATTTAGTTTGCCTTCTTCATTGACCCAAAGGGTCAAGCCTTCTAGGTCTTCGGCTAAATCTACTGCTTGTATCCAACCTGCTACTGCGTTGCTTAGGAAGTCATACTCGTTAGAGTTCTCTACCTGCTCGGCAGACACTTCACCATTGGACTTGATAACTACTACTTGCTTGGTCATTTGACTTTGCCTATCTGTTTGAGTAAGCGGTGTTGCTTACATAACTAATCTAATGGAAACTGCTGACACTATTCATAACTTCTTACGAAGTTTTGGTTGTTTATCTGGAAAAAATGAAAAATGATTGTCGGGATAGCCAAAAAAAA
>JACCDW011063587.1_pt1 | contig 12387 bp, 12 predicted proteins | sample 7449781 | NCBI WGS metagenome assembly JACCDW01 (sample SAMN15323449, study PRJNA562643) | freshwater metagenome | isolation source: river surface water | place: USA:Blue River Watershed | collected 2017-08-18
TCCGGCTCCAGTTGCTCAAAGGCGGACTGGGCGTCGGCCAAGTTTTCATCTTTCTTCAAGATGACTGTGATTAATCTCTTACGACGACCCTCAATGCGGTCGGCAACGATTTGCAATCCCGAAACTCTAACTTCGTCTCCACGGCCAGGCAATCGACCAAGTTCTTTAGCAAACAGTCCCCCAACACTATCGACGTCTTCGTCTTCAAGTTCCAAATCCAACTGCTCGCCAAGCTCGGCAAGAGAAAATGCCGCGCTAACCCTGAATCGTCCATCACCAAGATCATCAACATCAGGGACATCGCGATCATATTCGTCGCTAATCTCGCCAACAATTTCCTCGATCACATCTTCCATAGTTGCCAAGCCGGCAACGCCACCGTACTCATCAACGATGATGGCAATGTGGGTCGAACTAAGTTGCATATCCCGCAATAGGTCATCCACTGGCTTTGACTCAGGCACGAAAATTACCGGACGAGCAATCTCACTAGCTAGTGTCTTATCCATTTTCGCTGGAGACTCGTGCAGAATTCTGGCCACATCTTTTACGTAGAGGATGCCACTGATGTCATCAATGTTTTTACCTACAACGGGAAGTCTCGAATAACCACGACTTAGAAAAACGCTCATCGCCTTGGTCAGATTTGAATCGGAAGCCACGGTTGCCATGTCTATACGCGGCACCATGACCTCTCGAACAATCGTCTCGCCAAACTCTTCAACAGAGTCCAGTAACTCCTGTTCAAACTCTTCGGGCTCATCGAGTTTTGGTAAGGATATTGGTGTGAATAAGAGATGAATCGACTCAATTGGCTTCTGAAAAACCCTAAGCAATCGCCGACCAATTCTGTGGTGACCAAGCTGCTTGGCTGCCCACTGGGAGCCAAATAGCAAGGCCAGCATCATTAGGGTGGAAACACTTGCCGACCAATACCAAGCCATTGCAACTGGTGCTAAGGCCTGCCCAGCGACCACGCCGAAAACTCCGGTTAGAGCTAGACGAACAAAACCCAGGGATTCTGCCTTCGCTGACTCTTCAACCTCAAGTGCGGCCTTAACCACTGCGGTCAAAGTGGTAACTGCAGCCAAAATCGCGGCTATCCAAAGGGCTAAGCCAGTCACCTACTCGCTCGCCTCGCTTGCGTAGAAGTTGTCGAGAATTTCCTTTTGTAAAGCAAACATCTCTTTTTCTTCATATGGCTCTGCATGGTCAAAACCAAGCAGGTGCAAAATTCCATGGGTGGTCAGCAGCAAAACTTCGTTGATTGGCTCATGACCTGCTGCCTCTGCCTGACGAATCGCAACCTGGGGACAAATGACAATGTCGCCAAGTAGACCGGGCGCGGTTACTTCTCCCTCGCCACCGGGACGAAGCTCATCCATCGGAAAACTAAGCACATCTGTGGGGCCAGGCTCGTCCATCCACTGGATGTGCAGTACTTCCATCGGCTCCTCATCAATAAATTGAATCGCAAGCTCAGCCTTTGGATGAATATTTAGTTCGGCAAGTGCATGCTGAGCCAAACGAAGTACGCGAGGTTCATCAACAGAAATCTGTGTCTCGTTGTTGATCTCGATACTCATTTAGATTCCATTTTAGAATTTTTAGAGTTCTTGATGTCCTCATACTTTGTGTAGGCATCCACAATTTTGGCAACGAGCGAGTGGCGCACGACGTCTTCAGAGGTAAGAGTGGCAAAGTGCATACCCTCTACCTTGCTCAGAACCTCCACGGCAGTGCGCAATCCAGAGCTCCCTGTTGGTAAATCAATTTGCGTGATGTCACCGGTGACAATCATTTTTGAATTAAATCCAAGCCGAGTAAGAAACATTTTCATTTGCTCCGGCGTGGTGTTCTGCGCCTCATCGAGAATAATGAATGAATCGTTTAGCGTTCGGCCACGCATGTAGGCAAGAGGTGCAACCTCAATAGTTCCAGCTGCCATGAGTTTAGGAATCGACTCAGGTTCAAGCATTTCATGCAGAGCGTCAAATAGCGGGCGAAGATAAGGATCAATTTTGTCGTTCAGAGTGCCCGGCAAGAAACCAAGCCTCTCGCCTGCTTCAACCGCAGGTCTGGTCAAAATTATGCGACTGACTTCTTTACGCTGCAGCGCCTGCACTGCCTTAGCCATGGCTAAATAGGTTTTACCGGTTCCAGCAGGGCCAATACCAAAAACTATTGTTGCTTCGTCGATAGCATCGACATATTTCTTCTGACCTAACGTTTTTGGTCGAATGCTCTTACCGCGTGAACTAAGAATGCTTTGACTTAGAACGTCTGTTGGACGACTATCTCCTTCAAGCATTTTTGCCGAACGAGTTAGGTCCTGAGGTGCAAGATCCTGGCCGTTGGCAATCAGCGCAACCATCTCCTCAATAAGATTTTTCGCCTCAGTAACCTGAGTACCAGGTCCGCTAAGCACCACTTCGTTTCCTCGGGCGTGTACTTCTACATCTGGATAGGTTTGCTCAAGGGTCTTCAGTAATTTATCTTCGGTGCCAAACAGGGACACCATTGGCACACCCACAACCTGAAACTTCTCAGTGCGAGCCTTACTCGCCGATGACTCTTGGGATGAACTAGGCAAGCTGATCCTTTGGAGTTCTGCTGGTTAGGTGGCCGTGAGCATGAAAGACGGTTTGACCCGCTTCAGCGCCTGTGTTAAAACTCAATCGGAATGAACCACTTGATTTCTCAGAGGCAATCCTCGTGCCAAGTCTCATGAGGTCAACTAGTTCATCCGGCGCGTTAATAGTTAGCTCCAAGATGTTTGCATGGTGTCGCTTTGGAATTACCAAGATGTGAATCGGTTGACGCGGTGAAATGTCCCAGAAGGCAAGCGAGTGCTCGGTCTCCTCGACCAGGTTGGCCTGGATGTCTTTGCTAGCGATTCTGCAGAAAATGCAGTCTTGGTTATTCAATCTTTCCTCCAGCAACGAGTCTACTTTGAGCCCCACTGGCCAGTAAGAGCCAGAATTCCCGAGATTGCAGCCACTCCCGCTGTTGAAGTCCTCAGAATGGGTGCACCCAACTGAACTCTAAAGGCACCGGCGTTTTCAAGTGCCTCCAACTCTGGGTCACTTATTCCACCCTCGGGCCCTACGACCAGCGCAATGCTGCCACTGCCAGGCAAATTTACGGCTCCGATCCCTTCTGCCGCGGTTGGATCCAGCACCAGTACCAGGTCAAACTTCTCCACAAGTTCTGCCACTCGAATGCCTTTGATCGGTGTGCCAACTGATGGATGCCAGCTGCTTAGCGATTGTTTAGCAGCCTCAGTGACGATACTTTGCCAACGTTCAATACCTTTGGCCTCTTTGAGTCCAATCCAACGGCTAACCGAGCGATCTGCCTCCCAAGGAATCACGTTTGAGACCCCAAGCTCGGTTGCGGCTTGAATCGCTAACTCGTCACGATCGCCTTTAGCCAACGCCTGAATCAAAGTGAGTTGAATTTTTGGCGGCACTTCTTGCTCAACGGAACGCACCCGAACATAAAGATGATTGCCAGCAATTGAATCAACCAGACCGCGGACACGAAGACCCATTTTGTCTGTGAGTTGAATCGCCTCGCCAACCCGCATTCTGCGCACCGATACCGCGTGCTTTGCCTCTGGTCCAGTCAGTTCAATGACTGACTCGACTTTAACTGGACTGTCAAAGTTATGCGTAAACATGGGTTCAACCACGACTAATTCTTCTTCTTTCCAGAGAATCTGCCGTGAGTTGCGCGCGCAAGCCTGATGGTGTCATCTTTGCGCAGCGATGCCAAGGACCGGAAAAGTTCCTTCTGCTTGGAATCAAGTTTGCTAGGGGTAATTACCTGAAGTTTGATTTTCAAATCTCCGCGCCCTGAAGAACGCAGGTGCTGCACTCCCTTTCCGCGGACAGTAATTACTTCACCTGTTTGGGAACCGGGCTCCACTTCAATTTCAACCTCGCCATCAAAGGTTTGAATTTTTGCCAGAGAACCAAGCACAGCATCGTGAAGCGGAACTTCAAGCACACAGGTTAAGTCATCACCCTGTCGGCCAAAGACGTCATCTTCTTTGACTGACATGTCCACGTAAAGATCGCCGTTGGGCCCACCCGCAAATCCAACTTCACCCTGTCCGGCAAGTTGCAGACGCAAACCATCTTCAACACCAGCAGGGATGTTCAAGTCAATGTTGCGACGAGCTCGAACACGACCCTGCCCCCGACAGTCGATGCAGGGCTCAGGAATAACCTGGCCGTAGCCGCGGCAGGTGCCACAAGGTTGCGACGTAACCACGTTGCCAAGCAATGAACGAACTTGGCGCTGAATCTGCCCCGACCCACCACAAATGTCACAGGTTGCCATTGAACTTCCTGGGCGGCAGCAAGAACCCTGGCAGGTTTCACACAACACCGCCGTATCCACTGCAACACTCTTGGTCACACCAAAGACTACTTCTTCAAGACTTAGGTCAATTCGGATCAAAGCGTCTTGTCCGCGTTCCGCTCTGGATCGTGGACCACGAGAACCACCGCCGCCAAAAAAGGTATCGAAGATGTCACCGAAACCGCCAAAACCCGCCCCACCAAAAGGATCCTGCCCACCCATGTCGTATTGACGACGGGAATTGGCATCGCTTAGAACTTCATAGGCGTGGGTCACAGCCTTGAACCGTTCTTGGGCCTCAGGCGCAGGATTTACATCTGGGTGCAGTTCCCGAGCTAATTTGCGATATGCCTTCTTAATTTGCTCTTCGCTGGCATCTCGCGCAACTCCCAATGCCTCGTAGTGATCAGCCATGTGTCCTTAATTTCCTAAAGTTTTAGTTAGGTAGCGAGCGACGGCTCGCACTGCGGAAATGTTTGACGAGTAATCCATACGAGTTGGACCAATTACTCCAAGCTTTGCAATCTCGCTACCTTGATTTTCATATCCGCTCACAACAACGGATGCATTGGCAAGACCTTCAAATTGGTTCTCGCGGCCAATTCGGAGACTCACCCCGTGCTGCTCTGCTTGCATCTCACTGATTAATTTCAGCAAAACAACCTGCTCCTCAATTGCCTCAAGGACTGGGGAGATACTGCCTGGAAAGTCTTCTTCCCTTTTTGCAAGGTTGGATGTTCCGGAAAGAATTATTTTTTCTTGCCGGTTTGCGTCAACCTGCTCAAGTAGATTCTCAATAATTACGTTGGCGAGTTTAGATTTATCAGAACTCATTCCTGAGGAAATAGTTTTTACCTTCGAGGCAACCTCAGTCAGTGCCGCCCCTGAGATTGCGGCATTCAACTTAGCCCTGAGTTCACCTATGAATGCTTCATCGAGAGCAACGCCAAGTTCAACAACGTGTTGTTGAATGCGACCACTGTCAGTAATCAGGACCATCAGAACTCGAGTATCAGCCGCTGGTATGAGCTCAATGTGACGGACCGATGACTTCCCAAGAGTTGGATACTGAACCATCGCGACTTGATTTGTTAACTGCGATAAGAGCCTGACGGTTCTGCCCAAGGTCTCATCTAGGTCGGCACTGCCAACCATGAAGTTTTCAATTGCCTGACGCTCGGCGGTATTCAACGGCTTGACTTCGCTGAGTCGATCGACAAAAAGGCGATAACCCTTATCGGTTGGCACCCGACCGGCAGATGTATGTGGCGCGTGGATTAGCTCTTCCTCTTCAAGCAGGGCCATGTCATTTCGAATTGTGGCCGCGGAGACCCCAAATGAGTGACGCTCAACCAATGATTTGGAACCAACCGGTTCCTTGCTGGCTATGTAGTCCTGAACAATGGCCCGAAGTACTTCGAGACTTCTATCTGGAATCATTTGGCACCACCTTTCTTGACTCGCCACGAATTTCTATTCAAAGAAATAAAGCCTTTAGCACTCTAAGTCCCAGAGTGCCAATATTACATTCAGCAATACTGAATAGGTAGGCTAATCGGGCTAGAAGGAGAATCCGATGTCACAGCAAAATCCGTATTCAGCGCCTCAAGAGCCACTGTCTCCCGAACTCCAGAGACTATGGGCCATTGGAATTCACGCTTTTGGCATCATTCTGGAATTCTTTGCACCGCTGCTCGGCTACCTATTTCTTAAGGACCGTGGGCCGTTCATCCGTCACCATGTGACCGAATCCTTGAACTTTGGCATCACCATGGTTTTGCTATACGTGGTACTTGCAATCAGCATTGTTGGCTGGCTGCTGTTTTGGGTGCCACCGATTATCTGGACGGTGTTTCGAATTATCGCGGCTTACAAGGCCAGCATCGGCGAGTTTTACAGATACCCTGCATCGGTGCGATTTATTAAAATCTAATCGGCTAGCTTTTAATCAGCCAGCAATTTACGCACTAATGAATCGGCTAGAAGCCGCCCTTTGAGCGTGAGTTTCAAAACGCCACCGATAGCCGCCTTGGCATCCACCAGTTCATCGGCGATGAAACCCGCGATCAACTTTCCGGCATCAGGATTTACCTGTTTGGCCAAATCCACGCTCAAGCCTTCGCTAATTCTTATTTCAAGCAGTACGCGCTCTTCTAGTCGCGTTCTTTCGCTAAGAGTCTCACGACCGGCCGCCGGTGAATTACCTTCAGCAAGTTTCGCAGCGTAGGTGGTTGGGTGCTTTACATTCCACCAACGCACGCCACCAACGTGGCTGTGTGCTCCTGGACCATACCCCCACCAGTCTTGCGATGCCCAGTACGAAATGTTGTGTGCCGATAGATTCTCTGAGCCACGTGACCAGTTACTTACTTCGTACCAATCGAATCCAGCGTCAGCCAAAAGCGAATCGGCGAGCTCGTATTTGTCTGCCTGCAGATCTTCATCCGGTTCGGCAAGCTGACCAGCCTTAATCTGCCGAGCAAGTTTGGTGCCATCTTCAACAATTAGTGCATAGGCAGAGATGTGATCAGGCTGCATTGCGATTGCAGTTTCAACACTCTGACGCCACTCTGCAAGTGTCTCGCCTGGTGCTCCATAAATTAAGTCAACCGAAGTCTTCAACCCAAGTTCTTTAGCCGCCGCAACTCCGATGGAAACGTTTTCCGGATTATGCGTGCGTTCCAGCGTTGCTAAAACCGAAGACACGGCCGATTGCATGCCGAAGGACACTCGATTGAATCCGCCGTTTCTTAGTTCGCGTAGGTAATCGGAGTCAACCGTATCGGGGTTAGCCTCTGTGGTCACCTCAGCATCTTCAACAATTTCAAAAGCATTTCTTAGCGCTTCAAGAATTCTCACGAGATTTGAGGCGGGTAAAAGAGTTGGTGTGCCGCCACCAAAAAAAACGGTGCTGAGTTTTCGTTTAGGTAGTCCAGCATTCATGATCACTTGAGCGCTTAGCTTTATTTCTGCAATCAAGACATCTGCGTAATCTGATTGCTTTGCCCCCGCCAGTTCACCGGCTGTGTAGGTATTGAAATCACAGTAACCGCAGCGAACCGTGCAAAAAGGAATGTGCACGTAAGCGTGAAAAGTTCGATCTACGGCACCAGCGGCTGCTTGCGCTGGCAGGCTGCCGTCTGCTGGAGCAGGGTCGCCGATAGGCAGTGGGCCGGCCACTACTTGCCCTTCTTTTCGCCCTTTTTCTCGCTGTCCGAAGAAAGAGCTGCGATGAATGCCTCTTGAGGAACCTCAACGCGGCCAACCATCTTCATGCGCTTTTTTCCTTCTTTTTGCTTCTCAAGAAGTTTGCGCTTTCGAGAAATGTCACCACCGTAACACTTGGCCAGAACGTCTTTGCGCATTGCACGGATGGATTCGCGCGCAATAATTCGGGCACCGATTGCTGCCTGAATTGGGACCTCAAATTGCTGACGCGGAATCAACTCGCGCAGCTTTCCGGTAATCATCACACCGTACGCGTAGGCCTTGTCTTTGTGAACGATGGCACTGAACGCGTCTACCTGCTCCCCCTGCAGCAACAGGTCAACCTTGACCAGGTCACCCTTTTCAAGCCCGGTCTCTTCGTAGTCAAGCGAAGCGTATCCGGCGGTCTTGCTCTTTAGCTGATCAAAAAAGTCAAAAACAATCTCGGCTAGTGGCAGGTTGTAACGCAGCTGCACTCGATCTTCACCAAGGTATTGCATGTCAATCATGGTTCCGCGTCTTTGCTGGCAAAGTTCCATCACGGTTCCGGTGTAGTCCTTTGGCAACAAGATGGTTGCCTTTACCATGGGCTCCAGCACCTGCTTAATTTTTCCGCCGGGGAATTCGCTTGGATTGGTTACGGTGATTTCTTTTCCGTCGTCCATAGTTACTTCGTAAACCACCGATGGCGCAGTGGCGATTAGATCTAGACCGAATTCGCGCTCTAGGCGCTCGGTAATAATTTCCAAGTGCAACAAACCCAAGAAACCACAGCGGAAGCCAAAACCAAGTGCAACAGAAGTTTCTGGTTCGTAAACCAAAGCAGCGTCGGAAAGCTTTAATTTATCCAACGCTTCACGCAGCACTGGATAATCACTGCCGTCAATCGGGTAGATTCCCGAATAAACCATCGGCAATGGTTCTTTGTAACCCTTCAGTGCTTCTGAGGCAGGCTTGGCTTGATTGGTTATTGTGTCACCAACTTTTGACTGGCGAACATCTTTCACGCCGGTAATCAGATAACCAACTTCTCCAACTCCAAGACCCTTTGTGGGTTCAGGCTCTGGCGATGAAACGCCAATCTCAAGAAGTTCGTGTACAGCACGAGTAGACATCATCTGAATTTTTTCGCGAGGGCTTAGATTGCCGTCGATCATCCTGACGTAGGTGATAACGCCGCGGTAGCTGTCATAAACAGAGTCAAAGATCATGGCGCGAGCCGGGGCGTTTGGATCGCCAACCGGGTGCGGGACTGTAGCAACAATTTTGTCGAGCAGTTCATCAACGCCAACACCGGTTTTACCTGACACACGAAGGCAATCCTCTGGATTTCCTCCAATCAAATTGGCAAGTTCCTCGGCGTACTTCTCTGGCTGGGCAGCCGGAAGGTCGATTTTGTTGAGCACGGGGATGATTTGCAAATCATTCTCCATCGCAAGATAAAGATTGGCCAAGGTCTGTGCCTCAATACCCTGCGCAGCATCGACCAAAAGCACTGCGCCCTCACAGGCGGCTAGTGAGCGAGATACCTCGTATGTGAAGTCAACGTGGCCAGGGGTGTCGATCATATTGAGCGCGTAAGTCTGACCCTGAGATTCCCAAGGCATTCGAACCGCCTGAGACTTGATGGTGATGCCTCGTTCACGCTCAATATCCATTCGATCCAGGTACTGGGCGCGCATTGAGCGGTCATCAACTACACCGGTTAGCTGCAGCATGCGGTCGGCGAGAGTGGACTTTCCGTGGTCAATGTGGGCAATAATACAGAAATTGCGAATCAGCGCCGGATCAGTCTTCGCCGGCTCAAGTCGGCGGGTGGCGCGTGGAGACAAGGGATACCTCTAGATTGATTGAAAGGGACCGTAGGACGGTTCCCCTATTCTCGCACAGACACCGATGAACTAGGGCTTTGAGCCCCGATTGGTTGCCGAATTAGGGCTTGGGCTGGTAGCATTGGAACTCGATACGGATGAGTGTCTCCATCCAAATCCCAATAAAAACTCTTTTAGTTGCCCCGCGCGGGGTGACAATCCAAGAAAGTGAAACATGGCAAACATCAAGTCACAGATCAAGCGCATTGGCACCAACCTAAAGGCTGCTGAGCGCAACAAGGCTGTAAAGAGCGAGCTAAAGACCGCAATTCGCGCGACTCGCGAAGCAGCAGCTGCCGGAGACAAGGCTGCAGCGGCAACCGCACTTGCACTAGCGGGTAAGAAGCTAGACAAGGCAGTGTCAAAGGGAGTAATTCACAAGAACCAGGCCGCTAACCGCAAGTCAGCGTTGGCCAAGAAGGTTTCTGCCCTGTAAAAAGTCTTTGAAAAAATCCCTCGGCTTCTAAGTCGAGGGATTTTTTTATTTGGCCGGAATAACTCCTGGGCGACCAGCATAGAAACCAATACCTGCCTGAATCAAGGTAAGAGCAGTAATCAGCGCAAAACTAAGCGCGTAGTTAGCAACTAAATTAGCCACGGCACCAACCATAAAGGTACCCGCAGCTGCTAACAGATAACCCCACCCCTGAGCCATTGCCGAGAGTTGCGTGGTTTGCGCCTGGGTTGACGCCCTAGTGCTAATTAGTGAGAGCGAAATTGGAAAAGTAGCCGACATGCCAAGTCCAATGAGAATGCAGGCAAGGAGCAACAAGCTCGTATCTGTGGATCTCAAAACCAGAGTAAAGATTATGCTTCCCAGCAGTGTCATTGCGCTGGTTCCGGCTGCCCACCAAGCCAGCGATTTAAACCGCCCAAGCATCGAAGAAATAATTAAGCCAGACGGAATTCCGATTGCACTGGCGAACCCCAAGTAATTTCCGGCAGCTTGCGGTGAAACACCGATGGAGATAAGCGCCGAAGGCATCCAACCAAGTAGCGCGTAAAAACCCAAAGACTGAATTCCAAAAAAGCCCACTATCGCCCAAGAGATCGGGGAACGAAGCACTGCAGCCTTTTCTTCTGCCGCCGAATGAGCCGGTTGAGCTACGTGAGCGTCTTGACCCTTGATCTGCGGCAACCACAGCAGAACTGCAAGCACGGTGGGAACAATCCAAATCGCAAGAGCAGGATTCCACCCGCCCAGCCATAAACTCGACGGCACGGCAGCGGCAGCGGCCAGACTTGCCGAAATGGCTAATAGCGTTGTGTAGGCGCCGGTTACCAAAGCAACTCGATTTGGAAATTGAATTCGAACAATCGTTGGCAACAAAACATTTGCGATTGCAATTGAAAGTCCGGCAGCGATTGTGCCCAACAAGAGCCCGGGGTAACCAAGGATCATTCGAAGAGCCGAACCAAGAGCAAGAATTACCAACACCAGAAGCATCGCTCGATTAACGCCCACCTTGCTTACTAACCAAGGACTAGCAAAGGCACCCAAACCAAAGCACAACACCGGAGACGCTGCCAGCAGGCCAATTAAATCGGCGTTCACTGCCAAACTAAGTTGAATCTCTTGAAGCAGAGGTCCCATTGATGCAACCGGAGGACGCAAGACGATAGCGATAAAAACGATTGCCAAGAATCCGGTGATTCCAAATTTAGATTTAGTCATCGGCGATTTCCCGCCACGATTCCCTTGTTCGAAATTAGGTTGACCAATTTTTCGAGCGAGTAGATCGGGTCTCGCTCAGCTCCCTTAGCTGCCGCATCGGCACTGGCCATTGCTTGAATGGCTGCAGCTAAACCGTCATCAGTCCAACCGGTAAGGTCTTTTCTTGCGCGATCCAGTTGCCAAGGTGCCATTCCCAAAGTCGTTGCTGAGGCTGATCGGTTTCCATAAATCTTGGCCATCTGACGAATCTTCATTGAAATCGCTGCAACCAGCGGAACAGGGTCCGCCCCGGTTGCTAACGCGTGGCGCAACAGGGCCATGGCCTCACCAGAACGACCAGCGAGAGCGGCATCGGCAACTTTGAATGCGTTGGTTTCAACTCGCCCCCCGTAATAACGATCCACAATCTCTTCGGTTATTGATTCAGCACTATCAAGCATTAGTTGATTGCAGGCGGCGGCAAGCTCGGCGGTATCGTCAGCAAAAGCGTCCAAGAGAGCCCGCACAGCAGCAGGGGCAATCTTTCGTCCTTCGTGAGCAAACTCCCCCAAAACGAATGCCTGACGGTCAGAGTCCTTCTTAATGTCGGCGCAAACAACCTCGGCCGCGATTTCAGAATCCCTGATGGCTTCCGCAAGTTTTTTTCCGCGAACGCTCGAACCGTTGTGGCGCAAAATCACCGTGGTGTCATCAGTTGGATTTGTCAGGTATTCAATGCCGTCTGAAATCAGGTCGTCACTGCATTTTTCCAAGCCTCGAATAATAACCAGCCTGGGCTCAGCGAACAGCGAAGGGCTGGTGATATTTGTCAAGGTCCCCGCTGAGTAATCAGCTGCTTCAATCTCGTGAATCTCTAGTGAAGCATCAAGCTTGCGCAATTTCTCTCGCACCGAACGAATTGCCCGCCCGGCAAAATATTCCTCGGGGCCAGAGACAAAGAGTACAGGTGCGGGAGACGCCTTGCGCCACTCCATCTGCTTTGCCTTGCTCACCCGATAAGCCTAACCGCGACCCGCGCTAACCCAACCAGCTAGCCGGGCGCGTTAGCCACTTTCAGTGTGCCTCCGTCTGTGGCCACCGCAATAGCGCCGATTTGATCAGTGCGGTAAATCGCCGAACCAGTGGACTGCAGCAAGGTGAGGGTGCGCTGGGTGGGGTGACCATAACTGTTGTTTTTGCCCGCCGAAATCAGGCTTAGGTCTGGGTCTATCTCTTCGATTAATTCGCCGAACTGATCAGCCGAACCATGGTGAGAAACCTTAAGAA
>JACCDW012020912.1_pt1 | contig 12387 bp, 10 predicted proteins | sample 7449781 | NCBI WGS metagenome assembly JACCDW01 (sample SAMN15323449, study PRJNA562643) | freshwater metagenome | isolation source: river surface water | place: USA:Blue River Watershed | collected 2017-08-18
GGGCACCCTGGACCGCTCCCCCCCGGCCTTCTTCAAGCAAGGCCCGTCCGCCGTCTCCAAGTTACTTTTCTTCAGCGCCTTGTCGGTGTTGTTGATGGTGGCTGACGTGCGGTTTGGCGTGACCCAGCCTTTGCGTGCCACGTTGTCTGTGATGCTGTACCCCGTGCAGTGGTTGGCCATGCGCCCGCAGGTTTTGGCTGAATACTCGTCTGACTATTTCGAAGCCCGCGATGTGGCACAGGCCTCAGAGCGCGAGGCGCGCCAACAGCTGTTGGTGCAAGCTCGCCGCTCGGGCCAAGTGGAGCAGCTGGCGCTGGAAAACAAACAGCTGCGCGAACTCTTGAGTCTGAGCAAACGCTTGGAAACCAAAGGCATTGCAGCCGAGGTGCTGTACGACGCCGCTGACCCCTACACCCGCAAACTCATCATCGACAAAGGTTTGGTGAATGGCATCAAGGCCAGCTCACCTGTGATGGATGAGCACGGCATCTTGGGGCAAGTCACGCATGTGTTGCCACTGGTCAGTGAAGTGACTTTGGTCACCGACCGCGAACATTCCATTCCTGTGCTCAACACCCGCACGGGTGCACGCGGTGTGGCATATGGTGAATCGGGCGGTGCACCTTTGTTAGAGCTGCGCTTCATGGCGACCAACGCTGACATTGAAGTGGGCGACATGCTATCGACCAGCGGCGTGGACGGTATCTATCCGCCCGGTGCGTTGGTGGGCAAGGTCACCAAGGTGGAGCGCCGTGCCGAAACCGCGTTTGCGCGCATCTTGTGCGAGCCTGTGGGCCGCGTGCAGGGCGCACGCCATGTGATGGTGTTGGAGCCTTTGAGCGACCAACTGCCACCCCGCCCGCAAATTGAAAAACAATTGCCTGTTGCTGCGCAAAGAGGAGGTCGCCGATGATCATGCCTCGTGGCCAACAGTTGTTGTTGCCAGCCAACCCCATGTTTATTTTGTTCACGCTATTGATGGCTTTGTTTGCCAACATGGTGGTGAACATCAGTCTCGTTGGCAATGCCGCGTGGATGCCTGATTTCTTGGCTTTGGTGTTGGTGTTTTGGTGCGTGCACCAATCACGCTTGGTGGGGATTGGCGTGGCCTTCTTTTTCGGTGTGGCCACGGATGTGCATCAATCGGCCTTGTTGGGTCAACATGCTTTGACGTACACCGCATTGGGCTTCATGGCCATCTTGATTCACCGCCGTTTGCTGTGGTTCACTGTGCCGTCACAGGCCATGCAAGTGTTGCCCATATTTGTCGTGGCGCATGCCCTCGAGCTGATGGTGCGCATGATGTCGGGTGCCTTGTTTCCTGGCTGGACTATCTTTTTGGCGCCGCTACTTGAGGCCTTGTTGTGGCCTGTGGTCAGCGTGTTTTTGTTGGCGCCTCAGCGCCGTGCACCTAACCCTGACTTGAATCGACCGCTATGAGGGTGATTCGCGACATCGAGTCCGACCTGCGACGCTTCAGGTCGCGCATGGTGGTGGTGACGGGCGCGATTTTGATTTTGTTTGGTTTCCTGTCGATTCGCTTGTTTTATTTGCAAGTGGTGCGCTACGACGAGCTCAACGCACAAGCGGAAAACAACCGCACAGCCATTGTCCCCATTGTGCCCAACCGTGGCGTCATCATGGATCGCAATGGGATTGTGTTGGCCACCAACTACTCGGCTTACACCTTAGAAATCACGGCCTCCAAAGTGATTGCGCCGTTGGAAGAGGTGATTGAGCAGCTCTCAGGTGTGATTGACATTCAGGCACGTGACAAACGTCGTTTCAAAAAGCAACTGGGTGAATCGAAGAGCTTTGAGTCGGTCCCGATTCGCAACCGCTTGACCGATGAAGAAGTAGCGCGTTTTGCCGCGCAGCGCTACCGCTTTCCGGGTGTTGAAATTCGCGCGCGTCTGTTCCGCAACTACCCGTACAACCAACTGGCCAGCCATGTGATTGGCTACATCGGTCGTATCAATCCAGCGGAAAAAGGCAAGATTGAAGAGTCAGATGACGCGGGCAACTACCGTGGCACCGACTACATCGGCAAACTCGGTGTCGAGCAAAGTTACGAAACGCAATTACACGGCACAACCGGCGTGCAGGAGATGGAAACATCGGCCGGGGGACGCGCAGTGCGCCGCCTCAACAGCAGCCAAGCGGTGCCTGGCAATAGCGTGGTGCTGTCCATCGACATCAAGCTGCAAAAGCTGGTGGAAGACCTGTATGGCAAACGTCGTGGCGCCTTGGTGGCACTCGACCCGAAGACGGGCGAAGTGTTGGCGTTTGTCAGCAAACCTACGTTCGACCCCAATTTGTTTGTGGACGGCATTGATTCTGAAAACTGGGCTGCATTGAACGAGTCGATTGACAAGCCTTTGTTGAATCGCGCTTTACGTGGCACCTATCCACCTGGCTCCACTTACAAACCGTTCATGGCTTTGGCGGCGTTGCAAACAGGCAAGCGGTCTGAAAAGTTTTTGGTGTCAGACCCTGGTTATTTCATGTTTGGTAACCACCGTTTCCGCGACGATAAAGAAGGCGGCCATGGTTCGGTGGACATGTACAAATCCATCGTGGAGTCGTGCGATACCTACTACTACACGCTGGCGCGCGACATGGGTGTGGACTTGATGCACGACCAAATGAAGCCCTTGGGCTTCGGTCAGATCACTGGCATCGACATTTTGGGTGAGTCGCGTGGCGTGTTGCCCTCGACCGAGTGGAAGCGCAACACCTACAAGAAGCCAGAGCAGCAACGTTGGTATTCAGGCGAAACCATTTCTCTGGGCATTGGTCAGGGCTACAACAACTTCACCATGTTGCAAATTGCGCATGCGATGGGCACGGTGGCCAACAACGGCTTGAAGATGAAGCCGCATTTGGTACGCGAAGTGGTGGACGTGGAAACCAAATCTTCCACCTTGGTGGCCAAAGAGCCGGTAGGTCAGCTTGCTTTGCTGCCCGAGAATTTGGAAGTCATCAAAAAAGGCATGATTGGCGTGAACGTCGAAGGCACATCAGCCACTAGCTTTGTTGGTGCGCAGTATGTGAGCGCTGGCAAGACCGGCACGGCCCAAGTGTTCACGGTTAAGCAAAACGAAAAATACAACGCAGCCACCATTGATGAGCGCATGCGTGACCATGCTTTGTTCGTCGCATTTGCGCCTGCGGACGATCCCAAAGTGGCGTTGGCCATGGTGGTGGAAAACGCGGGCTTTGGCGCACAAAACGCCGCACCGATTGCGCGCCGTGTGTTTGACTTTGTCATCATGGGACAGTACCCCTCGCAAGAAGATATTGAGGCGGTGCAAAAGGGCCAAGCTACACGCCCGATTGGCAAGTCACGCCCAGTGGCAAGCGTGCCTTGGCCGCCGAAAGCAGTCGAACTGGCAGTGGACGAGCCTGTGATTGCGGCCTCCGCAGCGGCCAAAGCAGCCTCTGCTGCGGGCAAGCCTGCTTCCGCTGCTGCGCCTGTCGTGGCTCAAAAACCAGCAGCCAGCGCCGCACGCTGATCCTGCGCCAGTTGCTACCTACCGCTGTGCCTGCTTAGCGCAAAAACGCGTCGTAGCTGGTTTTGCAAATAAGCGCACTCACCACCAAGATGAACATGCCGCGCACAAAGCCTGCGCCATGTTGCAGCGCCATGCGCGTGCCCAGCAAACTGCCGGCCACATTGGCCATGGCCAACGGCAGTGCCATGTGCCACCACACATGACCTTTGTAAGTGAACAATACCAAGGCCGCGATGTTGCTAGAAAGGTTCAAGAGCTTGGCGGCGACAGATGCGTTCAAAAAGTCATAGCCTAACCAGCGCACCAACAAAAACACAAAGAAGCTGCCGGTGCCTGGGCCAAAAAATCCGTCGTAAAACCCGATCGTCAAACCGATGGTGGAGGTGGCCAGCAACTCCGCCCTGCCATGAAAGCGAGGTACGTGGTGACGCCCCATGTCTTTGCGCATCAAGGTGTAGATGAGTACGAGGAATAATACGGCGGGCAGCAACCGCCGCAAAAATTCAGCCGACACCAGCGTGACCAACCAAGCGCCTAAAAACGCCGCCAACATGGTGACACCTGCGGCAGGAAGCAATGCCAACCAACGCACCTGCACGCGGCGGCTGTACTGCCAAGTGGCAAAGGCCGTGCCCCAGACCGAGGCGCTTTTGTTGGTGCCAAACAGCGTGGCGGGTGCGGTGTTGGGGTAAACAGCAAACAAGGCCGGCAGCAAGATGAGGCCGCCGCCGCCCACGATCGAGTCCACAAAGCCAGCCAAAGCGGAGGCAAAGGTGGTGAAGAAAAGTTCCATGCAGGGATTGTGGTCTGAAATACCAACCCTGAAAAAAGCAAAAGGCACCGGGGTGACCGGTGCCTTTTCAGAGTGACGCCCCTTAGGAAGCGTCTGTTATGTTTGTCTCCTCGGACCCTCGTGATACAGCGCTTACACCGTATCGAGTGCAGTAACTGTAAGCGCCACTTGGTCTTGTTTTGCCTAGGATTTTCCCTTGCGGGCTAACCCGAGGCGTATGAGGATCAGGCTTGTTCGGCCTCGTGCGCCAGCCATTGCGCGGCCTTTTCAGCCATCATCAAGGTGGGGCTGTTGGTGTTGCCGCTGGTGATGGTGGGCATCACGCTCGCGTCGACCACGCGCAAACCGCGCACCACGCCGCCGCGGCCATCGCGCACGCGCAACTCGGGGTCGACCACGGCCAGCGAGTCGTCAATACGGCCCATGCGTGCGGTGCCCACAGGGTGGAAGATGGTGGTGGCAATGTCGCCCGCAAGTCGCGCCAGGTCTTCGTCGGTTTGGTATTGCACGCCGGGTTTGTATTCCTCAGGCTTGAACTTGGCGAGGGCCGGTTGGGCAGCGATGCGGCGTGTCACACGCAGCGAATCGGCAGCCACTTTGCGGTCGGTTTCAGTGCTCAGGTAGTTGGGTGCAATCTTGGGTGCGTCGGCAAAGTTGGCGCTGGTGATATTCACCGTGCCTCGGCTGGTGGGGTTCAAGTTGCACACGCTGGCGGTGAAGGCAGGGAAGCTGTGCAGCGGTTCGCCAAATGCATCCAAGCTGAGCGGTTGCACGTGGTACTCGATGTTGGGATACGGTTGGTCTGGGCTGCTGCGTGTGAAGGCACCCAGCTGCGATGGGGCCATGCTCATGGGGCCGCTGCGTTTGAAGGCATATTCCAAACCAATCTTGGCTTTGCCCCACCAACTGCTAGCCAAGGTGTTGAGCGTGTCCACGCCTTGCACTTTGAAGACCGAGCGAATTTGCAAATGGTCTTGCAAATTGGCACCCACGCCTGGCAGGTCGATGACGGGTTCAATGCCATGTTCTTTCAGCAAGTTGGCGGGGCCTAAGCCCGAGAGCTGCAAGATTTGTGGCGTGCCAATGGCGCCTGCGCTCAGCACGACGGATTGTTGGGCTGTCACGGTCACGTAGTCGTGACCTGTCCACACTTCGACGCCCGTGCAACGTTGTGTGCCATCGGCCTCGGTGCTCATGACCAGCTTGGCGACTTGGGCGGATGACCACAGTTCAAAGTTGGGGCGTGCGTAGCATGTGGGGCGAATGAAGGCCTTGGCGGTGTTCCAACGCCAGCCACTTTTTTGGTTCACCTCAAAGTAGCCCACACCTTCGTTGTTGCCACGGTTGAAGTCGTCGGTGGCAGGAATGCCAGCCTCCACAGCGGCTTGTGCAAATGCGTCGAGCACGTCCCAGCGCAAGCGTTGTTTCTCGACGCGCCATTCGCCGCCAGCAATGTGGTGGCGCAAGGTTTCGCCATACACCGTGGTGTCAGCCAGTAGCACGTCGCTTTTGTGGCCCTTAGCGCCGTGCGATGCATTGGCACCTGCGTGGTGGTCTTCGTGGAGTTTGAAATAGGGCAGGGTGTTGTCCCAACGCCAACGCGGATCGCCTGTGATGTCAGCCCATTGGTCGTAGTCGCGTGCTTGGCCGCGCATGTAAATCATGCCGTTGATGCTGGAGCAGCCGCCTAAGACTTTGCCGCGCGGGTAGCGCAAGCTGCGGCCATTCAAGCCTGCGTCAGGTGCTGTGTTGTAGAGCCAATCGGTACGTGGGTTGCCAATGCAATGCAGGTAACCGACGGGGATGTGAATCCAGTGGTAATCGTCTTTGCGGCCTGCTTCGATGAGCAGTACGCGTTTGCTGGCGTTGGCGCTCAGGCGGTTGGCGAGCAAACAGCCGGCTGTGCCTGCGCCGACGATGATGTAGTCAAACTGGGAATCACTCATGCAGATGTCTCAACTCTTTGTTGTTGTGTGCACGGATGGTAGCTTGCTTGTTGCAGTTGTCAGAGAAGGAGCGGGCTGTTGACACAGCTCAGTCCATGCTCTTAGGTGCTTGTGTGCGTCACAGCGCCGATGCATGCGCAACAGCGCCATCCCCCAAAGAGAGAAAAGTTACTTAGATGTAGGCATGACGAACTCAGCGCCCTTACCAATGCTCTCAGGCCAACGTTGCATGACGCTTTTTTGCTTCGTGTAGAAACGCACACCTTCTTCGCCGTAGGCGTGCATATCGCCAAACAAGCTCTTCTTCCAGCCGCCAAAACCGTGCCACGCCATGGGCACGGGGATTGGCACGTTGATGCCGACCATGCCCACTTGGATGTGGCGTGCAAATTCGCGGGCCACGTTCCCGTCGCGGGTGAAGCAGCTCACGCCGTTGCCGAACTCGTGGGCGTTGATCAAATCCACGGCTTGGGCCAAGTCGGCCACGCGCATGCAGCTGAGCACTGGGCCAAAGATTTCTTCTTTGTAGATGCGCATGTCTGGCGTGACGTTGTCAAACAAGGTGCCGCCCATCCAGAAACCGTTTTTGCAACCATCGCCAGCAGCGGCACCGTCAAAGTTGCGACCGTCGACCAGCAGGCGTGCGCCTTCTTTCACGCCTTGCTCGATGTAGCCGGTGATGCGCTTGTGAGCCACGTCGGTGACGATGGGGCCCATTTCAGCAGCGAGGTTTTCGCCGTTGAGCACTTTCAAAGCCTTGGTGCGCTCAATCAGCTTGGGCATCAAACGGTCTGCCACATCGCCGACCAATACGGCCACGCTGATGGCCATGCAGCGCTCACCGGCTGAGCCGTAGGCGGCGCCAATCAAGGCGTCTACCGCTTGGTCGATGTCGGCATCGGGCATGACGACCATGTGGTTCTTTGCGCCGCCCAAGGCTTGCACGCGCTTGCCGTGGTGTGCGCCTGTTTCGTAGATGTAGTTGGCAATGGGGGTGGAGCCCACAAAGCTCACCGCTTTCACATCGGGGTGCACCAACAACGCATCAACCGCTTCTTTGTCGCCTTGCACCACGTTGAACACGCCGTCTGGCAAGCCAGCTTGTTTGAGCAACTCAGCCATGAAGAGCGCGGGTGTTGGGTCAATCGGGCTGGGCTTCAACACAAAGGTGTTGCCTGCGGCAATAGCCACGGGGAACATCCAGGCGGGCACCATGACGGGGAAGTTGAAAGGTGTCACGCCTGCCACCACGCCGAGGGGTTGACGCATGGTCCAGTTGTCGATGCCTGTGGACACTTGCTCGGTGAAATCACCTTTGAGCAATTGAGGAATGCCGGTGGCGAACTCGACGATATCGATGCCGCGGCTGACTTCGCCTTGGGCGTCGGTGAATACTTTGCCGTGTTCAGCAGTGATCATGTGGGCCAGCTTGTCTTTGTTGGCATTGAGCAGCTCCAAGAACTTGAACATCACGCGCGCACGACGCAGGGGCGGTGTGTCGGCCCAGGCGGGGAAGGCCTTTTGGGCGGCGGCCACTGCGGCGTTGACATCGGCCACATTAGCCAAGCTCACATTGCCTGTGACGGCGCCTGTGGCGGGGTTGTACACGGGCTGGGTGCGTGTGCCGCTGCCGTTGGCAACGGCGCCGTTGATGTAATGCGCGATGTGGGCTTGTGTCATGGTGTGTCTCGGTGTTGAAGAAAGATGACAAAGTGTAGGCAGGGCGAATGCATGAAACAAGCATCAAACCCTGAATTGATTGTTCAAAATAGTGAACAATCGAACCATGAATGACCAAAAAATCAGCGAACTCTGGCACCACCTGCATTGGCTGAGTGTGTTGGCGCAACAAGGCAGCTACACCGCTGCGGCTGCACGCTTAGGCGTGAGTAAGGCCGCCATGAGCCAACGCATCGCTGAACTCGAACGTGCAGCGCGTGTGCCGCTGGTGCAGCGCACCACCCGCAGCGTGCGTTTGACCGAGGCGGGGCAGCGATTGGTGGACGACACGCGAGCCTCGTTTGAACAAATCGAACACAGCTTTGCCCAAGTGCGCGACTTGGCGGGCGTGCCCAGCGGCCTGTTGCGCGTCACCGCCCCTGTGGCTTTTGCGCGTCAACAGTTAGCCCCGCGTTTGGCAGACTTTTTACGCGAATATCCAGAGGTGCGCATAGAGCTAGACATGTCGGACCGACTCAGCAGCTTGGCCACCGAAGGTTTTGACTTGGCCATTCGTCATACGGCCCGTCCGCCGGATACCCACGTGGCGTGGACCTTGTGCAGCACGCATTCAGTGTTGGTGGCTAGCAAAACGTATTTGCGCCGTGCGGGCACACCTCAAACCCCAGCGGATTTACAAGCGCACAACTGCTTGCATTACTTGCGCGCGCAAGACACGCCGACATGGACACTGGCGCGTGTGAAGTCCAAAGCAAAAGACAAAGTGAATGACGAACGCATCACCGTACCGGTGACGGGGCAGCTGGCCGCGAACAACAGCGAGGCTTTAAGGGAAGCTGCGTTGACGGGGCTGGGCATTGCGTTGCTGCCCGACTTCAGCGCGCAAGCCGCTTTGCATCAAGGCAAGCTCGTGCAAGTGTTGCCAGACTGGCAACCGGTCGGTGCGTTTGCCGAGCAGCTGTACGCCATTCGTCCGTATTCGCCGCATGTGCCGCGTGCGGTGACAGCGTTTGTCAACTATTTGCGCAAGGCTTTGGTCGGAGGCTTCGCTGCATAAACCTTGCGCGTGAAGGCACTCACCCAAGGTCAATGTGTGGTTTTCGGCTTAACGCCCGCCCGAAATTTCCATCAAGCTCATGGTGGTGTAACTGGCCGCATCGCTGAGCAGCCACACAATCGCTTGCGCCACTTCTTCGGACGTTCCGCCGCGCTGCATAGGCACCAAATGCGCCAAGTCGCGCACGCGGTTGGGTAAGCCGCCCGAAGCGTGAATGTCTGTGTCAATCAGGCCGGGGCGCACCGCATTGACGCGAATGCCTTCAGTCGCCACTTCTTTGGCGAGGCCGATGGTGAAAGCGTCAATGGCGCTTTTGGCCGCGGCGTAGTCCACGTATTGGCCGGGCGCACCCAATCGTGCGGCGGCGCTTGACACGTTGACGATGCTGCCGCCCGAGCCGCCGTGTGCCGTGCTCATGCGCTTGACGGCTTCGCGCGCGCAAGCGAACGAGCCCAACACGTTGATGCGCATCATGCGTTCCCAGCGCGCCCAGCTTTGGTCTTGCACTTTGGCGGTGACGTCCACCACGCCCGCGTTGTTGACCAAGCCTGAGATACGGCCCAACTGTGCATCGACCTCAGCAAACATGCGCAAAATGTGCGCTTCGTCGCCCACATCGGCTTGAACCGCGATGGCAGTGCCGCCTGCGTCTTGAATCTGTTTCACCACGCTTTCGGCAGCCGTGGCATGTGTGGCGTAATTCACGGCCACTGCCCAGCCCTGTTGCGCGGCCAAAACGGCGGTGGCGGCGCCAATGCCTCGGCTGGCGCCAGTGATTAAGAGGACGGGTTTCACATCTGTCTCCTGTGTGCGTGTTTGACGAACGGATGAGCGGCACGATACACCGAAGTGTTTGAAAAACGAGTAACCTGTTTGGTAGTTACTTTTGAAAAATTTAAGAGGTACTTGCTATGACCGTTCGACTTCACGCCGCAGATGGTTTTGAATTTCCTGCTTATGTGGCTCAACCCAAAGGTGCGCCCAAAGGCGCCATCGTGGTGGTGCAAGAGATTTTTGGTGTCAACGCGCACATCCGCGAAGTGGCCGATGGTTATGCGGCCCAAGGCTATTTGGCAGTGGCCCCCGCCATGTTTCACCGCGCCCAACACGGCGTTGAGTTGGGCTACACGCCTGACGACATGCAAGCCGGCATGGCATTGAAGACCGCGATTGAAGCTTTGCCAGCGCCCGGTGTCATGGCTGACATTCAAGCGGCGGTGGATCACGCGGCCAAGACCAGCGGGGGCAAAGTAGGCATCGTGGGTTATTGCTGGGGCGGTTTGTTGTCATGGCGCGCGGCAGCGTTGGTGAAGGGGCTGAGTGCTGCTGTGCCTTATTACGGCGGCGGCTCCACCACAGACGAAGAAATTGCGCGTCATTCCAACTGCCCCGTATTGGCGCATTACGCCGAAGAAGACCATTGGATTCCGCTAGACACCGTGGAGAAGTTCAGCCGTGCGCACCCTGAGGTGGAGGTGCATTTGTACCCCGCCAATCACGGATTTAACTGTGACCACCGGGGCGCGTACCAAGAGGCTTCAGCCAAACTGGCGCTGTCGCGAACCTTGGCATTCTTCGCCAAGCACGTGGGCTAAGTTCAGTTCGTTGGTGTGTGGCTGCGTGCGCTGCGCAGCACGCCCATGGTGGTGTGAAACAAGGCCACCACCACAAAGCAGCCCATGAAATCACCCAACGCCATGGCTGCGCTTTTGCGCCACAGCTCTTCGCTGGCGGTCACGTCTTGGGTGAGGTACAGCAGGTTGTGCACCACGCCATTGAGCACGCTGGCCGCGAGTGACAGCCACACGATGTGGTGGTAGCGCAGGTTGCTCAGGTCTTTGTGAATGTGAAGCAAGTGCATCAAGCCAAAGGCGGCAATGGGGTATGTCATCAGGCTCACCACGGCAAAATAAACGACGGAAGACATGGGTTTGTCAGGCCAAATTCCTGCACCCAGATAAATGCCAACCACCAAGAGCCCCACGATGGCAGGCAAGCGCCCCACCAGCACAGCCAACAGCTTCACGCCCGCTGGCAAAAACAGCAAACTGATACCAGCAGAGTAAACAAATTGCGCGTCAAAAAACTGGTTCAGCCGAAATGACAGGCTAAACAAAATGCCCGAAATCACTGCGGTGGCAATGTGCGACCAGCGAACTTCAGGTAAGTGCATCAAGACAACCCGTGCAGTTTGTTCGCGGCATCAATGGCAAAGTAGGTGAGCACACCATCTGCGCCTGCGCGCTTGAAGGCCAACAAGCTTTCCATCATCACCGCATCGTGGTCGAGCCAGCCGTTGATGGCTGCCGCCTTGAGCATGGCGTATTCGCCACTCACTTGGTAAGCGAAAGTCGGAACCTTGAATTCGTCTTTGACGCGGCGCACCACGTCCAGGTAGGGCATGCCGGGTTTGACCATCACCATGTCCGCGCCTTCGGCGATGTCCAGCGCCACTTCGCGCAGGGCCTCGTCGGTATTGCCGGGGTCCATTTGGTAGACCTTTTTGTCGGCCTTGCCCAAATTAGAGGCAGAGCCCACAGCATCCCGGAAAGGGCCGTAAAACGCGCTGGCGTATTTGGCGCTGTAGGCCATGATGCGGGTGTGGATGTGGCCTTTGGCTTCGAGCGCTTGGCGAATGGCGCCAATGCGTCCATCCATCATGTCGCTGGGGGCCACGATATCCACGCCTGCGTCAGCTTGGGTCAGAGCCTGCTTGACCAGCATCTCCGTGGTGACGTCGTTCATGATGTAGCCGGTGTCATCCAGCAAGCCGTCTTGGCCATGGCTGGTGAAGGGGTCGAGCGCCACGTCAGTCATCACGCCGAGTTCGGGGAAACGTTTTTTCAGCTCGCGCACCACATGGGGCACGAGGCCGTCAGGGTTGGTGGCCTCAACGCCATCGGGTGTTTTGAGGTGTGCGCTGATGACAGGAAACAACGCCATCACAGGGATGCCCAGCTTCACGCATTGTTCGGCCACGGGCAGCAGCAAGTCCAAGCTCAAGCGCTCGACGCCTGGCATAGAGCCCACAGCTTCGCGGCGGTTTTCGCCTTCGAGCACAAAGACGGGGTAAATCAGGTCGTTCACGCTCAAGGCGTGTTCGCGCACCAAGCGGCGGGTGAAATCGTCACGGCGCAAACGGCGAGGGCGATTGGCTGGGAAAGAGGCGAAGGGGTGTTGCATGGGTGAAATTGTGCCTGTTTGCAGATGTCGCTTAGGTGCACGAGGCAGTATTAGCCCCATTGAGGACAAACCAAGCGTTTATTAGATTGCTTTCGGGCAGCTTGCTGCTCCCCGCTTTACCTCCCTAGGCGGGCGTCTTGCGTGTCAAAGCGCTCAGACGACTTGGCCCGACCTTGTGTCGGGCTTTTTTTGAGCGCGGCTAAACTGGCCGCA
>JACCDW011788869.1_pt1 | contig 12383 bp, 13 predicted proteins | sample 7449781 | NCBI WGS metagenome assembly JACCDW01 (sample SAMN15323449, study PRJNA562643) | freshwater metagenome | isolation source: river surface water | place: USA:Blue River Watershed | collected 2017-08-18
ATAAGGATCTCTGCGATATCGAATTTACGGTGGAAAAAGGCAAGCTTTGGATTCTGCAGACCCGCGTAGGCAAGCGCACAGCAGAAGCGGCATTTCGTATTGCTCTTGCGTTGGTCGATGAGGGACGCATCGATATGGATGAAGCGCTACGAAGAGTTACTGGTGATCAACTGGCGCAACTAATGTTTCCGCAATTTGATCTAAGCGGCCAGGTATCAGTAATTGCCCACGGTATTCCAGCTTCTCCAGGTGCTGCAGTTGGCGAAGTTGTCTTTGATTCCAAGAAAGCTTATGACTTGGCTAAAGATGGCCACAAAGTAATTTTGGTCCGCCGAGAAACTAGCCCAGATGATTTAGTCGGAATGGTTGCGGCCGAGGGAATTCTTACCAGTCGTGGTGGAAAAACTTCACACGCAGCAGTTGTTGCGCGCGGAATGGGAAAGACCGCTGTTTGCGGAACTGAATCAATTTCAGTTGATGAAGCCGGCGGCTTCTTTACCGTAGGCAGTCAGAGTGTTTATGCCGGCGAGATAATTTCAATTGATGGCGCAACGGGTGCGGTTTACTTAGGACAAGTTCCGGTAATCGCATCTCCGGTTACTTCTTATTTAGAAGGTTTGCTCTCATCGAGCAGCGATGAAGCTTCACCTGTTGTAAAGGCTGTTGATCGTTTGCTTACCTATGCCGATGATCGACGACATCTCGAAGTGCGTACCAATGCTGATACGCCAGAAGATGCAATACGTGCGCGAATTTTGGGCGCTGAAGGAGTTGGACTTTGCCGCACAGAACATATGTTCCTGGGGCCACGACGTTCATACGTAGAACGTTTAGTGCTTGCCGAAAACGATGAGATCCAACGCGCAGTTATTGCAGAAATGGAACCACTGCAACGTGCAGATTTCGTTGGCATCATGATGGCGATGTCAGGTTTACCAGTAACTGTGAGATTACTTGATCCACCACTACATGAATTCTTGCCACCGCTGGCAGAACTTTCCGCAGAGATGGCGAAGTTAGAAGCTACCGGCCAAGAAGTGCCTGCTCGTGATGCCGCCATATTTGCAGCTGTTAAACGCATGCACGAGGCAAACCCGATGCTGGGCCTACGTGGCGTGCGACTGGGAATCTTGATTCCAGAGCTCTACAAGATGCAGGTCAGAGCCTTGGTTTACGCCTACTTAGAAGTTAAAAAGCTAGGTCATGATCCCAAGCCAGAAGTAATGATTCCGTTGGTTGCAACGCAACGAGAGTTGTTACATCTACGCGAGACGCTGGAAGCTGAAATCAAGCGAGCTTTTAAAGGCACGGGTGTTGATGTCGAATTTCCAATCGGCACGATGATCGAAACTCCTCGCGCTGCAATCACAGCAGCTCGGTTAGGAATTTATGCCGACTTCTTTAGTTTCGGAACTAACGACTTAACGCAATTAACATGGGCATTTAGCCGCGACGATGTGGAATCAACTTTCTTACCGCTCTATTTAGATCTAGAACTACTGCCATTTAATCCATTTGAATCCCTTGATCAAGATGGCGTTGGCTTATTGGTAAAGACAGCAGCCGAACAGGCTAGATCACTGCGACCTGATTTTAAATTAGGAGTTTGCGGCGAACATGGTGGAGATGGGCGCTCAATTAAATTCTTTAATGAAGTTGGGTTGGATTACGTCTCTTGTTCACCATTTAGAGTTCCGGTTGCCCGATTGGAAGCGGGTCGAGCCATGGTTACTAAATCTTAAGTTTTTAAAGTCGTCCTGCTTCGTGCACTCGCTTTAAGAAATCTTGAGTCTTAGCATTCTGTGGATTCTTCAATACCGATTCCGCGCTGCCGCGTTCTAAGATCAAACCAGATTCTAGGAAACAGACTTCGTCAGCCACTTGGGTTGCAAAGCCCATTTCATGCGTTGCAAGAACCATAGTCATGCCATCCTGCTTTAAGTCGCGCACGATGCTTAGAACTTCGTTAACCAACACTGGATCTAACGCTGAAGTTATCTCATCGAGTAGCAGTACGCGAGGATTTACCGCCAGTGATCGAATAATCGCAACGCGTTGTTGTTGACCGCCACTCAAGCGATCTGGGTATTGATCACACTTATCTGCCAAATCAAAGCGCTTTAGCAGCACCATTGCTTGCTCGCGCGCTAATTCTGGGGCAATGCCATGGACCTTAACAGGCGCCAAAGTGATGTTTTCAAGGACGGTTTTATGAGGAAAAAGGTTAAATGATTGAAAGACCATACCCATCTTGCGGCGGACTTCATCGACGCTAATTAGCGGATCTGAAATTTCCTGACCATCTAAATAGATCTGCCCATCATCGATAGTTTCCAGCAAATTGATACAGCGCAACAGCGTTGATTTGCCCGAACCAGATGCCCCGATTAAAACGGTGGCGGTATGTTCTTTTACGGTGAGGGATAAATCATGCAGCACTAATTCACGGTCGAAAGATTTACGGACATTTATTAGCTCAAGTACATTGCTCATTAGATGGCACCTTCAGAATTCTGCTTGGCGCTACTACGGCGAATTACGCGATCGATATAACGAGTCAATGGAATTGTGATCAGTAAGAATAAAATCGCTGAGACTACATATGGGGTGTAATTAAAGGTGCGGCTGGCGTTGATCTGAGCTGCGCGGACCGCATCGGTCACACCTAAGATTGAAACTAAGCCGGTATCTTTTAGAAGCGAGACAAAATCATTTAGCAGCGGTGGAATTACTCGGCGAATAGCTTGTGGCAGAACAACGAAACGCATTGTCTGACCCGAAGTTAACCCGAGAGATCTAGCTGCAGCTCGTTGGCTAGGGTGAATCGACATGATTCCAGATCTAATGACTTCAGCAACGTAAGCTGAATAAGTTAAGACAACTGCAACAGTGCCCAACACAATTACATTGCTAGTCAATCCAGCTAGTCGCAGAGCTGGAACACCAAAACCTACGAGCAAAATAATTAGCAGTAGGGGAGCACCGCGGAAAATATCAACGTAGGCGGTCGCCAGAAATCTAAATGGAGTCAGTGCAGCAGATTTAGTTGTTCGTATTAGCGCAAGTGCCAATGCGATTACCGCAATAAAGAAGCCACCGATGAATGAGAGTTGGATATTTACAACTAAACCGCGCAGGACCGTAGGCAATACCTCGCGGCCATAATCCAGATCAAAGAAGGTGGCTTTTACGACCTGCCAGCCGGGTGAAGTTATAACTAAGAAATAAAGGGCGCCTAGGACTAAAACACTAGAGAGGCCCGCGACCGTAAATTGCTTTCGGGAAATCTGGCGTCGCGCTTTCCGACGCTCTACTTCGCGAGAGCTTGGCGACCATGTTTGCTGGTCTGGACCGTTGAACATGGTCGCCAAACTACCCGTTAATTGCCTGAAGTTATGGCTTTAGGACTGCGGCGCCGGTCTCTGTTGCAAGCCACTTCTCAGTGATTGCAGCCAAAGTGCCATCTGCAGTAATCGCATCAACCGCTTCGCTAACGCACTTGGTTAGAGGGCTGTCTTTGGCTAGCAAGAGACCGAATTGATCGCCAGTTCCGGTTGAAGGAAGCTGGCCAACGATGATTCCCTTATCAATTTCAACGCCTGATAGGTAGAAGGCAGTTGGAAGATCTACTACTAGACCATCGATCTGACCATTCTTAAGCGCAGATACACCTGCTGCGTTGTCATTGAAGACCTGAGGCTTGATGCCGATCTGATTTTCGATTGCATCAAGTGAAGTAGTACCAACTGCAGCACCTAGCTTTGCGCTCTTTAGATCAGCAATTGAAGTTTTGCCTTCGATCTTGCTGCCTTGGTACGAGACGATTGCTTGTGGAGCGGTGTAGTAAGCAGATGAGAAGTCAACAACTTTCTGACGATCAGGAGTAATTGAGAACTGCTGCAAGTTAAAGTCGAAATTCTTTTCACCTGGTGTTACAGCGCCATCAAATGTGGTGCGTACCCAAGTTACTTCGTCATTGCTAAATCCAAGTTGCTTAGCAACAGCGTAAGCAACAGCGCCTTCAAAACCATTTCCGGTCTCTGGCTTATCGTCGATTACCCATGGATAGTAGGCAGGCTCACCAGTTGCAATAGTTAATTTGCCTGATGTAAGTGTTGCTAGATCAGCCTTGGCGCAAGATGCACCTGCTGCGCTAGTGGTTGACTCTTCTTTCGAGCAACCGGTAATCGCGAGCGCGCTCGCAACAACAAGTGCTAGTAACAAACTGGTCTGCTTCTTCACATTAGCTCCATTTCGTAAGGTGGGGTCTGGCATTTAAATCTGCCCGAAGCGTAATCAGGGCTAAGTATTAGTGTCTAGTTGCGAATGAACTGCAGTCGCAATGCCTTCTCGCCTCGGTTACGCTCACGCCATGACTTCAGTGACGCCATTTCTCTGGTTCGACAACAACGCACTTCAAGCAGCCGAGTTTTATACCTCGCTGATTCCAAACTCTGAGATTAAAGATGTAAATCGCAGCCCTGTTAGTGGCGATGTCTTCTCGCTGACTTTTAGCGTTGCCGGGCGCGAATTCTTTGCTCTAAATGGCGGGCCACACTATGAATTCACGCCTGCGATTTCATTATTTATCGAATGCGCCGATCAGGCTGAAGTAGATAAGTACTGGAATGCGCTAACTGCCGATGGCGGCGAAGAAAGCCGATGCGGGTGGCTAAAGGATCGTTGGGGGCTTTCCTGGCAGATTATTCCAAAGCGTTTAGGTGAAGTTCTTTCGCACTCAGATCCAGTGAAAGCAAAAGCTGCAATGGATGCGATGCTTGCCATGAACAAAATTATTATTTCTGAATTAGATGCAGCGGTAGGAGCCTAAAGTGAAAGCAATTCAAATTACTAAATTTGGCGGACCTGAAGTTATGGAATATCTGGATTTACCAGATCCAGAATTAAAAGGTAGCGAAGAGTTAATCGCTGTGACTGCCATCGGAATTAATTACGCCGACACACACCAAACCGAAAATAGTTATCTTTCAAAGCAGGAATTACCACTTGTGCCGGGCATTGAAGTTGTAGGAACTACATCAGATGGTCGCCGCGTTTTAGCACCGGTCGGTGCCGGGGGATATGCGCAACTAGCTGCTGTACATCCGCGTTCCATGATTGAAATTCCAACTGGCGTTTCAGATCAACAAGCACTTTGCATGTTGGTGCAAGGCAGCACTGCTTGGCATATTTTAAAAACTGTCGGCCATGTAAAAGCTGGCGAGTCTGTAGTTATCCATGCAGCTGCTGGCGGTGTCGGCACCATCGCAATTCAATTAGCAAAAATGTGGGGCGCCAAAGTAATCGCTTCAACTTCATCACCGGAAAAATCTGCCCTTGCTAAAAAACTTGGCGCTGATGTAACCATCGATGCCAATAGCGATGATTTAGCTGCCGCAATTTTGGCGGCAAATGAGGGAAAGCCAGTTGATTTAATTCTGGAAATGGTCGGCGGCAAAACCTTCGATGCCAGCTTGGCAGTACTTGCGCCATTTGGTCGCTTGATCACATACGGAATGGCATCGCGAACACCACCTGCCTCGATTAACCCTGCTGTCTTGATGGGTGGCAGTAAAACGATCACCGGTTTCTGGCTCTCACATTGCTTCGGCAAAAAAGAGCTAATGAACGATGTAATCGCTGAACTCTTCCAACTTGTAGTCGCTGGAAAATTGCACCCAGTTATAGGTGCGACCTTCCCGCTCTCCAAAGCAGGGGATGCTCACCGAGCAATGCTCGCCCGCCAAACAACGGGTAAGATTGCGCTAGATCCAGCCCAATAACTGGATCTAACTGGATCTAACTGCTCTGAATTTTCGCCATTTTTCGATTTACCGAGTGAGCCTGTACGCTCAGGGACTGATCAACGCCCCCCTAGCTCAGTCGGTAGAGCGTTTCCATGGTAAGGAAAAGGTCACCGGTTCGATTCCGGTGGGGGGCTCGAAAGTGTTTTACCGTTTAATCCCTGGCGGGATAGCTCAGCTTGGTAGAGCAAGCGGCTCATAATCGCTGTGTCGTGGGTTCAAATCCCGCTCTCGCTACTAGTAGGACCGTTTTAACTTGGCAAAACAAGCGTGAATTTCGCGCATTGAGCAGGCTCAGGTAACCTAGCCCTCTCAATTAAGAGCAGATACATCTATAAAGGAGCATCACCATGGCAAGCAAGAGCGCGGACGTTCGTCCAAAGATCACCATGGCATGCGTAGATTGCAAAGAGCGCAATTACATCACCAAGAAGAACCGCCGCAACGATCCAGACCGTATGGAACTTAAGAAGTTCTGTCCAGGTTGCAAGTCTTCAACTCTTCACCGCGAAACCCGCTAATGATCAGCCCCGATTCGGTCGGGCGCACCTTCGCTGGTGCAAATGCGACAACTATTACGCAATCTGAAATTTCCGATTTTGCTGCCGTCTTTGGCGAATCTGATTATTCGGTAGCGACACCAACTTTTTCTATTCGCGTTTCACTCGACCAATTACAGGTAATTCTGACTGACCCAGAAGTTGGCATCAACTGGCAGCGAGTTGTGCATGGCGATCAAAAATTCGAAATCCATCGTCCGATTGTGGCCGGTGATGTGCTGACTTGTGATGCGACGATTGAAAGCTATCGAGTCGCAGCTGGCAACGAATTCATCAATGTGAAATCTGATTTACGAAATGGCGATGAATTAGTTTGTACCAACTGGTGCACGATCGTGGTGCGCGCATGATGCAAGAACGAATCTTTAAAATCGATCGCGAACTCTTAAAGCGATATGCGGATGCCAGTGGCGATCAGAATCCCATTCATCAAGATGAAGCTTTTGCTAAATCAGTCGGGCTTCCCGATGTGATCGCACATGGCATGTTGACTATGGGTTTAGTCGGCCAATATGTCAGTGATTGGGCAGGCGGATCAGCCAATGTTAAAGAGTTTTCAGCACGTTTCACCAAGCCAGTTGTAGTGCCAGCAAATACCACTGTCGAATTAGTTGTTAATGGCACTGCGACAGAAGAAGCAGGGCTTTATCGAATCGAGCTAACTGCAACTGTAGATGGCGTTAAAGTCCTAGGTATGGCTAAAGCTTTAGTTAATAAGGAATAGGACAAAAGGTGAGTGCACCAGACTCGGTTGTTGAATTAGCCAAAGCTCGCCAAGCAGCACGAGCAAATAAAGATTTCGCGCTTGCTGATTCGTTGCGCGATCAGATTCTTGCCGCTGGGTTTGAAATAGCCGATGTCGCAAGTGGCTTTGAATTAGCGCCTAAATCTCGCTATCCCATTATTGAAAAACTTCGCGATCTAAAGCCCTTTGCACTTCATGCACATGACTTAACAGTCCTGCTGGTAATTGATGGATTTATTGATGATGCTATTACATGTATTAATTCGATCAAAGCAAATAGCGATTGCAATATTGCAGTTCTTTCAATCGGCCCTGCTGGCGCATTAGTAGATACTATTGATCAACGAACGGCACTCGTTGAGATTGCCGAATCAGGTTATGGCGAAGCGGTTAATGCGTTGCTTAAGAATGTAGATAGCAAATATGTAGTTCTAATGGATCCATCGACCACATTTACCGGTGATCCAATTACGCCAGTAATCGCCGAACTTAATAAAGGTGAATTTGTAGCGGTTGGTTGGAAAGGCGGCTTAGTTAACTTAGCCGATGACTGGCGCAGCACTGAAGACAAGGGCGATGGCGAAGTCGATGTGCTCTTTAGTTATTTCTTAGCGGTTGATCGAGTTGCCGCCCTTGAAGTTGGTGGCATTAATCAACGAGCCATTTATTATCGCAACGCTGATATTGAATTTTCTCTTAAGTTACGTCACGGCATGGGCCATTTGTTGCAGATGCAGCTACCGCTCGAACAGGGTCGCCATCACGGTTATCACGATGCTGATCCGCAATATCGCGAGCTGCAATCAAAGAAGAATTACGATCGAATCTTGGAACGCTTCCGCGGTAAAGAGGCGATCTTGAGCCCACGTCGCTAACCTTTAGCCATGGCCGATCTTTCCGAATTCACCAGCCTGCATGTTGGGGGACCGGCGCGCAATTTTGTGGAAGTCGCAACTGAAGCCGAAATCATTGCCGCCCTCGAGGCAGCTGGCGATTCGCCTGTATTAATAATTGGCGGCGGCACCAATATGTTAATTAGCGATGCTGGTTTTGAGGGCACTGTAATCCGAATCAGCAACAGCCAGGTTAATGAAGAAATCGATGCTTGTAGCGGTGCGACGTTAACTATTGGCGCTGGCGAAAATTGGGATGAGTTTGTTGCTTCGACTGTTGAACGCGGATTTGCCGGCCTAGAAACGTTAAGTGGAATTCCGGGCACTGTAGGCGCAGCGCCAATTCAGAATATCGGCGCTTATGGCCATGAAGTCGGTGAATTTATTACTCGCGTTCGTACCTATGACCGCCAGAAAAAAGAACTTAAAACTTTCACCAATAGCGAATGTAATTTCACTTACCGCAACTCAATTTTTAAATCCGAACCGGGTCGATATGTAGTTCTAGATGTGGCTTTTCAAATTCGCCGCGGCGAGATGTCAGACTCAATTACATATGTCGAATTAGCTAAGAAACTTGGCGTTGAAGTTGGCGAGCGGGTACCAGTTAAGAAAGTGCGCGAAACTGTTTTAGAGCTACGTGCCGCAAAAGGAATGTTGCTATCGCCGACTGATAAAGATTCTTGGTCGGCTGGTTCCTTTTTTACCAATCCAATTGTCAGTAAAGCTGTTGCAGATCAATTGCCAGCAGATGCACCTCGTTGGCCGACTAGCGATGGGCAAGTAAAGACATCTGCGGCTTGGTTAATTGAACGCGCAGGAATTAAAAAGGGTCAATCGCATGGCGGCGCAAAAGTTTCTACCAAGCATGTATTAGCGCTAACAAATTCCGGCAGTGCAACTGCAACCGAAATTACCGAGTTAGCAAAGATTGCTAGCGCCGCAGTTAAAGCAAAGTTCGGCATTGAATTACAACCAGAAGTTAATCTGATCGGAATTACTTGGTAAGTACTTAACTGCTGCTAGTTACTTTCCTCAATAAGCTTCTTGATCCGACCAATACCTTCAACGATATCTTCATCGCCAAGTGCGTATGAGAAGCGTAAATAGCCTGATGGGCCGAAAGCCTCACCTGGTACTGCTGCAACTTCAACTTCTTCCAGAATCAAGGTTGCTAATTCGGCTGACGTAGTAGGGGTTTTACCGCGAATGGTTTTACCAAGCACGCCTATAACTGATGGATAAACGTAGAACGCACCAGTTGGAGTCGGGCAAGAGAAACCAGGAATTTCATTTAGTAGCGAAACAATTAACTTACGACGACGATCAAATGCTTCACCCATCTTATGCACTGCTGCTAAGTCACCTGTTAGGGCAGCAATAGCAGCGCGCTGCGAAACGTTTGAAACGTTACTAGTTAAATGGGATTGCAAGTTAGTTGCAGCTTTGATGACATCCTTAGGACCAATCATCCAGCCCACGCGCCAACCTGTCATTGCATAAGTTTTTGCAACACCATTAAGAATGATTGTTGTATCAGCTAGGCCTGGAACCAATACCGGCATGCTTGGTGCAGTCGCATCGTCGTAAAGCAGGTGCTCGTAAATTTCATCAGCGATGATCCAGATATTATTTTTTAGCGCCCATTCACCAATTGCTTTAACTTGCTCAACTGAATAAACCGAACCAGTTGGATTACTCGGAGAGCAGAATAAAAGCGCCTTAGTCTTTGGAGTACGCGCAGCTTCAAGTTGTTCAACCGAAACTAAATAGTTCTGTGTTTCATCAGCGAAAACTTCAACGGCTTTACCACCAGCAAGTTGAATACATTCTGGATAGGTAGTCCAGTAAGGCGAAGGCAGTAGAACTTCATCGCCAACATCTACGATAGTTGCAAATGCTTGGTAAACCGCTTGCTTTCCACCATTGGTAACTAGAACTTGGTCGGCTGTGATTTCATAATTTGAATCGCGCTTAGTCTTTGCCACAATCGCATCGCGCAGATCAGGTAAACCTGGTGTTGGTGAATAGCGATGGTTGGCAGGAACCTTGGCTGCAGCAGCAGCTGCCTCAACGATGTAATCAGGTGTTGGAAAGTCAGGTTCTCCTGCACCAAAGCCAATAACTGGGCGGCCAGCAGCTTTAAGGGCCTTAGCCTTGGCATCAACGGCGAGGGTCGCAGATTCTGCGATAGCGGCAATTCGTGCGGAGATTCTGGTCATGGCCTAAGTCTGCCGTATGAGCAGGAGTGCTGCGATCCCGATTTTCTATGATCTTGACCCGCTCTGAGCGTAAAAAGCCAGTTAGACCTAAGACCCCTTGAGCCCCTACAATTCGACGCTCACGAGGGATTTGGTAAATCGTATGGTTTCGCCATGCCCGCGCGAAGGGCAGTAGCTCAATTGGCTAGAGTTGCCGTCTCCAAAGCGGCCGGTTGGGGGTTCGAGTCCCTCCTGCCCTGCAAGTACGGCCCTGTTTGCGAAAGTCGCAAGCAGGAACATTAGTTAGTTAGGAATGCGAATATGACTGAAGAAGTCAAAGAAACCGAGAAACTCGGAATCTTCGCGCGCATTGGCCTGTTCTATCGCCAAGTCGTTTCCGAACTAACCAAAGTTGTTTGGCCAACTCGTAAACAGTTGACCACATACACAGCCGTTGTATTAGTTTTCGTAACATTCATCATCGCAGTGGTATCACTGCTCGACTTGGTATTAACCAAGATCGTTTTCTGGATCTTCGGGTAAAAGGTAAAAATAAATGACACTTGAAGAGACTCCAGATGCATTCGAAGCAGCGCTAGCAGCAAATGCTGCTGACGTTGCCGTTGAATCAAATGTTGAAGAGATTGTAGAAGTTGATAACGAGGAAGCTACTTCTGCAGTTGAAACAACAGTTGACTCAGATGAAGACCCAATTGATGGTCCAATCGAAACTGATGAGAATGATCCAAACGCGGAATTCCGCCGCACTCTACGCAGTGCGATTGGCGATTGGTATGTGGTTCATTCATATGCCGGTTACGAAAAGAAGGTAAAGGGCAACCTTGCCAACCGCACAGTCTCTTTAAATATGGAAGATTACATTTTCCAAGTTGAAGTGCCTGAAGAAGAAGTTATGGAAATTAAAAATGGTCAGCGCAAGATGGTTAAGCGCAACATTTATCCAGGCTACGTTCTTGTGCGCATGGATCTAACTGATGAATCTTGGTCAGTAGTTCGTAATACCCCTGGTGTTACAGGCTTCGTTGGTAACGCTCACAATCCAAGCCCACTCAGCATGGATGAAGTTGAAAAGATTCTGGCTCCACGTCCTGTGAAGAAGTCAGATAAGCCAGATATTCGCGTAGTTGATTTCGAAGTTGGCGAGTCAGTCACCGTTATGGATGGCCCATTCGCAACGCTTCCAGCATCAATCTCCGAGATCATGCCAGAACAGGCAAAACTCAAGGTTTTGGTATCGATCTTTGGTCGCGAAACACCTGTTGAACTTTCATTTAACCAAGTACAGAAGCTCTAAGCCGCTAACCCGAAAATTTAAAAAGAACCGAGAAAAGGAAAAAGCAAAATGGCCCCAAAGAAGAAGATCACTGCGCTAATTAAGTTGCAGATCCAGGCTGGCGCAGCAACACCTGCTCCACCAGTGGGTCCTGCTCTCGGTCAGCATGGCGTAAACATCATGGAGACCGTTAATGCGTACAACGCTGCAACTGAATCTCAAAAGGGTCAGATCATTCCGGTCGAGATCAGCGTTTACGAAGATCGCTCATTCACATTCATCACCAAGACACCTCCTGCATCACGTTTGATCTTGAAGGCTGCTGGCGTTGAAAAGGGTTCAGCTATTCCTCACAAGACCAAGGTTGCAAACATCACCATGGCTCAGGTTCAGGAAATTGCAAAGATCAAGATGGAAGATCTAAATGCAAATGACATTGATGCAGCTAGCAAGATCATCGCTGGCACTGCTCGCTCAATGGGAATTACAACTAACGGCTAAGTCCAACTAAAAAATAGAATTCTTAATTCAACCGAATTAAGAAGTGGGAGAACCGCGCTGGTTCGTTAACCACAAACCTACGGAGTTCGTAAGAGCTCTAGAAAAGAAGGTCAGAAATGAAGCGCTCAAAGAAGTATGTAGAAGCTGCAGCGAAGGTCAAGAAGGATCACCTTTACACCCCGCTTCAAGCAGTTACCTTGGCGAAGGAAACATCAACTGTTTCATTCAACGCCTCAGTTGAAGTAGCACTTGTTCTCGGCGTAGATCCAAAGAAGGCCGATCAAGCAATTCGCTCAACTGTTAACTTGCCACACGGAACCGGTAAGACTGCTCGCGTTCTAGTATTCGCAAACGGTGATAAGGCTGATGCAGCTCGTGCTGCAGG
>JACCDW010215660.1_pt1 | contig 12382 bp, 20 predicted proteins | sample 7449781 | NCBI WGS metagenome assembly JACCDW01 (sample SAMN15323449, study PRJNA562643) | freshwater metagenome | isolation source: river surface water | place: USA:Blue River Watershed | collected 2017-08-18
AGTAATAGCATGGCTCGCTCTCCAATGTACACGGAGAACCTTGTCCAAAGCGGAAAGCCAATGATACTAGTAATGTAGACCCATAGGGAATACACATTTGGTAGCAAGAGGATAGTAAACCGTGCTATTACTTAAAGTAAAGTTTTGGTAGTTATGCGTTGAAAGCGTAAACTACCCGGAAGTGGAACTGAGATTAGGATGGACAACCGTGTTGTTACGGATGACTTCGGTCTTCCGAGGTTTAAACAACGATCAACGCTCAATCAGTCTTGAAAACTGATCGTGCTTGTATGCTCCAGTCTATAGAACATTTGCACTTTGAACCTGGAAATATGCGAGCCTTCTGCATGTTGTGTATTGTAGATTGCTTGTAGAGGTGGATCCCTGAAGCCTCATTTGCACATTGCCTGGTTCATTACTTGCAGTTTCATTTCTGTTTCGGGCGGTTAGCTCAGGGGTAGAGCAGTGGTTTTACACGCCGAAGGTCGGGAGTTCGAAACTCTCACCGCCCACCATTTAATTAGGAGTAACAGTGTGAACATATTTGAATGGCTCAAGACTGTACTAATTGTTTTCTGGATGCCAATAATTGTGTTCATCATTTTAGCTCTTTACATTGAGTGAGTGCTATGTTAGAATGTTTAATTATCGGTGACAGCATTGCGGTGGGTGTAAGCCAAGTTAGAAAAGAGTGTGTGTCAATCGCTCAGAGTGGAATAAATTCTAGAGATTGGAACAAACAGCATCTGAACAAGCTACAGCCTACCAAGACATTAATAATTAGTTTAGGTGCTAATGACTACAGTTCTCTAAAGACAGAAGACAACTTGAGAGAAATTAGGAAGAAGGCACAAGCAGATAGAATATTCTGGTTGCTGCCCAGCAGTTCACTTAAACCAACACAGGTTGATATAGTTAAGAGAATTGCAAATGAATTTGGTGATGTTATAATAAACAGACCCGAATCGAATATGAGTCCTGATGGAGTTCATCCAACTGGTCAGGGCTACAAAGAATTGGCTAACAGAACAAAATAAGTTTCCGTTTATTCAGCAGGTGTTGCAAAAATACAACACCTTTTGAGCCAGAATTTTTAAGAAAACTCTTGACAGAGATAAATAACTACGCTATACTGTAGGAACAGTAAAGAAACAAACAGGAAAGAAAGACCAAAATGACTAAGCATACTTTTAAACAACAGATGTTTTGCATTCGCTGGTATCACACCGGGCGGGGGTCTGTCTTGATCTGATTTGAGAACAAGATAGTTTCAAAAACCCCCGGAATGTTAAAACTCCGGGGGTTTTCTTTTATACGGTGCAAGTGGAAACGAGGTCCCAAAGCACTTTAAAAAATAAACGGGCGGACTAGGGGATGAAGTCTGTGGCGATAACGCAGATGGTAAAATCCTAGGGTAGTAAAGAGCATAGAGCTGATATGGGCTGAGATGCCGCAGACTGTGCTTTTTACTACACACTCTCCTTTCACCCTATGACGGTGTCAAAAAGCATAGCAGAGAGTGTTACACATTTTGGGGGCTGTTCTCTGCGGTGGACTGTAAATCCATTGCCTTATAATTGCAGAGTGGCTGGCGGTTAGGTTCGATTCCTTCAGTCCCCACCATACAGCCGTGTAGCTCAGAGGAAGAGCAAACGCTTGATAAGCGTTAGGTCGACATTTCGAAACTGTCCACGGCTACCATATACCCTTGGTGTTTAACGGCAGCATAACGGTCTCCAAAACCGCTGGAGGGGGTTCGAATCCCTCAGGGTATGCCAATTTTGCTCGCTATAGTTCAACAGGATAGAACAAGACACTCCTAAGGTTTAGATCCTAGTTCGAGTCTAGGTAGCGAGGCCAATTTATGTAGCGGTGTCGCCGAATGGTTAGGCTACAGTCTGCAAAACTGTTTTATGTGGGTTCAAGTCCCATCCGCTACTCCAAAAAAGTTATTGACAAAGGCGTTTAACCGTTGTATTGTACGAATAAGATTTAAGGACGCTTAACTCAGTGGCTAGAGTATCTGACTTTTAATCAGAGAGTCGTGGGTTCGAATCCCACAGCGTCCACCATTTTTTGAAGAAGGAAACACAACAATGATAGTACCTGGTGTAATAATGGTTATGACTTTGGTTAGTTTTGACGGTGCAGCATCAGTTGGTGTTGTACCTTATAAGAGTTATAAAGAATGTCATGCAAGCCTAAAGCATCCTGTTGATAAGAGCAGGTATGCTTATGCTGATAGGGTTTGTATGAACGATCCGAGTACAGTAAACAGTCTAGCAACTGCTGAAGGTAAGACTCCCCGAGCGGGCGGCCCTAAGAGCGGTTGGAAGGACTGATAAAGAATACGTAGACAGCCGCCGTTGACCCGTGGCGGACTACGGTATAAAGCAATAAGTCCTGTGGAATGCAGGGGTCCGGATCCGTCTCCAAAACGGTGGGGCTAACGGGTTGCCAAATTTATTGGGGTGTCGTCTAATGGTAGGACACTGGATTTTGATTCCAGGTATCGAGGTTCGAGTCCTTGCACCCCAGCCATTCAATGGCAGCATAGCATAATGGTAGTGCGACGGTCTCATACGCCGTGCTGTATAGGTTCGACTCCTATTGCTGCTACCAACTTATTTGATGAACATATCAGTGTAAGTCCCGCTTAAGATGCGTGTCAATAGGCATCTGGTATGTTCTTCTAATAAGTTTATTGGACCGTTAACTCAGTTGGTAGAGTAGCTGACTCTTAATCAGAAGGTCGGGGGTTCAAATCCCTCACGGTCCACCATTTACGGCTCTTAACTCAATGGATTAGAGTGCCAGTCTTCGAAACTGGAGGTTGGGGGTTCGAGTCCCTCAGAGCCGGCCAAACATAGTGCTGTCTTAGTGTAATGGTAAGCACCCGAGTTTGTGGATCTCGGAGTTCTGGTTCAAGTCCAGGAGACAGTGCCAATTTTATCGCCTTAGCTCAGCTGGATCAGAGCACTTGCCTACGAAGCAGGGGGTCGGGAGTTCGAATCTCTCAGGCGATGCCATTTATGGTGTTCGTAGTGTAACGGTTTAGCACACTTGTCTGTGAAACAGGTAGAGCGAGTTCAACTCTCGTCGTTCACCCCAAATATGCCATAGTAGCTCAGTTGGTAGAGCACCGGACTGAAAATCCGGGTGTCACTGGTTCGACCCCAGTCTTTGGCACCATATAATGCCGGTGTAGTGTTAGTGGCTAGCACAACTGTTTGTGGAGCAGTAAGAGTTGGATCGAAACCAACCGTCGGTACCACTTGACAAATTAAAAAATTGATAATATAATAAAACATGTATACAGTAAATTGGAATGGTGTAAGCGGCACTGATAAATCGCTAGAATTTCCTAACTTAGATTCTGCTATGTTGTTTAGCAAGTCGTTGGGAACGTTTGTAACTATTACAGATGGTAAGATTGAAATTGTAGGCAAGTTTGGTGCTGATTCTGTAAAGGAAGGTGTTCTTCCAGACGGATCAAACTATAATTGGTACAAGAGAAGAAAGCCAGGATAAAATGAACGAAACTCTGTTGATACTTCTGTTGCTGTTTACCAAACACTTTATTGTAGATTTTCCTCTGCAAAGAGACTATCAACTAAAGCACAAAGGAACGTATGGGCATACCGGAGGTATATTGCATTCTGGACTGCACGGAATTGGTACTTGGTTGTGTTTGGTAATGTTTACACCGTTTGCTGTTTGGTTGGCCTTTGTTGATTTTGTAATACACTATCACATTGATTGGGCCAAAATGAAATTAAACAAGAAACTAGGTTATGGACCCGCACAAGAACAGTTTTGGTGGTTATTGGGATTAGATCAATATCTACATGCACTAACGTATATTGGCCTAGTATATTTGATTACACCATGAAACATGATCTTATGAGATTACCTTGCGGCGGAACTGCCTACTTTGACGAATCTAGCGGTATTTCGTATCGCTGTGAATGTGGTGCTGTAGTGGGTAGTATCGGTCAGCCACAGTGGTGCAAAGATGAAGCGCAAAAGTGGGAAAATTGGAAAGCTCTTGGTGGCAAAGGTTGGGACTATTTTGCAGAGGTGGAACATGAAGACTCGTGAAGAAACTATTACAAGTATGTGCTATACTTGGCGGCATGATTATGGACTGATTAAACATGCGGATCCGAGAGGTTATAGTTTTCCTTTTGAATCAGGAATGACGCAAGAAGAAAGAGTAGTACTGTGGAATCAGATGGCACAAATTTTTGATAACGATATTGCGCCTCTGCTGAATCAATACAAAGACCTTTTAAGTGGCGACTCGGTTGTTCTTCCTAAGAACAGAGAACATGCTGAAAATATGGTTAGAGTTGGAATGTTTTATTTGGAGAACACAGATGCCTTGGATTCAAAATGTAAGCCTTGCTGATGTACGCAAAGGACATCACATTCGGGTAGGCGATAATAGTATGCTGATCCAGATTGTAGATCCAGACATGGATCATCCTGAGCCTGCACATCAGTTTAGGGAAATTCATCAGTTTAAGTTTTTGGACTTAGAAAAAAGCGATGACTGCATCAATGATGCATGGAAAGTCAGTGATGAACAAGCAGAGCAGTTAGTAAAACTGTTGATACATGCATTAGAAAAAAGAATGGATGTTGTAGTTCACTGCCATGCAGGAATATGTCGTAGCGGCGCTGTAGCAGAAATAGGTGTTATGCTGGGCTTTGCTGATGCAGAAGCCTTCCGTAGTCCTAACCTGTTGGTCAAGCACAAGATGATGAAGGTGTTGGGTTGGACCTACGACTCGGACGAACCTCACACTATCAATGGTGTAGCAGTACCGCAGGACTGGTCCAATGACAACGAAAAGGTTTTTACCCTAGCTCGCGCTCGCCGTGAGCGTAGAGAACGAGAAGGAGATATCTAATGCCAAAATGTTATCAACTAATTGGGGTGCCGGGTAGCGGCAAGAGCACTTGGTACTCTAACCAAGATTGGGCCAAAGACTGCGTGTACGTTTCTACGGATAGATATGTAGAAATCTATGCTGAGTCAGTTGGAAAGACTTATAACGAAGTGTTTGACGAGTTTATGCCTGAGGCTGTAAACTTGATGTGCCAAGATGTCATTATGGCACGTGAACAGGACAAGGATATCATTTGGGATCAAACGTCTGTGAGTGTAAAAAGCCGCAAGAAGAAGTTCAACATGCTTCCGGATTATGAACACGTTGCTGTTGTGTTTATTACACCAGACAAGGATGAATTGGAAAAAAGATTGGCAAATCGTCCAGGAAAGAACATTCCTCCACACATCATGCGTAGCATGATTGACAACTTCCAATTTCCAACTGAAGCTGAGGGCTTTGACGAAATTTGGTACGCTAGCTAACTATCGTAAAACACAGTACTTTTGGACCCTGTCAATTAACGGTTGACAGGGTTTTCTTTTGAGCGTATAATATAAACAATGAGAGGGAAATATGACTACTTGGGTAACAAGCGACTTGCATTTTGGGCATCAAAACATCATGCGTTTCTGTCCACAAGCGCGGGAAAGATTTAGAAACGATTTAGGCTATATGAATGAGCAAATGATTGTGGAATGGAATTCTATGATCGGCTCGGAAGATACAGTCTACATCTTAGGCGATGTAGCATTTTTGCCAGCCGACAAGGCTGTGGCAATTATGCGACGCTTAAACGGAACAAAGATTTTAATTGAAGGAAATCATGATCGCAAGCTGTTGAATGATCCTGCGTTTCGTAGCTGTTTTGCTCATGTACACCAGTATCTGTGCATTACCTACGACAAGACTAGGGTTGTGATGTTTCACTATCCTATCGCTGAATGGGATCAAATGCACCGTGGTGCTGTTCATTTACACGGTCACTTGCACGGTGGCAAGAGTGGATTGGAAGAATATCGTGCAAGAGACATGGGTATCGATGCAACAGGAATGATTGCTGTTACTATGGAACGTGCAATCGCTGATGCAATGACAGGCAAAATAAAAGGTCATCATGACACTGTAATGTAAAGGAGGCTAAAATGGACGTTGTTGAACATGCTAGAATTTTTGCAACGGCAGCACACGCCGGTGCAGGACAAGTTCGTAAGTACACCGGCGAGCCCTACATCGTCCATCCTGCCGAAGTTGTGAGTATTGTTAAGTCAGTACCGCACGAGCCTGAGATGCTAGCAGCGGCATGGTTGCACGATGTAGTAGAAGATACTGATGTTTCTTTGGAACTGATCTGGGACGAGTTTGGCGCTATTGTTACGAGCTACGTTCAATGGCTAACCAACCCTAGCACCAAGGCAGATGGTAACAGAGCAGCTCGCAAGGCCAAGGATCGTGATTTCATGTCTCGGGCACCTGTGGCTGTTAAGACCGTTAAGTTGGCAGATTTAATCTCCAACTGCTCTAGTATCCTACAACACGATGAAAAGTTTGCTAGGGTCTACCTTGAGGAAAAGAGGCTGATGCTTGAAGTTCTTCGTGAAGGCGATCAAGAACTATGGGCTCGAGCCGCAAATATCGTTGGAGATTAAAATGTTTAAAGACGAACTAAAGGAGTACGTAGAAACTAGCGGGTTGGTGAATATGAAGCCTGCCGGCGAAGGTATCTACGTACTCAAGTACAAGAAGAAGGTATTCTACGATAACCTGTGGAACGACTACATTGCCGAATGCCGCGGGTCAATCGTAGATGCCGACTTCAACCTAGTGTCGTATCCATTTACCAAGATCTATAACTATGGTATCGAAAAGGCTGCGCCTGTACTGCCTGCAGATACTCATGTTTGTGCATATCGTAAGGTTAACGGCTTTATGGTTGCTTGTACTTGGTACAAGGGCGATGTTCTAGTGTCTACTACAGGTAGCACAGACTCAGACTATGTTCGTATGGCTAAGGAAATGATGCTGACCCATATGTCGTGGGCTGACTGGCAATTGGCATTTTGTAAGGCAGACATGCAACATTTGACTGTTATGTTTGAGTGTGTTCATCCCAATGATCCACACATTATTCCAGAAGTGCCAGGTATGTATGTGCTAGGCTATCGTGAAAACGAATGGAATAGCAAGGTTGGACATAACCCTACAGTTTTGGAAATTATGAGCAAGGAGTTTAACTGCTTCATGCCAGAAGTTTACAATACTACTGTGGGAAACTTAGTTGAACAAACTAAGAACGTTCGTCACGAAGGATTTGTGTTTTATGCAAGAGATGGTGTAAGTGCTAAGATCAAATCACCATACTACTTGACTTCAAAGTGGGTTGCTCGCAATCCACGTACAGACAAGCTAGTGGATTTGAATAAGGACATCAAGCACAATCTAGACGAAGAATACTATCCGCTGGTTGACGCAATCCGTGCTAACATAGTAGAATATACTGCAATGGACGAGCAAGCTCGTTTAGCTTGGGTAAGGGAACAGTTAGCATGCTAGACGAAAGTCATTTGCCAGTAGCAGAACAGAGTCTAGTCTTCCGCCTTCGAAAGAGGGCGGAGATTAGGCGTCAGAATAGTGATCGAAAAAGTGTTCAGGAAGGTCGTCCTGATCGCATATCTGATCTGCTCGAAGAAGCCGCCGACGAAATCGAAAAGCTGCGGGCGGCGCTGAAGCGGGCCCGGCGCGATGCGCTGAAAGAAGCGGCGCGGGTGGCACAAAGTTATGATCAAGGCGGTGACTACGGCGCAGCAGCGCGGCACATATCCGCAAACATTCTCGCAATTATGGAAATAGGAAGCGCCGCGCTGGGAGAAAAGGAATGAGCAAAGTTTCAAAAAGTCCTGAACGAAATACTTTCCAAAAAAATGCTTACATAGAGCGTTGTAAAAAGGAAGGTAAAATTCCTAATGAAGGCTACATAAAAATGTATGAGAATGAGCAACTGCTTGACGAGCAATGGGCAGAAAGCGAGGATCATTCTAATGACATGGAGTGGGATCTTCGCACCACCGATTGGATCTTAGCAAAGGTACGTGCATCTGACACTTATGCACAAAATCTCTATGCGGCTATGTGCAACAATGATTTCCAAAAGCTAGAAGTCATGCCAATTCTTAAAGAAGAAGTTTGGCACTGTTCGTGGCGTTATGCAGGTGGCATCATTGCTGACATGCAAGAGAAGGGTGACTACATTGATTGGTACTGCTCTGGCATAGGCGATGGCTTGGGCAACGGAGACGGTGATGGATCCAAAGGATACGTTGGGGAAAGTGTAGTAACTGACGAAATTAGAGAAGACCTAAAACGTTTGGGTTGGATTGTAGTAGATTGGAAAAACGATGAGTGAAATGGGTGATATGAAGTTCACCACGGCCGGTGACATAATGAAGGATCAGGAGATTGCACGACTGCGAGCAGCCGTGCAGGATCTAGCCAAGTATATTTGGCGAGGTGATTGGGTTAAATTACACCCTGAGACTAGGCTTGTAGTGGGAGAAATTATGTTAGAAAAAAACGAAAGCTTCACGCATTGTGAAGATTGTCCTAACCCTAATAATTGCCTTACAGAATGTGTAATCAATAGCTATGTTAATGAAGATGTAGCAAAGATTAGAGGAGAGGACGAATGAGATGGCAATCAAAAGATCCTAAGAAAGAGTTCGAGTGGTGCGCCTGGTTTGCATGGTATCCAATCAAGACTGCTTGTGGTACCAATGTGTGGCTGGAATATGTTGAGCGTCGAAAAAATGCGTTTAGACCTTCTCTAATGGAAGGTTATCACTTTGGGACTGAATATAGGCTGGGAGGAAAGGAATGAGCGAAGAACTATATCAATACATAGCCTGTGATTATTTTGCTACAGGTGAAGGCAGGACTATATGCCTTCTAATTACGCGAGCATACCCGATGAATGAAGACTACGCAACTGAGCCTTCTTTTACAGAAAATGGATTCCATCCAGGCATACTCTCTAACAGTGCCAAGTTCCGTGCGGCACGAGAATTTGTCAAACATTTTGGATCCTACTACGCACAAGGAGCAGAGAATTTACCCAAAGAAGAATTTATTGAAAAATTCGGTAGATTTATTCCTGAACCTGTGTTAAACTTATTAAAGTTAGAAGGTGATGATCGCCCAGGCAATCTATCTTTTAGCCAAAAATTCCATTTTAACTTTAGCTAGAGGAAACTATGCGCACACCAGCAGATGCTATTATTAGACAACTTGAAATACACAACAGCCGCATCAACAAGGAACAGATCCTTGAAGCTGCTATGCAAGAAGGGTTGGATGAATTTTTTGAGGGTGTGCGCATGGCACTGGATCCTCTTGTTACATTTGGAGTGAAGCAGGTTCCAGAAGCTACAGAAGACGGTCAGGGTCTTGCTTGGACCGTCTTCAAAGAATTGGCTGAAAAATTAATCAAGCGAGAACTCACAGGTCATGCTGCTCGAGACTCTATTGAACTCTGCAAAAATATTGCAACCAAAACACAATGGAATGATTTCTATCGTAGGATCCTAATCAAGGACCTGCGCTGTGGCGTTTCAGAAAAGACTGTTAACAAGGTAGCAAAGGATTATCCAAAGTACAGCATTCCTGTATTTGAATGCCAACTTGCACATGATAGTGCCAATCATGAAAAAAAGATGAGTGGCAAGAAACAGATTGAAGTCAAACTAGACGGTGTTCGTGTGCTCACTGTAGTCCGAAAAGACGGACGCATTGATATGTTCTCACGCAACGGCAAGGAGTTTCATAATTTCGGACACATTGCTGAAGAAATCCGCAAGGTAGTCAGTTATGATCCGCTGCCCTATGACTTAGTCCTTGACGGCGAGGTCATGAGTGCTAGCTTCCAAGATCTCATGAAGCAGGTACACCGCAAGAGCGATGTTGCTGCCAGTGATGCTGTCCTGCATCTATTTGATGTTATTCCTTTGGAAGACTTCCAAAAAGGTGTATGGAAAACGCCACAGAGCACTCGCAGCCTTATGGTGCAGGCCTGGGTCCAAAAACATGTGGCTTTTTTACAACATGTCCAAGCACTGGCCTGGGAAACTGTAGACTTAGACACCCCCGAAGGACAAAAACGCTTTGTAGAGCTGAATAAAGCGGCTGTAGACGGTGGTTATGAAGGGGTTATGATCAAGGATGTTGATGCACCCTATGAGTGCAAGCGGAGCCACAGTTGGCTCAAAGCCAAACCCTTTATAGAAGTAACATTAAGTATTACCGCAGTTGAAGAGGGTACAGGACGGAATCAAAATAAAATGGGCGCCTTAGTTTGCGAGGGCGTAGACGATGATAAGAGCATTAAAGTTAATGTGGGTAGTGGCTTCACTGATGAACAGAGAGAAGCGTTTTGGGCGGAGCACGTGGAATTGGATTCGCTTGTTAACAAAGTCGTTGAAGTACGAGCCGACGCTGTTACACAGAATCAAGACGGCTCTTACTCACTGCGTTTTCCACGGTTCCTCCGTTTCCGAGGTTTTGAAAATGGCGAGAAAATATGATATTAGGCGCTCAATGCACAAGGACATGCTGTATGGATCCTTGCTTGAGCTAGCAAAAAACAAACAGGTTTGGTATGAAAGCTCTACGGGTCCAGAATACAGTCACCTAACAGACGAAGGCAAGGAAGCTATCATCCATGTGATCGAAGAAATGTTCCGTGGGTTGCAGACTATCCATAAGCAAGAAATAAGAGAAGAAGCCAAAAATCAGACACTAGAGGCACTCAAAAACTAGAATGGCGAAATACAAAGATAATTTGGATAAGCCTATAAGTTTGGATTTTTTAAAGCCAACACGCTCTAATAATATAGGTACCGTTAATCATGTTTTTTGTAAGTTTCAATTAGGTGCAGACGAAATTGGATTCGCCGAAGATCCAACTATGCATGCTATGAACCAAATTGGTGACTGGACTAAAACGGACAAAGGCATGTGGTGTGTGGAAAATGCCACAGATTTAAAATTGCATATACAGCACGACATAAGCACCCTGCTCTTTCATATCGCAGTCACGGGCAAGTTAACTCCAAAACATTCTACATTTTGGACGCTCAAATTCGGTTGACAGAACTCTGTTTGGCTATATAATAAACATTGTAAGTTAACTCCAGAGGGAAATATGGCAACCAAAACTGCTATCAAAGCACCGCGCAAAAAGAAGGCCCGTTTGGCTCCTAGCATTAAACGTGGCGCTAAAATTACAGGTCCTAACTTTGAAGGTTGGGAAACCTGGTCTGGTGAACAGTATCAAAAATTCCAACGCAATGCTCGCGAGTGGTATTATGAAAATTACAAGCATGCGGATCTGCTGCCTGATGTCTGGGCTTGGATGAAAGAGAACAAGTATACCGCAGAACAGATCAAACATGCTAAGGCTGGTGACATTTCTATTGTTGCCGCAATCAGCTGTAAACTCCTTCGGTCAGGAATGCCTGACTATAACAAAGCATACGACGATTATTGGCAGAGCTTGCCCGGAACTATGGGCGTGATCAAACCTGCTAGTGTTTTTGTCAAAGCCCGAATTGAAGAAGCCATTGAAAAGGGCAAGACAGTTGTAGTTCAAGAGGCTGCTGAAGAAAAGGCCAAAGCTGGTAGATATGTTCCAACCATTCAGGAACGTATTGCTGAGCAGGCTTCGCAGGCAGCTGAAAGCATTGACGAGTGGTTGGAAGGTTTTATTACAGACAAGAAAAATTTTGACCCAAAAGGTTTTGATTTTAAGTCGCATTTCCAAAAAATGGGTGTAACACAGGCCCATGCTCGTAGGATTATGGGTTTTTATGAGAACGTGTTGGAAGAGTTCCGTGAGCTCCAAAACATGCCCACAGCCGCACAGATGAAGAAAATGGATCCAAAACAAGTGGATCTTTTGGAACAGCTCAAAGAAGGCTATAGTCACTTAACCAAGCAGGACGTAGCTAAGTACATTTCTGCGCTAGAGGCGCTTGTAGACGCTTGTACGCTGGTTGTAGACGCCAGCAAAGCGACACGCAAAGCCCGTACACCTAAGCCCAAATCTGCGGATAAGTTGGCATCCAAACTGAAGTACTGCAAAGTGGATTCTAAGAACAGTTTGGCTTCGATTAATCCTGTTGAAATTGTGGGTGCTAGCGAGCTTTGGGTGTTCAACTTCAAGACACGCAAATTGGGCAAGTATGTAGCCCAAAACATCGATCCCACTGGAATGGGTCGTTCTGGTAGCGGACTTAGCATCAAGGGTACTACGATCATCGGCTTCAACGAAGAACTTAGTATTCAAAAGACACTGCGCAAACCCGAACTGCAACTCAAGGAATTTAAGGCAGCAGGTAAGGTTGCACTGCGCAAGTTCTTGGAAAATATCAACACTACTGACACCAAACTCAACGGTCGAATCAACGCTGATACGGTGCTACTCAAGGTCAATTAAA
>JACCDW011886166.1_pt1 | contig 12377 bp, 17 predicted proteins | sample 7449781 | NCBI WGS metagenome assembly JACCDW01 (sample SAMN15323449, study PRJNA562643) | freshwater metagenome | isolation source: river surface water | place: USA:Blue River Watershed | collected 2017-08-18
AGAGCCTTCCAATATACCTACTATTGGAGTTGGTGAAAGTACAGTGCCGCACATACATTTAGCCCATCAAAGAATGGGATTTGACGTTTTTAAAAATAAAAATTGGTTAGACGAAGTAGACGGTACTTTAAAGCTTACTATTGAATTTGCCGATTTTTATAAAAAAGACAGATTATGGGTTCATCCCTTTTTTGATGCCTACGGCAGAGACAGGTCATTTCTCACCAATCGAATTATACGCGGATTAGATGCCCCCACTGTACCACAAGATACTTTTATGTTTGAGAATACAGTTGCGGGTAAGCGAAGATTACATGGATTTATTGATAATGACGCATGGTTCTCAAACTCTAGCTGTACACGAGAAGCTGCGTTTCATATGAATGCGCTATTATATGCAAAAAGTATAAAGGAAAAAACTCTAGCTCGTAAAAATGTTGTATGTTTAGACGACAGTATTGCCACGGTTGATTTAACCGAATCAGGTGAGGTCAAAGATCTCTTACTTAACTCTGGTAATAATATTTCTGCTGATTTGTATATAGATTGTACAGGCTCTCATTCAGTATTGTTAAATGCAATGAATGAACCTTGGATATCTGCGGCGGATAGTTTATATGTAGATGGAGCATGGTTAGTTCAGCTTCCTTATATAGACAAGCAAAAACAACTTAGAAATACTACTTATTGTCATGCGTTAAGTAGTGGCTGGGTTTTTAATATTCCGCTACAGTCTAGAATAGGCACAGGATATATTTTTTCGTCTAATCATCAATCTGATGAATCCGCAGCACAAGAGTTTGCAGATCATTTGCACAAGCAATACGGTTATGATAAGGATAGTTTATCATTTAGGCGATTAAGGTTTTCTACAGGATATCGCAAACGACAGTGGGTTAATAATGTTGTTGGTATTGGCATGAGTAGTTTTTTCTGTGAACCCCTAGAAAGCACGGCTATAGCTATGGCTAATTCTACAGCACTATGCCTTCACGAAGCTTTGCAGAATCAACATTTAGACGTAAATATACTACGTGATAGACTGAATGGTTCTCAATATGAATTAGCTTTAAGTGTTTTAGACTTCGTAGAAATGCATTATACATTAACGGAGCGAGACGATTCTAGTTTTTGGCAAGACTACAAAAATAAGCCTCTAAAAGATTATCAAAAACACTGGATAGAGCTATACTCAACCCGTAAAGATAATAACTATCTTAGTTTAGACGCCATAAAAGAAGAGTTTGGAAACTTCGGAATGTTTTGTAATGTATCATATGCTATGATGTTTTATGGCTATGATATAAAACCTGCTAGGCTATAGTACACTATGTTTGAATGGATACCACAGTGGTTATTTAGTGCCACATTTTTTATAGCATTAGTGCTGTACTTAGTAACTAAAACTGTTAAAATACTGCCATATGCTCAACTGCTACAAGGGTTAAGCATATTGGTAGCTGGTCTTAGTTTATATTTACTTGGAGCCAAATGGCGAGATCAAGTTTGGCATGATCGTGCACAGGCCTTACAGCAGCAAGTGTTAGAGCTACAAGCTAAATCTCAAGAAGAAAATGTAAAGATTGTGGAGCGCGTAGTTACGAAACGTGAAACTATACGCGAACGTGGTCAGGATATAGTACAGTATGTAGATCGCGTGGTAGTTAAAGACAATGAAGTAGTCAAGTATGTAGAGCACTGTCCTAAACTGCCGCAAACAGTTGTTGACACAATAAACAAGGCAGCAAAACCATGAAACTATACATAGCTTTGTGCAGTCTTGCGCTATGTGGTTGCAGCACTGTTGTACCAGTTACACAAAAATTTCCAGATGCACCACAAGTATTACTAGAGCAATGCAAACCGCTAAAAGAAGTTGCTAGCGAAAGTAGCATTGTTGATTTAACAAAAGTAGTAGTAGAGAATTATACGCTTTACTATCAGTGTAGTAACTTAGTTGAGGGCTGGCAACAGTGGTATAAAACCCAGCAACAAATATTTAAGGAGCTTAAATAGTGAACTTAGAGCTAGAGCAACTTCAACAAATTATACCAAAAAATCCATACGTTAGTTACTGGCACAGCGCTCTACAACAGCTGCTACCAGAGTATCAAATAGACACACCACAGCGTATGGCAGCATTTTTAGCGCAGTGTGCCCACGAGTCAGGTAATTTTGTGTTTATAAAAGAAAACTTAAATTACCGCTGGCAATCACTACGCAAAATTTTTCCAAAGTATTTTCCTACAGACCAATTAGCGCAGCAGTATGAGAAGCAGCCTGAACGCATTGCTAACCGTGTATACGCTAATCGCATGGGTAATGGGCCTGAGGAATCTGGTGATGGCTGGCAGTTTTGTGGTCGCGGGCTAATACAACTAACAGGTCGTGATAACTACAACTGGTTTGCAGCCAGTCTTGGAATAACGCCAGAAGAAGCTAGTGAATATATGGAAACCTTTGAAGGTGCAGCACAGTCAGCTTGTTGGTTTTGGGAAAACAACAACCTAAATGCTTGGGCCGATAAAGGTGACATTTTAATGTTAACCAAACGTATTAACGGTGGAACTATTGGATTAGAAGATCGTAAAAAGCACTACGAACACGCACTACACGTGTTTGGAGCTTAACTTAAAAGGAGGCAGAAATGCGTTTTAACAAGTACTTTGCAATATTAACTTTTATAACCAGTTCTGCTTTTGCGCAAACTACAACTACCTACGATTCCAAAACTTTGGTGGATACAAATAATAACAGTACTAGTACTAGTACTGTAACCACCAATAATACAAATACTAGTACAAATAATAGTACTAGTACAAGCACTAGTACAAATACAAACAATAACGTAAACACTAGTACCAGTACTAATACCAATACTAACATCAATCAAAATATTAATAGTGGCACACAAACTATTAATAACAATAACGTCAACAGCGGTACTATGACATACAATAACAATAATGTCAACAGCGGTACTATGACGTACAATAACAATAACGTAACTAGTTCAACCAATGTTAATACTAATAATAATATTAACAGTGGTACTATGACTTACAATAATAACAATAATACTACTAGTACAAATACTAATCACAATATTAACAGCGGTACTATGACTTACAATAACAATAATGTTAACGTAAATACTAGTACAAGTACTAATACAAACACTAATACAAATATTAATACTGGCGACATGACCAACCGTAATATTAATACTAGTACAAGTACTGCAACCAGTATAAATACTAATAATAATGTTAATACTGGCGATATGACCAACCGTAACTTTAACACCACTACCAGCAACAACACTTCGCAAAATACAAACGTTAACCAAAATATTAACAGCGGCACTATGACCAATGTTAATCAAAACACTAGCGAAGTTGTGCAGCGAGTTATACAGCCACCAGCAACAGCAATTGCGCCAGCTATGTTAAGTGGTGGAAATCAAGATCTTTGCAGTACTGGTAGTAGTGGCAGTGTTCAAACACAAATTGTTGGTGTAAGCAGTGGCGGAACAGTTCGTGACTTAAATTGTGAGCGTTTAAAGTTAAGCAAAACCTTATTTGACATGGGCATGAAAGTTGCTGCAGTAGCAACAATGTGTCAAGACAGACGCGTTTGGGATGCTATGATGGCAGCCGGAACACCGTGCCCATATGAAGGCAAAATAGGTGAACAAGCAAAACTTGCTTGGGAAACAAATCCTGATAAAGTGCCTAAAGCCATAGAGGAGAAATTAGATGACAACTATAAGAAACTTGGCTTTGGCGCTATGCTTGGCTATCTTGCATTTAAACTCTTCTAATGCCCAAACCTTAGTACCTGGTCAAGAATATAATACTGGAAACATTGTAGTACCAACTACTACTGCCAGCGGCAGTACGTGGGTAAATGGAGTCTATCAAAATAATTTAACTTGCTGGGGTTGGGGCGATCCTGGCTATTGCGGCCCTAATCCAATAGTAAGACCTGGCAATAATATTAATTTTAGTTTTGGCCTTACTGATTTGCACCAAATACAAACAATTGCCAGCGTACTACCAAATAGCGGCAGTGGTTTACGAGTAAATGGTTATAATTTTGGATTTACTGCTAAAAATGGTAATGGTTGGGACGACGGTCGTGTAGACTACCTAACCGCTTATGTAAATTTATACGATAACAATAATCAGATAACGTATAATAAAATATACGATCTGAACTATAAATTTAACTGGACAACTTTTAATTTTAGCGAAACTTTTACAAACCCGTATGCTGCAAAAGACTTGAGTACTGTACAGTATGGCTTTGTGGGTGCAGATAATAATTTTTGGGCAGGACCTTATGGCCCAGAAATAAATAACATTAGTTTTAGTTTAAAGTACAGTGTAGATCCGTGCAGTGTTAGTGTGCTTAGTTCTCCAACATGCCCAGGGTATTTAGAAGCCATAAACAGCTATAATACCAGTTCGACTGTCCAAGAACCAGTACAGCAGACCCAAACTCAGCCTGCAGAACAACAACCACAAACCACTACAGTTGTTAGTACCCCCTTAACACAACAAGTTGTGGCAGCCTCACCATCTGCAATTGCTACAACTAGTACACCACAACCGCAACAATCACGAACAAATACTCCAGGTACTAGCAAGCTACTATCAATAATTAGCAATGTTCAGTCTCAGGTAGCTGCTGTAGAAAGATCCGCTGTTCAAACTGCTCAGCAAGAGTCACAAAAACTTGCAGCACAAGCTCAAGAGCAAACAGACGCCGCGGCTAACCAACAGCAACAAGCGCAAGAACAAAACGTAGCTGTACAACAAAATTTTCAAAGTACTAGTGTACAACAAAAAGTTTTAAATACTAATTCGAATAGTTTTTCCCTTTTGCAGTCTACCAATAATCAAGTAAATAATACTACTTTTTCTTCTCAGACTGTAAACAATGATTTTGGTTTTTCACAAAAATCGCAAGAAAACCAAACAACACAAATTAACCAAGTGGCTAATCCTATATATCAACTTGTGCAGCCACAACAACCACAGCAACAAGAAGTTGTACAGCCAATTATTGCTGCTAGTATTTTTAAACAAGAACCAGTAACCACAGTAGTTGCAGAGCAAAAAGAAGTTATTGGACCCACCAACTTATTACAAGAGTTTGTAGAAAACAAACTGTTAGTTGACAATGTTAATCAACCACAAACCACTAAACAGGTTAATCAAAAGGCACAAGACAGTGAGTTAGCTGCTGGAGTTAGTATAGCAGCAATAGCTAAACAGCCTCAAGGATTCGACTCCTATACTCTAGTCTTACAAGATGTGCCGTTTTATGCGTCTACAGAAGTTTATAGAAATCAACGCACTGTAGACAATCAACGAGCAATACGAGCGCTTACTGGTGCAAGTGATCAACGTCACAAAGAGCTTGTAGACTTACAGTATAGGAGGTAAGTATGCCAGAAGAAATTAAAGACTTAAACAAGCAAGTAGAGCAGCTTGAAAATGCAGCTAAAAAATATGCTAGTAAAGATACTGTTATTAGCATAGGTGGTTATGAGTTTACTCCCGCTAAGCTAATGGTTGCATTTACAATAATCAGCTCTGCACTGGGTGGACTTTACGGTGCCTTTGAAGTGTACAAAGATTATGTTGGCATGAAGAAAAAAATAGCCGCATACGAAGCACCAGATTTAAGTGAGTTCGATAAGCGGTTAGCCGTTATTGAGCAAAATAGTCAAAAAACAACAGACTATACTCGTGATATTAAAAATGACCTAAAAAGCGATATTCGTAGAAACGAGTCTGTTACAGAGCAGATAGAGCGTAGTGTTAAAACAGCTCAGCGCGAAACTGAACAAGAAATGCGACAAGCTCGCAAAGATATACGCGAAGATCTTGACAAAGCCAGAGCAGAAGTGGCTACTATTAGACGAGAAATGGCAGAGGCTAGACGAGAAGTTACAAAAGAAGTCGAGCAGCTAAAAAAGGACGTTGATTCCAAGATACAAAAAGCAATAGATAACCCATTGGCAAATAAATAATGTATGAATTTATATTATTTATGGCTATAATGAGTAAACCTCCTGAACCTCCTGTATATGAATGTGTTAGATGGACATGGACTGGAGATGTTTACAATCGTAAAGTAGTTTGTTTACAGTGGCGTGAAAAGGACTGTTCTAATAGACTACATAAAACAGCTTGTAGATTGGGAACATAATGATAGATCCTATTACCGCGCTGGCCGGGATACAGTCAGCAGTAGCATTAATTAAAAAAGTATCCAGCACAGTAGATGATGTTGCTTCACTAGGCCCAGTGCTTGGTAAATATTTTGATGCAAAGAGTAAAGCAACTAAAGCCGTTGTACAAGCTAAAAATAGTGGCAATAAATCTAGCATGGCTGCTGCTATAGAAATAGAAATGGCTCTGCACCAAACTGAGCAGTTTGAAAAAGAGTTACAGTTACTATTCATGCAAAGTGGAAAAATTGACGTTTGGAATAAAATCAAACAGCGTGCAGCTGCAATGGATGTAGAAGCTGCACATGAGGCACGACGAGCAAAAGAAGCTGCAGCAAAGCGAAAACGAGAGCTACAAGAAGCTTTAGAAGTATCTTTTGCCATATTAGTAGGTTTAATTATGCTTGGGTTTGTAACCTGGGGAATTTTTGAACTTATAGAGTTCTGTAAACATAATTACTGCGGCAGATAAGGAGACTAGATGATCGAAGAAAAGAAACCTCTTAGTAGAAGTGAACGGGAAGCAAAGATCAAAGATAAAGCTGGTTGGGTTATCACTGTTCTTGCTGCTCTGCTGGCCATTAATACTTATATTGCTAGTGGCAATAGTAGTAAGGTACTTAATAACACAATAAAAGCAAACGATACTTGGAGCTTTTACCAAGCAAAAAGTATTAAACAAACACTAGCAGAAATGGCTATGGATGATGCTATTGCTCGCAAAGAGTTTGAAAAAGTAGAAAAGTTAAAAGCTAAAGTTGCTAGATATGAAAGTGAGCCAGATACTGGTGAAGGTAAAAAAGAGTTAATGGCTAAAGCTAGAGCCCTTGAAGCGGAACGGGACGAAATTCGTAAAAAGAATCCTTGGTTTACTTTTGCAGGCAGTGCATTTCAAATCAGTATTGTACTACTAAGTGCAAGTATTTTAGCCGTAAGTATGCCACTTTTTTGGGCTAGTGTAGCTGTAGGAAGTATTGCCGGAGTATTAATGTCTCAAGGCATCTGGATGTGGCTACCTATTTTATTATAAGGAACTATTATGATTGAAGCAGTATTTTGGTTAGTAATTGGTGCACTAATAGGCTGGCATTTTCCAGAGCCACATTGGATTAAGGCAGCAAAAACAAAAGTAACTACTATGTTTAAGAAAGATACCAATGTCTGAAGAAGTGAAAGTGGAAGAAAAACCTAAAGAAGCGGAAAGTTGGTTGCAGAAAAAGTGGCGACCAATGATGGCAATGATGTATATGTGCGTTTGTGCCGCAGATTTCATCATATTTCCTATAATGTTTACTATAGTGCAATTTTGGGAAACACAAGCAGCTAATGACGCTTTCCGTCAGTGGGCTCCGCTAACACTACAAGGTGGCGGATTATTCCATATGGCTATGGGTGCGGTACTTGGTATTACAGCTTGGAGTCGTGGTCAAGAAAAGATTGCTGGCGTTGCCGCGCAACCACAGCCAACAACTATTACTACAACCACTCAACAAGTTCAGTATAGTCAACCTCAACAAAATTTTAACTATCAAACACCTATGAATACCCAGCGAGATACTACTCCACAAGTATCCGCAGGCTATGGTGGCAAATCAGCCCCGCCACAACATTTTCCTGAAATATAAGGATATTTAATATGAAAAATGCATTTTGGTTAGCACTAATGATAGCTGGTTTTACATATCCAGCTTATCAAACATTTGCAGCAGAACCAGAAACTAAAAAAGTTTGTATAGATAAAATTGACAAGGGCAGTCCTGTTTTAGACAAACAAGGTAAGCCTGTACAAGTTTGTAAAGAAGTAAAAGTTCACAAAAAGCTAGAAGGCACCAAAGTAGAGGACGCTAAAAAAGCCGATAAAAAAGCATCGGAACCAGCTAAAAAATAATTTATAGTTGACACTACAGGTGGTGATCTGCTATAATTATCAAATAGCAGATCACTTTTTTACAAATTGCTCTAAGGAAGCCTATGGCTAGTAGCAGTAAGAAAGCAAGACGTGCTGTTAATAAAGAAGAAAATCCCATCGAATTTGGTTTTCAGGAAGTTAAACCACTTAATTTTATTCAAGGCGAATACTTAAGATCAATTCATGAAAATCAAATAATATTTGGAGTTGGTAGTGCAGGTACTGGTAAAACATACGTAGCTGCAACATATGCTGCAAGTGAATTGTTTCACAGACGCATTCAAAAAATTATACTAACAAGACCAAATGTTGAAACAGGGCGTGGACTTGGTTTCTTACCAGGTACACTAGAAGAAAAATACGCACCATACTTAGAACCATTTGACCAAGTATTTTCTCGCAGCCTAGGAAAAGGCTTTTACGAGTATGCTCTAAAAAATAAAAACATAGAGCCTAAACCGCTTGGTTTTATGCGTGGTGCTACATTTGATAACTGCGTAGTCTTACTTGACGAGGCACAAAATGCTACTCGTGAAGAAATGAAAATGTTGCTTAGCAGAATTGGAAGAAATTGCAAAATGATTATTAGTGGAGATACTGATCAGGCAGATATTCCAGACAGCGGACTAAGCGACGCAATTAATAGGCTCGGAAATATACCAGGAATAGACATTATTAGATTCCTGGACGACGATATTGTTCGCAGCAAACTGTGTAAAGAAATTATATTAGCATATAAAAGGTAATTTATGGCAAAAACCTACAAACCCACCAGCGGCATGGCTAGTGCTGCTAAACGCGCACTAAAATGGAAAGATGAAGGTAAGCCTGGCGGTACTCTTGTAGGTTTAGCCAGAGCAAATCAATTAAAAGACAGAGATCCGCTAACAGCAAGCACCGTACTACGTATGTACAGCTTTTTTAGCCGTCATGAAGTAGACAAACAAGCTACCGGCTTTTATGCAGGACAAGAAGGATATCCTAGTAAAGGTCGGGTAGCTTGGGATCTATGGGGTGGTGATGGTGGCTATAGCTGGAGCCGAGCCAAGCGAAATCAAATTCAGCGAGAGCGCGAAGGAAAAGCACTAAGGCTACTACAGGTTAGCAAAATGCAAATTCCGCAAATGATGCTACAAGCTGCCGCACAGATGCTAGAAGACTATGCCAATGAGCAGATTAGTGAGCAACTTGACGCTTTTGGCCAGTTTATGTATCATGCTGAACTATTAAGGAATGGTCACTTAGACGTATACTTAATGGACTTACATAAAGTAGATCAGCCATATCGCGATATACTAGTAATGATATTTGAAGAGCTAGACAGTAGTGATCCTAATCCTACACTAGTAGACGACGAAGACAGTGACGAAGACACTCCGGAATAAAAAAAGCCCAGTAACGCAAGTTACTGGGCTTTTTTGTTACTTAACTTCTTCCTCTTTAGTATCAGTTTCTTTTGGAATCTGAGACTCTGCTTGCACATGAAGTTTTGTACTGATTGGATTACAAATCTTTGCAGGCATTTCTTGCAGTGCAGTTAGTATGTGATTAACTTCTTCTATCGTTAGCGATATTTTAAGTATGTGTGTTTTAATATCAATCATTTTATTGGACACGCTCCTGTTGCACAATTTTCATCTAGCAGCTCATCAAAACTATTAGCAGTGTCAATATCAACTGGTAGCAAGTTTTGTACATACTCTTTGTATGTATGCTCGTCAATTACTTCTTGTGGCAAGTATAGATAACCTAAATCTTTGGCAGTTTTTGTAGGGTCAGTTCTATAAATAAAACTAACACCAACATAGCTATCCCAGTTGTTTAACAGCCAGTCAATAATATCATTGACTTCGCTAGGATCATAACTGATTGTTACGGATGTATTTTGCTGAGTCCAGCTATTCTGAATTAACTTATACTTTTCCAGCTGTTCAACTGCGGTGTCTAAGTTGACTTCTTTGCCGTTTACTTTGTGAAACGGCACGTCCTGCCATTCAACCGGAAATGTAATCAGCACGCCACTAGGATCAGTAGGATGATTAATTACTCTGTAGTTAGCTTGGCGGAGAACTTCCACGATAGGGTCAAACCGGCTGAATTGTACGTTGTTAAATATGTACTTGCCCAAGGGTTTGTGAACGCCTTCGGTTGTGTCCATGATTTTCGATAAAGTACCACTGGGCTTGACGCAGGTGATATTTTTGGGACTTGGTAATCCCAGCTCTTGGGCCATGCCCACGGCTGCTGCTGTTGCTGTTCTTTTGAGATATTCATAGTCATATCCTGTCATGTCAGGACGTTTAGCGATTCCTGTAAGACCGACCCCGCATAGTCGTAAGAAATAGTTATTGAGGTGCCATGCTTCCTGTAGAATACCATCCAATAGGTTAACGCATGTCTGGCGATAATTTGCTCGTGCTGCGAGACGGATAGCTTCGTGTAGTCCAGCTGTGTCACCCTTGAACTTGGCAATGTCTGTTTCTGTAAGGTTACAAAATGACTTATTTCCGAGTAGGATTTCGACGCAGGGATTGGCTCCTTTGTACCAAGGTGCACGTCTGCGGGCTTCAACGGCATTGATGAATCCAGGTTCACTTCCACCAGCCTCCAACATTAATTGAAAAATCTTTTCCAGGTCTTGGCGATGTGGCTTTTCCTGAAATACCAACGAGTTATTTGACTGTTGTCTGTGACTATTTCCATATAGCCACCAGTCTTTTTTGGCGATTGCGAATTCTTCCCACTCTGGTTGTCCATAGTCGAAAAGAGCAATTTCGGCACTACGACGGCTGCTGAGAATAGTGCCAAGATGGTTAACAATGTCCAGTATATCCATCCTAGTAAGTAGACTATCAGCACGGCCATTAAGAATATTGGCAATAGCAGTATAAGCAACACTAATAGCCTCATCACCACTAGAAATCCAGCCATAACCCTTTAACCTTTCGCCAGCAGGTCGTAACTGTGAAAAATCAAGTACCAGAGTATCAGCAGGGTACTTACCCGCAAGCAGCTTACCCACAGACTTTGCCCAAGCTTCAGCACTATCTCCGACTTGAATAGTCCAAGTTTTAGTTTGAGGTTCCCAATATTCAACATTGTGCTCATTACCGCCCTTTTCGGTGCGCTCACTGCGTACTACCTTGATGTTTTTAATAGGTTTCGAAAAACCGTTCAAGGTACCTACTACTGGCTTAAAACCTACACCACAACCTTGTAGTAACAGCCATAACACATCTACTACATCGTATACTGTTTCTACTTCTGTGAAGCTGCAATTAAATTGCGAAGCTTCACGACTTTTTGCTACGTTGGTACCACCAAGCCAGAGTGTACGACCACTCATCGACACTTTACGATCTAGCATTAGTTGTTCCAAATCGTACAACTCTGCGTATTCTTCATCATTTAGGTCACGACCAACTGCTCGTTGCCACAACCATTCCTGATGATCAATAACTCGTGCAACAGTTTCTTGCCAGGTTTCAAATTGTTTTCCGTCGTCTGAAACTGGTCTGTTGTAAGTACGACGTGTGATGACTTGTGCTCGTGTAGAAACTGCCATATAATTCCTTTATGTTCCGGTACTGCCAAATCCGCCAGTACCGCGTTGTGTATCATTCCAAATATCTGTAAATTTTGCTAGTTCAACCTTCTGTATTACCAGCTGTGCAATCCTGTCGCCTACTTCAATTTTGTAAGGATCGTCACCAATGTTTTTCAAAATAACTTTAATAGTGCCGCGATAGTCGCTGTCAATTACGCCAACGCTGTGCGGAATCATAATTCCGCGTTTGCCTTGCGAGCTACGATTGTACACAAAACCTGCAAATCCTTCAGGGATCTTGACAGCAATACCAGTATCTACCAGTTGCTGATCTCCTGGATATAGCTCTATTTGTTGACAACTAAAAAGATCTGCGCCTGCATCTGTGCGATGCTGACGTTCTGGCAGTTTTGCCAATTCGTGTTGCTTTAAACACTTTACTTCTAGTGAATAAGATTGAAAAGTTACTGAACCAGCAGTAAGATAAGCGCCATTAAGTGTTGACATAAGTTTCTAAAATCTCATCAATTTGTTTACAATTTTCAGTACCCAGTGCTTCTTCGCAATGAGTAACTAAATCCATTAGTTTATAGTTAAGCAATAGTTGATCGTGACTTTCATTTAGTGCCTGGACATATTTATATCTGCTAGAAATAGGAATGCTAGCAACAATGTCA
>JACCDW011008503.1_pt1 | contig 12376 bp, 7 predicted proteins | sample 7449781 | NCBI WGS metagenome assembly JACCDW01 (sample SAMN15323449, study PRJNA562643) | freshwater metagenome | isolation source: river surface water | place: USA:Blue River Watershed | collected 2017-08-18
CGGCCTGCTTGTAGGCCACGCTCTGGCGGTCAAAGGTGGTGGTGCTGGGCATGGAGACCACACGCACCGCAATCTTGCGCTCGGCCAGCAAGGCCTGGGCCTTGAGGGCCAGCTGAACTTCCGAGCCGGTGGCGATGATGACGGCTTGCGGCTTTTTCTTCAGGCCCACTTCGATGGGCTCGGCCAGCACATAGGCACCCTTGCTGATGGCGTCCAGGCCCGACGCGTCGGGCACGACGGCCGAGGTCGGCTTGGGGGCATAGGGCAGGTTTTGGCGGCTCAACAACAAGGCGGTGGGACGCTGGGCATTTTGCAAGGCCACCGCCCAAGCCACCGTGGTTTCGGCGGTGTCGCAGGGACGCCAGACATCGAGGTTGGGAATCAGGCGCAGGCTGGCCGCGTGCTCGATCGACTGGTGGGTCGGGCCATCTTCGCCCAGGCCGATAGAGTCGTGGGTGAACACGTGGATCACGCGCTGCTTCATCAAGGCCGCCATGCGAATCGCATTGCGGCTGTAGTCGCTGAAGGTCAGGAAGGTGCCGCCATAGGGGATGTAGCCGCCGTGCAAGGCCACACCATTCATGATGGCCGCCATGCCGAACTCGCGCACGCCATAGTTGATGTGACGGCCCGATTGGCCTTCGGCGTTGCGCACCACCTGGCCCGCCAAGTCGACGCGCAAATTCGGTGTGCTCTTGGTGTTGGTCAGGTTGGAACCCGTGAGGTCGGCGCTGCCGCCCAGCATTTCAGGCAGGGCCGCCGTGAACGCTTCCAGGGCCAATTGGCTGGCTTTGCGGCTGGCCACGGTTTGGGCTTGGGTGTGGGCGTCAATGACGGCGTCGACCACGCTTTGCGCAAAGTTCTTCGGCAAATCGCCTTTCATGCGCCGCAAGAATTCGGCGGCCAGCGCCGGATGCGCCTTCTTGTAGGCGGCAAACAAAGTGTTCCAGGCGGCCTCGCGTTGTTGCCCGGCCTTCTTGGCGTCCCAAGCGGCATACACCGCTTTGGGGATTTCAAAGGGTGCATGGGGCCAGCCGAGCGCGGCGCGCGTCAGGGCGATTTCGTCGGCCCCCAGGGGCTCGCCGTGGGCTTTGGCGGTGTTGGCCCGGTTCGGGCTGCCTTTGCCGATGTGGGTCTTGCAAACGATTAGCGTGGGCTTGTCGGCGCTCAGCTTGGCGCTGGCAATGGCCTGGGACACAGTCGCGGCGTCATGGCCATCCACCGGGCCGATGACTTGCCAGCCATAGGCCTTGAAGCGTGCGGGCGTGTTGTCGGCAAACCAGGGGGCCACTTGGCCGTCAATGGAAATGCCGTTGTCGTCGTACAGCGCGATCAGCTTGTTCAGCTTCCAGGCGCCGGCCAGCGAGCAGGCTTCGTGGCTGATGCCCTCCATCAAGCAGCCGTCGCCCATGAACACATAGGTGTGATGGTCGATGATGGCATGCCCTGGGCGGTTGAATTCATTGGCCAGCAGTTTTTCCGCCAAGGCCATGCCCACCGCATTGGTGATGCCTTGGCCCAAAGGCCCCGTGGTGGTTTCCACGCCGGGGGTGACACCCACTTCAGGATGGCCGGCGGTCTTGCTGTGCAGCTTGCGGAAATTCTTCAACTCCTGCATGGGCAGGTCATAGCCCGTCAGGTGCAACAAGGCGTAAATCAGCATCGAGCCGTGGCCGTTGGACAGCACAAAGCGGTCACGGTTGGCCCAATGGGGATTTTTCGGGCTGTGTTGCAGATGCTCACCCCAGAGGGCCACCGCAATGTCGGCCATGCCCATGGGCGCGCCCGGGTGACCAGAGTTGGCTTGTTGAACGGCGTCCATTGCCAACGCACGGATTGCGTTGGCCATTTGTGGTTGTTGGGCCATGGTGTGAAAAAGTTGGGGGGTAGGGGGAAGATTCAGCGAAGCCTCCGATTTTAGCGGGGCTCGCCCACGCCAAACTGACCCGCCGTCGGCTGGCTACACTTGAGCCGTCACCTCCCGCTTGCACGATGCAGACCTCACCCCCCGCCGCACCCCACACCCCACCAGCCACGGCGCTGTTGCTGGCCGCCGGCCGCGGCGAACGCATGCGCCCCCTGACCGACAGCACGCCCAAACCCTTGCTGCGGGTGCAAGGCAAGCCTTTGATGCAGTGGCCCATGGAGGCGCTGGCCCAGGGCGGTGTGTCCAGCCTGGTCATCAACACCGACTGGCTGGGCACCCAAATTTCCGATTTTTTTGGGGACAGTTTCCAAGCGGCCGAAGCTGGCGTACCCCTGCAACTTCGCTACTCGGAAGAAGGGCGCGATTTTGGCGGCGCCCTGGAAACGGCCGGGGGGATTGTGCGTGCCTTGCCCGCGCTGGACGAAGTGTTCTGGGTGGTCGCTGGCGATGTCTATGCGCCCCAATTCAGCTTCCATGAAGCCACCCGCCAAGCTTTTGCGCAGTCGGGGCGCTGGGCTCATTTGTGGCTGGTGCCCAACCCGCCTCACAACCCGCGCGGCGACTTTGGCCTTTCAAGTGAGGGCTTGGCGCTGAACCTGTCCCAAGACAGCGCGCTGCCGCGCTACACCTTCAGCACAATTGCGCTTTACCGGCGGCAGTTTTTCACGCCGCCGGTGTGTGACATCCCCAGCGGCAATCCGCAGGGTGCGCGCGCGGCGCTGGCCCCCCTGTTGCGACACGCCATGGACCTGAGGCAAGTCAGCGCCTCGCTTTACAGCGGCCCGTGGACCGATGTGGGCACGCCAGAGCGCCTCGCCGCACTGAACACGCCCTGAAAGCGGAGACCTCTGAGGGACAAGCCATCGCCTTCATAATGCAGGCTGCTCTCAGTTCGACGCAAAGACAACTGCCCATGATTTACCAAGAACGTCGTGCCCGCCTGGCGGCCCAACTCGGTGCCGGCGGCATCGCCATCATCCCGACGGCACCGGAACGCCCGCGCAACCGCGACAGCGATTTTCCTTACCGGCATGACAGCTATTTTTATTACCTGACGGGCTTCACCGAACCCCAAGCCTGGCTGGTGGTGACGTCCGAAGGCGCTGCCACCTTGTGGTGCCAGCCCAAAGACCTGGAACGCGAAATCTGGGACGGATACCGCTTGGGCCCACAAGCGGCCGTGGACAATTTGAAGGTACAGGCGGCCCATTCGGTCACCGATCTGGACCGGCTGATGCCAGGCCTGCTGGAAAACCGGCGCACCGTCTGGTACCCGTTTGCCACGCACAACGGCCTGGAAACACGCATCGATGGCTGGCTGCAAAAAGTTCGCGCACGCGTGCGTTTTGGCGCCGAGTGCCCGAGCGAACAGCGCGATCTGTGCACACTGCTGGATGAGATGCGGCTGATCAAAGACGATCATGAATTGGCCATCATGCGTCGCGCCGCGCAGATCAGCGCGGGCGCCCATGTGCGGGCCATGCAAACCAGCGCGCATCGCTTGCGCGGCGGGGAAGAGCTGCGCGAATACCATCTCGAGGCCGAGTTGCTGCACGAGTTTCGCCGCCATGGCTCGCAGTTTCCCGCGTATGGCTCCATTGTGGCCGCCGGGGCCAATGCCTGCGTGCTGCACTACCGTGCCGATGCGGCGCCGGTGCGCGATGGCGAGCTGGTCCTGATTGACGCGGGCTGCGAGCTCGATGGCTATGCCAGCGACATCACCCGCACCTTCCCGGCCAACGGCCGCTTCAGCGGCCCCCAGCGGGCACTGTACGACCTGGTTCTGGCGAGCCAGGATGCGGCCATTGCGGCCACCCGTGCCGGCGCCAAGTTCACCGACCCGCATGAAGCCACGGTCAAGGTGCTGTCCCAAGGGCTGCTGGATCTGGGCTTGCTCGACAAAAACCGACACGGCACGGTCGAGGATGTCATCGAGCAACGCCATTACTTCCGCTATTACATGCACCGCACCGGGCATTGGCTGGGCATGGATGTGCACGACTGCGGCAGCTATGTGGAACCGGGCGAAGGCGCTGCCTTGAGCACACGGCGCGACCCGCTTTCTGGCGAAACCCTCATCAACCGCCCCAGCCGCGTGCTCAGACCGGGCATGGTCTTGACCATTGAACCTGGCCTGTATGTGCGCGCGGCCGAGGATGTGCCCCAGGCGTTCTGGGACCTGGGCATCCGAATCGAAGACGATGCCGTGGTGACCCCAGCGGGTTGCGAGCTGATCACGCGCGACGTGCCCGTCAAGGCCGATGAAATTGAGGCGCTGATGCGCGACTGAGCCTGGCCCACAGACAGGGCGCGGCGGGCGCGATGGCGGCCCATTGCGAGTGAAAAAGTAAAAATTCTCGGCACTTCGAATGCGCATTTCTACGCACGGCGCAGCACACCCCCAAGCCTACAATCCCACCCCCAGGCAGTCGAAGTTTGCAGCGACGCCACCACTGGAGAACACGCATGAGCATCAGCCCTTCGGCCACCCAAGAAGCCCGTGAAGAACTGCGCCGCGCCGCACTGGAATACCACCAGTTCCCGACCCCTGGCAAAGTGGCCATTCATGCCACCAAACAGCTGGTCAACCAGCACGACCTGGCGCTGGCGTACTCGCCCGGCGTGGCCGCACCCTGCGAAGAAATCGTCAAAGACCCGAACGCTGCTTTCAAGTACACCAGCCGGGGCAACCTGGTGGCCGTGATTTCCAACGGCACGGCGGTGCTGGGCTTGGGCGACATCGGCCCGCTGGCTTCCAAACCCGTGATGGAAGGCAAAGGCGTTTTGTTCAAGAAGTTTGCCGGCATTGACGTGTTCGACCTGGAAATCAACGAGCGCAACCTCGACAAGCTGGTGGACACCATTGCCTCGCTGGAGCCCACCTTTGGCGGCATCAACCTGGAAGACATCAAGGCGCCCGACTGCTTTTATGTCGAGCGCAAGCTGCGCGAGCGCATGAAAATCCCGGTCTTCCACGATGACCAGCACGGCACCGCCATCGTGGTGGGCGCGGCCATTTTGAACGGCCTCAAAGTGGTGGGCAAAGACCTGCAGCAGGTCAAAATTGTCACCTCGGGTGCAGGCGCTGCAGCCTTGGCCTGCCTGGGCCTGCTGGTCAAGCTCGGCGTGCCCCGCCACAACATTTTTGTCACCGACCTGGCCGGGGTGGTCTATGAGGGCCGCACCGAATTGATGGACGAGGACAAGATTCAATTCGCCCAAAAAACCTCGGCCCGCACCCTCTCTGACGTGATCGAGGGCGCCGATGTGTTCCTGGGCCTGTCCGCCGGTGGCGTGCTCAAGCCCGAGATGGTCCGCAAAATGGCGGCCAAGCCGCTGATCCTGGCGCTGGCCAACCCCACCCCAGAAATCCTGCCGGAGGAAGTCAAAAAGGTTCGTGACGATGCCATCATGGCCACGGGCCGCACCGACTATCCCAACCAGGTGAACAACGTTCTGTGCTTCCCCTACATTTTTCGTGGCGCCTTGGATGCCGGTGCATCCACCATCACGGTCGAGATGGAAATCGCAGCGGTGTACGCCATTGCCGAACTGGCGCAGGCGGAGCAAAGCGAGGTGGTCGCAGCTGCCTACTCGGGCGAGAGCCTGGCCTTTGGCCCGGAGTACCTGATTCCCAAGCCGTTTGATCCGCGTTTGATGATCAAAATTGCGCCGGCCGTGGCCCAAGCCGCCGCAGACAGTGGCGTGGCCTTGCGCCCGATCCAGAACATGGACGCCTACCGTGAGCGCCTGCAAAGCTTTGTCTACGCCTCCGGCTCCACCATGAAGCCCATTTACGCTGCCGCCAAGCGCGCCAGCAAAAAACGGGTGGCCTATGCCGAAGGCGAAGAAGAGCGCGTGCTGCGTGCGGTCCAAATTGTGGTGGACGAAAACCTGGCACAACCCACCCTGATCGGTCGCCCTGAAGTGATCGCCCAGCGGGTTCAAAAGTTCGGCCTGCGCCTGCGCGAAGGCGTGGATTATCAGGTGGTCAACGTGGAAAACGACCACCGTTACCGCGATTTCTGGCAAACCTACCACCAGCTGACCGAGCGCAAGGGGGTGACCGAGCAATTGGCCAAGATCGACATGCGCCGCCGCCTGTCGCTGATTGGCACCATGATGCTGCACAAGGGCGAAGTGGACGGCATGATCTGCGGCACCTGGAGCACGCCGGATGCGCACCTGAACTACATCCATCAGGTCATTGGCCACCGCCCTGGAGTCAGCACCTATGCCTGCATGAACGGCCTGCTGTTGCCTGACCGCCAGATTTTCCTGGTGGACACCCACATCAACTACGACCCGAGCGCCGAGCAATTGGCCGAAATCACCGTGATGGCCGCCGAGGAAATGATGCGCTTTGGCATCCACCCCAAGGCCGCCCTGCTGTCTCACTCCAACTTTGGCAGCAGCAACCAACCCACGGCCGTCAAAATGCGCCAAACCCTGGCCCTGGTTCAGCAACGCGCCCCCTGGCTGGAAATCGATGGGGAAATGCACGGCGACGTGGCCCTGGATGGTGCTGCGCGTCATGCCATCATGCCGCGCAGCACCCTCTCTGGCAGTGCCAACCTTTTGGTGCTTCCCAACCTGGATGCGGCCAATATTTCCTACAACTTGCTCAAAACTGCCGCCGGCGGCAACATCGCCATCGGACCGGTCTTGTTGGGCGCAGCCAAGCCTGTGCACATTTTGACCGCCAGCACCACAGTGCGCCGCATCGTGAACATGACAGCACTCACTGTGGCCGACGCCAGCGCGACCAGATAAGGCACTTTTAGAGAGCGGGTAATCACTTAATTTCTAATTTCCCGACAAATCCATGCCCAATTCATCGGCATGGACTTGCGTTTTTGTGGCTTTTGCTTCACACTACAGGCTTGAAATCTCGGGTTAACCCGGGGCTCTCCAACGAATGTTGCACAGCAACATTTTTTTCAGAGCATGAAATTTTTCTGGTCCTCGTCTTTTTTCAAGGAAAGCCACGGAGATGGATACGCCGCTTCGTACAGTGAAAACCAACATCGTCCAGTCGATTCGCGCCTTCCGGGTGCCGGATCTGCAGGCGTCTGCCCAGGCCTTGGGACACCACTTTTTGTACGCCAATTTGGCCCAAGCGCAGAGCAAACAAGATGTGCTGGACCTGATCGCCCAGCAATTCACCTTCCCGACGCAAGCCAGCAAGAACTTCGACTCGCTGTATGACGGCATGACCGACCCGCTGCACAAGTCGGGTCCGCAGCCTGGTTTCATCCTGGTGCTGGAGCACATCCCCGCCCATGCCAAGTTTGACAAAGAAGCCCGCGAGCAACTGCTCGACGTGTTCCGCGAAGCCGCAGATTATTGGTCCGACCGCAAGGTGCCCTTCCGTTGCTTCTACTCCTTCTCGGTCGCCCGCGCGCCCTCTGCGGCGGTGGAAGGCCTGTCGGAAAGCCCCGAAGCACAACAAGGCATCGACTTGGCCGAGCCGGGCGAAAAGATGCCCACCGACAAATTGGTGGACATTTCGCCTTTGGCCTTGCGCATGAGCAGCCCCTTCAACGCCGGCTACTGGTTGGCCGCGGCCTGATCAAGCGGCCGCCGTCGTTTTGGCTTCAAGCCGCGGGCTGCACTTGCTGGCACACGGCTTGCGCCAAGGCCACATAAGCGTCAACCGGCACCTCTTCCGCCCGACGCTGAACATCAAAACTGCCCGCCCAGCCGCGGGCTTCCAACCATCGGCCCAAAGTGTGCCGCAAGAGTTTGCGGCGCTGACTGAACGCCACCTGCACCAACTCTGACAACAAGGCCTGCGAAACGGGGGCGGCATCTGGCCGTGGCACCATTCGCACGACAGCACTGTCCACCCGAGGCGGCGGATCAAAAGCGTCTGGCGGCACAAACAGGGTCATTTCCATGGCATAACGCCACTGCAACATCACACTCAAACGCCCATAGGCAGAGGTGGCAGGGGCGGCCACCATGCGGTCCACCACCTCTTTTTGCAACATGAAGTTCTGATCTGCAATGGCAGACACATGGTCCAGCAAGTGAAACAGAATCGGCGTGGAGATGTTGTAGGGCAGGTTGCCAACGACCCGCAGGGATGCAGCCCCGATCTGCCCAGCCAAGGCGGTGAAGTCCACTTTCAGCACATCCGACTCGACCACCCGAAGTTGTGGGTGGCCGCGCAGGCGTTGGGCCAAATCGCGGTCGAGTTCAATCACGGTCAATTGGCCCAGGCGCTCCACCAACGGTTGGGTCAGGGCTGCCAAGCCCGGTCCAATTTCAACCACGGCTTGTCCAGGCGCAGGCGCAATGCTGTCCACAATGCCATCGATGATGGCGGTATCGGTCAGGAAATGCTGACCAAAGCGCTTGCGTGCAATGTGCTTCAAGAAAATTCCAGTCTCAGCTCATTGCGGTGGTTCGCGGTACTCGATGTACGCACGGCCCCGAATTTCCTGGGCCCAGGTCTCATAAGTTTCATCGTACTTGCGCTCTTTCAGTGCATTGCGCGCAAACTCACGCTCTTCGCGTGCGGTCAACGGGTTGTTGCGCCGCGCCAGCACCTGGATCAGGTGTACGCCGAAACGAGAGGCCAGCGGCTCGGACACCTCGCCGATGGCCAAGCCGTTCATGACTTCTTCAAACTCCGGCACGAACATGCCTGCGCTGGCCCAACCCAACTCTCCGCCTTGGGCGGCACTGGCGTCCTGGGAAAATTCTTTGGCCAGATCCGCAAAATTGGCTTGACCTTGTTCTATCCGGCGCTTCATTTGGGTCAGTTGCGCGCGCGCTGCGGTCTGGCTCAATTGGCCGCCAGGCCGCAAAAGAATATGGCGCGCCTGGGTTTGCGCAATGGTCAACGCCGTGGCCGCAGCGGGCTTTTCGATGACCTTCAGCAGGTGAAAGCCGGCGCCAGAACGCACCGGTTCCGCGAGTTCGCCCACGGCCAGTTTTTGGGTGGCTTCGACAAACAAACTGGGGTAACGGTCCAAGGGGCGCAGCCCCATCTGACCCCCGTTGGCACGATCTGGTGACTGGGAATGCTCTTGGGCCAGGCGTGCGAAATCCGCACCCTCGCGCGCTTGCTTGAGCAACGACTGCGCCTTGACTTGTAACTGTTGCTCTTGCTCGGCGCTGGCATTTTCAGGCACGACCACCAGCAATTGCGCCAGGTGAATTTGCTGCGTCTGGGTTTGACTTTTTTGTTGCGCCAGAAACTGGTCGATTTCTGGGTCTGACACCTTGATCCGGCCAGGCACTTCGCGCTCGCGAAGCCGTTGCAAGATTTGCTGCTGTCGCAAGCTTTGCCGGAACTGTGTCAAGGAAAGGCCTTCGCGCGCCAATTGCGCTCGCAAATCGCTCACGCTCAGTTGGTTTCGCTCAGCCACCGAGCGTTCTATCTGGTCAAGCTCCTCGTCGGTGACCTTCAAACCCGTCTGTTGCGCCCACTGCAATTGGGTGCGCTCATAAATCAACTGCTCCAAGGCCTCGCCCAAAAGTTGCTGGCGCGCGGGCATGGCCACCCCTTGCTGAGAAGCCTGTGCACGCACCCTGGACGCTTGTGCATTCACTTCCTGGTTGGTGACAGGCTCGCTGTCCACAATGGCCACAATGAAGTCGGAGGTACCCGTCACGGTGCGCGTCAGGGACACAGGAGTCGCCGCACGCAGGCCGCTGCCCCCTTGCGATGGGGACGTGCGCAAGCCTTGGGCCTGCGCGCTGCCGACCAAGAACAGCCCCCAAACACTCAGGAACACCAACAAGCAAGGTCTTTTCTTCATGGAATTTAATCGTAGGCGCCAAATCGGCTGGGCGGGGCCATCTGGTCCCGCAAATACTGGTATCGCGGGATATTTTCTTTCAGATGACGCAGGGGATTGGATCCGACACGGGTAAAGCCCACAAACTCCAACTGGAACATGATGCGCTGATTGGCCTGATTCGACGCCACCTGCAAGCGCTCAAAGACCACCCGACTGAGCCAGCAACCCGCATCGTACTCGAGACCCAGAATGGCATCGACCATTTTGCGCTCCTGCAGGTTGTAATTCAATCGCCCCACGGTGTACCACCGGTCCTCGCCCAATCCCCGGCCTGCGCCTTGGTCACGGCCTTTGTCACCCCACAAATCGTTCAGTGGCCACTGCCAAGCCGTGTCCAGAACTTCACTGCTCACGTCGCGCTGAAAGCGGTAAGCGGTGCTGAACAAGCGGTAGTTGCTCGGGTTGTAGCGAACGCCCGCCACCGAGCGCATGGATTGTTCTGTCTTGGGGTTGTACTGCACCGTGGAATCCAACATCCAGGCCGGGTTGAGGTTGACGGTGGCGCCCATCAGCACATCGCTGACGCGCTCCGAAACCGGGCCCGCCTCGGTGGGCAACACGGTGCGCTGGTCTTTCATGCGAAGCCTTTGGGCGATGCCAAAGCGCGCCCCTTCCACGCCCGTTTCAGGATGAATCAGGCGCGAGGTCACCCCCAAGGTCAGCAACTGGTTGTCTGCGATGCGGTCTTGTCCCGAAAAAGGGTTTTCTGTGAAAACCGTGGCAAAGTTAAAGTCATTTCGACCCGTGTCATAAATAGGCAAATTGTTTTGGTCACGGTAAGGCGTGGAAACGAAAAAAGCACGAGGCTCCAAGGTTTGCGTCCAGGACGTGCCGCGGAACAGTGCGGTGCGCTCAAACATCGTCGTGGCATCCAGGCTGAAGGTGGGCACGGTCACGCTGGCGCTGCGACTGCCCTGGCTGACCAAAGGAGTGTCAAACTGGTAGGCCCGCGTGTGCAAGGACAGCTTGGGCGTCACGGTGCCATAGGCGAGCTGAAGGGGGCGCGCCAAACGCGTCACCGCAAAAGCACGATCGGCATTGGGTTGCAAACATTCTCTGGACAGGCTGGCCATGCTGCTGCAAACCATGGCACGATCGGCCTCGAAACGTGTGTAATCCGTCTCGAGCGAGAAATCCAACAAGGGCGAGGCTGCGCGGTAGCGCGAAACCAACTGCGGCATGCGGTCATAAGGTGGGATGATGGGTGCCGAGACATCTTGCAAGGTCTGCCACTTGACGGCCCGAACCGTGGTGTTCACATTGCCATTCAGCCAGGTCATCATCACATCGGAGGGCAACAGGCGCTGCGTGAGGCTGCCCGAGGAGCGTGGGAAGTCGCGCCAATAGTTGTCGTCACTCACGCGGTTGAGGTTCAGATTCACGCCTAACTTACCATCGCCCCATTGGGTCCAGCCCTGATGGGTTTGGGCATAGCCCCAACGATTTCGATCGCGCAAGGAATCGCTCATCATGTAATCTAAGCGAATCTGGCCACGGTAGTCGGGCGCAGCGCTTTCGAGGTAGCGAAACTCGCCCCCCAAGTTCAAACCTCGTTTGGACCAAAGCGTTGTTTGTATGGTGGCATCCCGGTTGGGTGCGATATTCCAGTAATACGGCTGCGAATATTGGAAGCCCCCGTAGTTGTCCAACCCCAAAATTGGAGGTAACAAACCGGACTTTCGTTCGTCACTGAGAGGGAAGCTCAGGGATGGAATCGGCAAGATAGGAATATCCTTCAAGCGCAGCGAGGCACCCTCGGCCTGGCCCACATTGGTCTCGCTGTTGATGTCCATGCGGCTGGCCTTGAGCACCCAGTCGGGCATCCAGCTCGGGCCAGGCTTTCTTTGGCAAGTGGTAAAGGTGGCGTTGTGCACGATGGCACGCTTGTCATCCAAGAATTCAATCTTCGACGCTTGACCGTAGGCTTCGTTTTTCAGAAAGCGGTAGGTCGGCTGCGTGAAAAAACCTTCAAAGGTGTTGACCTTCAAGTCCAGCTCGGGCCCCTGGTACAAAGTGCCGGCACGGTTGACGGACACATGGCCCTGCGCTTTCAAGTGGTCGCGCGACTGCGAATAGTCCACGCGGTCGGCGCGCAAAATGGTGTCGCCCCGCCGAAACACCACCGAGCCTTCCAGCAAGACATCCTGATCTGGCTCGCCCATCAGCCGGTCCGCCTGGATAAAAGAAGGCAACTTGGCCCGCACATCCTGAGGAATTTTTTCCTGCAACAAACTGCTGGGCTTGAGCACCATGGACGGTGCGGCCGTCGTGCCCTGCAATGGCTGCGCCAAAGCCGCCAGGGCCGGGCAAAACATCAGGATGAGCAGTCGTTTCAAAAGCAGCGGTCAGTCAAAATGAGACGAGTTGCGGGCGCCAGCGGATGGCGCCCCGCACTTTGTAGAATTTGAATTATCCATGACCCTCACCACGACGCCCACACCCATGCCCCTCAGCCCCACATGGGATGACCCCCTGCGCCAACAAGCTTTCACGCAATGGCTTCAAGCTTTGGCACCTGGCCAGGGCCTCCAAACCCACAGCGTGCGCGTGGCCTCTGCCGATGCCAGCTTTCGGCGTTACTTTCGCGTCGACAGCACGCAAGGCACCCGCATCATCATGGATGCCCCGCCCGCCA
>JACCDW010358120.1_pt1 | contig 12374 bp, 23 predicted proteins | sample 7449781 | NCBI WGS metagenome assembly JACCDW01 (sample SAMN15323449, study PRJNA562643) | freshwater metagenome | isolation source: river surface water | place: USA:Blue River Watershed | collected 2017-08-18
CTCCCCCCGGCACCCCCGGCCCGAAGCAGACTTGGTGCCGCAAGCTGCCACAAGTTGTAGCTATAAAATGGATGCAGGAATTGGATGCACTAAACTGCATCTAGTTTGTGGATCTAGAAAATGGCCGTTTGCCTTTGGGCGGTTTGGGCGGTTTGGGTTGACCCTTTCCAGCCGGCGCGCGGTTGACCATTTGGTTTCAGGCGCAACCGGTTTGGCCTGTCACAAATAGCCCAGGCATTGCTGCCATTATGGCAACGATATTTTTATTGCTGCCATTATGGCAACGATAATGGCTGGACGGCCTGTTTTGGAACGGAAGCGGAACAATACCGGAACGAAATCGAACTCGGCCTTTCTGGGTATTAGACCACCCAAAAACGCTCGACGCGCTGTAAGGTGCCTTTCTGGGTAAATTTGAGGCTAGTGCAAAAATGTCACACTTTTTGTTGCGTGAGCCGTGGCGACCGAACCCGAACTGGTTCCGGTTTGGGCGGTTTGGGCAATTTGGGCAGTCTGTTTTCAGTCGCCAGAAATTCTAGCTTATTGCGAACCATTCTTAACAACCAAAACTTTTTTAACTTTTTTCCCAACAACTACCCAAATGACCCAAGAATTGCATTTTAGCTAAGTTTTATAGCCCCTTGTCGTTGGGTCACGCCGCCCGAAAAATGACCCAAACCATTACCCAAACTACCCAAACTTTTGCCGATCGCGCGCCTCTTACTGACACCCATGTAAGTAGTGCCACAGAAAGTGTGACAATCTTGGGCAATCTTGGGCAATTCTTGGGCGGTCCATGACCCAAGATTTTAGGGCTTGTCGGATACCCATAAAGTATGGTTAAAGTGGTCCCGCCAGATAGGCACCAACACGGAGCAATAGACATGACCGTCATCGATACTTTTCCAGCCTATACCATCGTCGCTAGCGGCAACACCTTCGAGGAAGGTGAGGATTTCGCGATCGGTCGCGACACCGCGCGCTACGGTCGCCTGTATGATTTCTTCCGCCTTGGTTCGGTCGAAGGCTTGGCCGCGCGTTACAACAAAGACCCGGACGAACAGATCGCCCGCGCCATCGAATTCGGCCACGAACTATACTGGGCTAACAAGTGCGCCACGATAGTTTCAGATCGCCCGCAAAACCACCGCACGGTGCGCGCCATCAACCTTGGCGACACCATCACCTTCAAGGGCAAGACCTTCCGCGTCGAACCCGCCGCCAACAACACCGTCACGCTGGTGGAAGTGGCCTAACCATCCCGATCCGGGCGGCGACATCAACGCCGCCGCCCGGTGTTTGTTAAGTGAGGAAACAAACATGACCATCTACGTAGTGACCAGCCGTTCTTTCCCCGACGATATTGTCGAAGTGACCGCCCGCGAAAGCGGCGCCAAGTTTTGGCGCGAGTCCGCAAACGACTGGGTTGTCACCGAACAGCCGGACGCAACGCCGGACGAACTAGCGGAAGTGAAGGCCATCGAAGCATGGCTGTATGACAACTATAACGCCGGCGCGCACTGGATTGTCGAAACCACGCCGACCGAACGCCACGTCATCGAACTGCGCCGCCAAACGCCGGGACAGTATCGCGTGGCGCTCGAACGCCATTGGCGCACTATGGAAGATTACGCCGGCGACATTCGCGCCGCCTGACCATCAACCCGCCGCGCGCACGAGCTGCTGCGCGCGGCGCCAACACGGAGCAAACGAACATGACTAACCCGCACAACATTGAAGCAAGCGCATTCCGCAAGGGTGAATATGTCGGCTGGCGCGCCAGTGACGGCCAGCCCTTCAACATTCGCAAGGGCTGGGCTGGCTGGCGCGCAGTAAACCGCAACGCAACCGGCGCGGCTGGCGATATTCTGACTGCCCGCACGCTGACCGACCTCTCGCACCGCTTGGCGCAAGCCTGATCAACCCACCGGGGCGGCGCTGACAGCCGCCCCACCAAACCGGAGCAACAAACATGACACCCGCACAAAACGCCGCTTGGGACGCTGCCCTAGATAAACTGCGCGCAGTCGCGCCAGACGCAACGCTCGATTGCGGCGCGCTCAACTACTACGTGCGCTGCACTTGCCCGATTGAAGGCCGCACCCGCATTCTGACCACGCCGCGCAGCGTTGAACTATTCGCGCAAATGCGCGCCGATGACCTAGCCGCCAAGGGAGCCTGAGACATGACAAGCAATCTAATCCTCTGCGAACGCATCGCTGGCGCTAATGGCGCTGACGGCTTGCGCCGTATCGACATTCAAGAAATCGAACCCAAGGTTTACCGGCACAACGAAGCCGCGGGCGGCATGGAGTGGACCACGCCCAGCGATTTCGAGGTTAGGGGCTGGGCTGGTCGCGCCTACTGGTCGCTGCTCGACCCTGTTCGCTTCCATGTAGTGAAGGGAGCCTGAGACATGTCCACCAATCGCACCATTGCCTACATTGAAGGCCGCAATTCCGCCGGCACCGCTTACACTGGCGGCAATCCCTACCGCATCGACACGCCGGCCCACGCCGATTGGCAGCGCGGGCGCACGGAAGGGCAAGCCGCGCTGGGCCTTAAACCCGTCGATTGGACCGCCGAAGGCTACGCCAAATGGTCCGCACACGCCGCCAAGGAAGCCTGAGCCATGCCGACACCATTCGAAATTGCCACCGCGCAGCGCGACACGCTCGAAACCATGCTTAACGAGGCCATTGGCGCGCTGCGCGCGCTGACAGACGATCTGGCGGGCGATACGCCGCGCGTCATGGGTCTGACACCGGACCACGTCAAAGCGGACCCGGAATGGCGCGCGGCTAAGAATAAGGCGGACGCGCTGTTTCAGTCGCTGCGCACCTTCAACGGCTTTTACGTCCGCCACTTCAAACGCGAACTAGCAATCGCCCGGCGCGCAGCGCGCGGCCCTAACATCATCGACACGTGAAAGGACAACCCATGCTGATCGACCTTGAACCTTATCTGCCCTTCAACGCTTTCGTTGTGCTGGCCCTAGCCGCAATTGGCTATCTGGTCTGCTGGCACGAAACGCGCCGCAAATAACCCACCCACGACAACACGGAGCAACACGACAATGACTGACAACACCTGCAACGGCTGGCGCAATGCCGCAACTTGGACCGTCAACCTGTGGTTTGGCGATGCTTGGGCCGAAATGGCTGACGAAGGTATCGACATCACGCCCGAATTCTGCCGGGAACAGGTCGAAGAATACGTTTACGACCTGATCGGCAAGGATAGCACCACCGCCGGCTTTATATGGGACATGCTGGACCTGAACGCGGTGGATTGGCACGAACTGGCCGACCATCAGCGCGATTGGCTGGCAGAGGACGCGGAAGCCTGACATGGCCGACACCTACCTAAAGCCCAACTACAGCCCCACAGAGGGCGAGCGGCTGCACCACAAGGCCATGCAGACCGGCAGCGCCGCGCTGCTGGCCCGGCTGAAGGCCGCGCACCCTGCAATCATCGACCGACTGATCCGCAAGCAAGAGGAACAAACGCAATGACACAAGCAACACACACGCCCGGCCCGTGGGTAACCGAAGGCTTGGGACAATCCTATGGTCTATACGATCCGGACGGATGCATGATCGGCTCTATCCTAAAGAACCGCCAAAACTCCGGCGAAACCGCCCGCCTGATCGCAGCGGCCCCAGAACTACTGGCTGCGCTATCCGATATTGTCGCGTCCAGTGACGCAAATTGCGGTGACAGCCTCGCGAACGCTATTGAGACTGCCCGCGCCGCAATCGCCAAAGCAAAGGGAGAATAACCCATGTTTAACCCATCCTTTGACCGCACCGAATGGCGCGCGCGTTACGACCATGAACTGATCGCAGCCGCACGGGAGAGCAATCACGAACTGGCAATCGCGCTAGGCGAACGTCTGCACGACCTGTCCGACACCGAGGACCAGCTACGCGACCTGATCGCGGAGCGCGACGAACTGGACAAGCGTTGCGCATACCTGCGCAAGGAACTGAACGAACTGCATGAGGCCCTCAAGGGCGCTGGCGTGGAAATCGACTAATGGGGGCAGCGATCTTCGCCCTACTGCTAGGGCTGCTGTGCCTGATTTTAGAGGAATGACACCATGAACGGAAATGAACTGATCGTGCTGGCTGCTGCTGGCGCTCTGCAACTCATTACGCTGTGGGCATGGGCTGCCGCCCGCGCCGAAGCCCGCGCCTATATCCGCGCCTACCACAATATGATCGACGCATACGCGCAGTTGCAGCACAATAGCATCCGCCGCGACCCGCGCACGGGCCGCTACGTCAAGAAAGGACGCTAACCATGACCGCGACACTGGAGCAAACGCCGACCGCCATCCTGACCGATGCCGACCTGCTGCAAGAGGCCGCAGAGGCGCTACGGGAAGCCGATGCCTTGCGCGATGCCATGCGGGCCAGCGACACCCGCCTACGGCACCTGTGCCGCCAGTATGGGCAAGCCACCCGTGTGTGGGGCTTCCAGCCGCACCACCTGCGCCGCGCCTGTGAAGCACGGGGGCTGATATGACCGACACACACTGGCTGCACCAGATGCCCTGTTATGACTTCAACTGCCTGCTAATCTACTATACGCCGGCAGGCCATCGCAGGAATGCCCACATCAAGACGCGCGCCATCGCGGCGGACATTGCGCTCGACATTGCCGAGAAGCTGCTGCGCCGCGACAAGCGCCGCCATGTGGGGCGCATCGTCTACGGAGAGGCTATTCAGCAATGATCGGCAAGACCGCCCAGCTAGAGCGCGACCGCATCGTGAGCCACATCAGGCAAGGCGCAGCACAGATACTGTCCATCGCCATCTACCAGCCTGACCGCTACGACCTGAAGACCGCCGAGATAGCCGCCACGGCTATGGAAGAAACAGCCATCGCCATCGAAACTGGCGACCATTGGAAGGCACTGACATGACCGACCTGAAAGATGTGATCTGGCGCATTCGTGAAAAGTTTCCTGTTGATCACGCTGAATTGCTGGATTTAGCTGACCGCATCGAAGCCCTGACTGCCGAGAACGAGCGGCTACGGGCGGCGTTGGGCAGCATTGCGCGAAATAGCTGCTGCGACAATTGCCAAGAGGCCGCACTAGTAGCCCGCGCCGCACTGGGAGACACGCAATGACATTCGAGGAACTGACCCAGCGGCTTCACGCCGTAATGGATGACTTCGGCATCAGCCATCGCCGCGACTTGGCCTTTCTAGGCAGCATCGCATGGGTCTTCGGCATACAGGTCGATTTTAAGCTGGTGCCACGCGAGGACGAAGAATGACCCCCGCCCTGCGCCACTGGCTATGGCTGAACTTCGGCTTTGATATTTACGAATGGGAACCTGATGACCTACGTTTCTAAGACCTTTGGAAGACCCCCGACCTATCCGCTAGGCCCTATGGCTGTCGGCGATCAAGTCACCCTGCCAGCGCCCACCAGCGCCGACATCAAGCGCATCTGCCGCGCGGTGAGCAGCTACGGCCAGCGCCACGACCGCAGCTATATGTGTCGCACACGCGATGGCGTGATGACCATCACCCGGCGCAGATAAAACAAAAGCCCCCGGCGGAGTGAGGACCGCCGGGGGCTAAACGACTGACACCGGAGCAAACGGGTCAGAAGAGGTTTATCACCTTTCCGTCAGGGCTGACAACCCCCTCAACCATCCGGCGCAGATCAGACTTGGTGCGCTTCTTGGCGATCTCAGGCGCGGCGAAGATGTGCTTCTTGGTCGCATACTCGCCAGACGCAATGCGCCCGCAGTCAACCCAGCCGGCTTCCTTGAACGCGTGCAGCAGCGCCGCCTGTGGCACCTTCGTGCCAGCAGGGACGTGACCAGCCGCAATTGTGTCGCACAGCTTGTGGAAGGGGCCAGCGACCACACCATGCACGAACGGACCGACCCGCTGGCGCATCAGGTCCACAAGGAAGCTTTCAGCAACCGACAGGCCATGCTCGACCATGTTCAGCTTCCATTCGGTGACCGGCGGTGCAGCCGCAGGGTTGAACGCCGAAACGTCACGCTGCCACAGCCAAGCCGCGATCTTTTCAAAGCCGCCGTTCTTATACCAGCCCCACAGCCGGTCGGCATCGCGCGGGTCCATGCGCTCGGCGTGGCTCCACACGCAGAACCAGCGGCGGTCCTGCGTAGGAATGGTGATCGGCAGCGGGTCGTTGGTGAACGCGATCACTTGCAGGCGGTTCAGCATCTCATACGGATGCAGGCCCTTGCGGTTGATCGTCAGCGTCTCAGGCGGCGCGGCGATGATCGGCTTGAGCCGGTTCGCCAGCGCGCGGCGCTCGCGTGCTTCCGGTTCCTTGAGTTCGTTCAGGATCACCACTTCAGCCTGCAAGCCGTAGCCCCACTGGCTTTCGACCGCCTTGTTCTCAATGATCGACCGGTTGTGCTGGTGCCAGCCGCCGATGGCCCACAGGAACGGAGCCCACATACTGTCCTTGCCCGACCCTTCGTCACCGCCGTGCAGGATCGCGTGGTTGACCTTCACGTTAGGTGTCTGGACCTTGTAGGCCATGACGTTAAAGATGTGTTCCAGTTCCGCCTGCTCCGGCACCAGCGTGCGGCAGTGGTCCAGCCACAGCGTGATGTCCCGATCAGGGATGGTGTCGCTGCCCGACACGTCCGGGCGGTGGTTGACCCATGTGTTGCCGTAGACCAGCCCATCGCGCGCCACCAGCACGTCTTCGCCCGGTGCGTAGGTCACGCCGACCAGCGCCTTCGCGCCATACTCTTGCCGCCGCTCGTCGAAGTAGACGCTGGCGAGGATGCGCCGCTTGCGGTCGTGGATCGACTTGCAGTCGGCATGGCGATAGAGCGCATTGAAGACATTGCGGGCCGTCTCGCGGCGCGTCACCATGTCGAAATAGCTGTCGTCCGATTGGATGTAAGCGAAGCGTTCAAACCACTCCGCCTTCTCCAGCCGGCCGGCTTCCTTGCGCTCGACTTCCTTGACGATAGCCGCGGCTGCGTCCGGGTAGTCCTCGGTCGGCTGGATTTTCTCCGCCATCATCTTCATGCGCTCGGCGATGAGTTCATCGCGCAGCCCCGGCATGACCTTCGGACCGCCGTTCGCGGCGACCCAATCAAGGAAGGAACGGCTGTCGATGTGCTGGCAGTGCCCGTGGTAGCAGCAGAACGACCGGTCGAGCGGCTTGTAGCGCCCTTCGATGTTGCCGTCGCTGTGCTGCTCATGGTTAGGGCAGACGATCCCGCACCAGCCGTCGTTGTTGACGCGCGACAGCACAAGGTTGTTGTCGGACAGCCATTGCAGGACGTTGTCGCCGCCCGTGTCGCGGATGTTGATGCGCCGATACTCGGCGGTGTCCGCCTCGGCAGGCGTAACGTCCAGCGCCTTGCAAATCTCTTCCAGCGCGTATTCGCGCTGCGGGTGAAACACGACCAGCCGCGCCTCGAACAGCCCGCGCCCCTGCTTGAGGTTGACGCTGCCCGGAATGCGGCAGTTGCGCACAGCCCCGTCAGCCCCCGGATCGGTATAGCCCGCGTCAGCAATCGCCTTGATGGCTGCGGTAAAGTCAGCCTTGGTCGGCTGTTCGCTGAACGCGTAGCCCCACTGGAACGACCCCTCGCTCGTCTCCATGATCCATGTCGGGTCAATCGGCGGCACAGTGGACTTGGTGCCGACGTCGTCCAGCATCATGAACAGGACGTATTCGCAGTTCTCGCCCCGCGCGCGCGGCTTGCCGTTCTCGAACCGGTCAACGATGAACGAACCGGTGTTGACATACCACGCCTCGCCGTCCTTCATCTTGGCGAGGCCCTTGTGCGGCAGATAGGCCGGGAAGGTCGCCTTCGGCACGCCGTCCTGATGATAGATCAGGTCGCCAGCCGCATCGCGCTGCGGCTTCTGCCACAGCAGCAGGGCTGTCTCGCCCTCGGCGTCAGCCAGCTTGGTGATAAACTCAATAAACTTGGTGCGATCCTCACTCATCGCTTGCTCCTCACTTGCCATAACGTGTCATCGTGGCGACTTCCGCGTTCAGCGGCAACCCATAGGCCCATGCTGGCGGCGTCGTCATTACCTTGAGCAGCTTCGCAGCCGCTGCTTCGGGGTCGGCAGTCTCCAGCACAATCTCGTCATGCACATGAAGAACCACGTCCAACCCCTCTTCCTCTAGCTGCCACAGCGAATGCCGCAGCAGGTCGTTTGCTACTGCCTGCGTGATGTTCTCACAGGCCAGACCCCGCCACAGGCGACCACGCGGCCATTCGCTTGCGTCAGCCGCCGGCTTCCATGAAGCCTTGGCGTAGGTGATGTTCCCCTCTTCATCGAAGCGGGCGAAAGGATAGCATAACACACGCCCCGAAGGCAGGACATACCAGAGATGCTGCTTGTCGAATAAATAGGCCACACGCCCAGCGGAAAACTCCGTGCCGGGGTTGCGCATGGCAGCGGTATAGGCGCGCTCCAGTGCGTCCCAATAAACCGGCGCCCACGGGTTCGCGCGGCGCCAGCCATCGACCATCTTGCGGCTGTCGCTCTCCGGCAGGATGACGTTGTAGATGCGGCCCATCGCAGCGAAGGCGCCGATCCCGCCAGCAAAGCCGCAGGCCAGTTCCTGCACCTTACCGATCTGGCGCTGGTCCTTATCGACTTCGTCGTAGGCGACGCGGAAGGTCGCAGCGGCGTTGTGCTTGTAGACGTCCTCGCCGCGCTCGAAGATGCCCAGCTTGGCTGCGCCGCTGTTGGTGTTCGACGCCCACGGCGTGACGCGCGCCTCAATCGCTGCCCAGTCGGCCACGACCAGATGCTTGCCCTTGTCGGCCATCAGCGCCGGGCGCAGCATCCCCTTGAGGACGTCGGTCACGCGTTTGCCGTGCTTGGGGACGATCTGGTGCCCTCGCACCATCGCGGTGCGGACTAGTGCCGGGTCTGCGGCACACTTTCGGGGGAAGTTATGAACCTGAAGCCCATATGATGAAGCACGGCCAGTAGCGCTTCCTCCTGCAAATACGAACGCGCCTCTAACGCGACTATCCTCCTCGTCAGCAAGCGCTGCGGCACGACTAAACTTCGCAACGGACGAGGCCCAGAGATCATCCGCGCACTGGATAACTTCCGCCACTTCAGCCGGGACTTCATCGGCATTCCCTTCCGCCAGCGCCAGCAGATTGGCGCGCACGTTCTTGTCGATGGATAGCTTGGCCTCGCCGTCCTTGTAAACGGTCGCCAGCTTCAACGCTTCCGGGCCGACCCTTTCCAAGACCCATTCGCGCATTTTCGGGCTGCGGACCGACGTGACCACGCCTTCAGTAACCTCGCGGACGATCTCTTGTATCTCGACAGCCTCCGCTTCTGCGTAACGCACAGCCGCCAAAGCCAGAGGTTTATCAAGCAGGACACCACGGTCGTTGATACGCTCATTAACGTGATAGTCGCGCAGTTCATCGGCCGACAACTCCCGCTGCGCCTGACTGATCGCACGCATAGCACGGACGTCCTGTTCGCAGTAGCGGATCATTTCGTCCATCAGGTCGGCATCCTCGCGGAACGTGCCGTCCGCCTGCGGGATCGACAGCAGCCGGATTAGCTGTGCGCCGCGATGATCCTTCTTCATCGACGCGCCAGAGAAGCGCCCGACGTCCTCAAGACTGCCCGGCGCGCAGTTGGCGCGGGCTTGTGCTGCGGTGCAATAGAACTGCTCAAGGTCGAAATTGACTTGCAGGGCATACCAAAAGATCAGGCGCTCGAACGCCGCGTTGTGCGCCCGCACCTGACCTTTGTGATTAGCGACGGCTTGCGGGAAAGTCTGACCGGGCAGCCACGTCCGCACCTCTTCGTCGTCGAAGGCGTAGGACATGCACAGCACCTCGGTGCTTAGGTCCATCGCATAGTTGTAGACGCCGCGTTCGGGCAGATTGCACCGGCTGCGCGTCTCGAAGTCACACCAAAGAATTGCCACAGGGTTGCCTCACTTCAACCGCTACTCGCCGGGACGGCTAGGGGGTAACCGCCCCGGCTTTCGCCTACCGATTAGGCGCGACGACGACGACGGGGGGCGTCGCCGGCCACAGCCTCATCGGCCTGTTCTTCAACGTCATGGTCGTCGTCACCATCTTCCGGCGATGCAGCGCCGGCGTCAAGCGACGCCCAACCCGTGATGTCGAACACAGGCGTGTAGATACGCCCATACGACTTGTGCTGGTAGTGTTCCTTCTTCAGGCGCACCAGCGGCACAGGCTTCTCAGGGTTGGTATCGACCTGTTCGGCGATGGCGATTGCCAGCGCCTGCACGGCCTTCTTACCGCCGACCGAAGTCACGGTGTAGCGGGCCTGCATTCCTTCGTCTTCGCCGTTGGTGCAAGCCAGCGTCATGCCGACCTGCATTTCCCAGCCGCGCTTCGAGCCGTCCGGAGCCGGACCGGTTTCAGGCAGCGGGTCGGACACCGGCGCCATCTTTTCGGCGAGGACAACGCCCTCACCCCAAGCGATGTAGCCATGCACGAAGCTGAACGGATTGACCGCCCAGATGCTGTCGTCTTCGACTTCAGTCTGGTCGGCACCGAAAACCCAATGGCCGGTCTTGTCCATCTTGAGGATGACCATCCCGCCGGGGGCGACGTCGGCTTCCATCGAACGCAGGGCCGACGAGAGCGACTTGACTGACGGCAGATTGGCGCCGGCAAACTTAACGAGTTCTGTCATTGTAGTGTTCCTTGTTACTGGACGTTACTGGACTTTGGACAGCGCCTTGCGCAGCGTCTGTCCGATTGACACCACGCTGGGCCGGGGATCGCTCTCCGGGGCCAGAGTAGAGCCGCTTGACACGGCGACCACAAGATCGTCGGGCAAGTTCTGCTTCGCCTTCTTCAGCAGCTTTTCAGCCGCTGCGGGCGTAATAAGTTTCTCTTCGTAAGGCTCGACGCCCGTCTGCATCAGGAACGCCGCAGCCTTGTCAGCGTCCGTCCACTGGCGCGTCGCGCGCTTGTTGACCAGCTTCCAACCCGGAACGCCGGCACCCTCTTCAATCAGGCCATGCGCCAACTGCTGCAAGTCCTTGATGAAGCTTTCCACCATCGGGATTTGGTCGAGGTAGTGCGCGATCTGTTCGACCGGCAGCGCCTCAATCTTGGCCTTGGTGATCCGGTCGATAGCCCCCGTCATCAGCGGGCAGACCGGCTTGGCGGCGCACCAGCGGCAATGCTCACCAGCCGCCAACGGCGCGTCTGGCTTGAGCGCCACCTTGACGGCGCGGGCCAGTTCGTCCTCGAACGCCTTGATCCGACCCACGGTGGTCATCCAGCGCTTCACGCTGGGCGGCTGGACGATGACCAGTTCGACGTCGGTTACGCCTTCAAAGACCCATGACGTCGCCGGCGTGCGCATAGCAGCCGCAGCGTAGAAGAGTAGCTGGGCGTTCTCTTCGACTTCGACCGCGACGCCATCGCCAAACTTCCAATCCAGCACGACAGCCCGACCATCAAGGCGACCGATAAGGTCCACGCTGCCGAACACGTCAGGCAGAAAATCGCCAAAGCCGACCACAGCTTCGACCGCATACGTCAGTTCTCCGTCCTCATCGAATATGTTTAGCGCATCCAAAGCCACTTGCAGCTTGTTGTCGATCAAGTCTTGCGTCAGCACGGCGTCTGCGTGCTTGCGGCCAAGGAACGACGCCGGCGTCAGGTCATCGCTGTTAAGGATGTCTGCGATGGTGTCGTGCAGCAGGGTGCCTTCGTCGGCGTAGCTGCTGCTGGGCTTGGGCGGCATCTTGTCCACCAGCGCCACGCTGCCGGGGCAGTTGATGACGCGCTTGGCGGTCGAGCCGCCGACAATCCTACTATGTTGAGCCATTAGATTAGCTCCCACGCGCAAGCATCTGGGTCGCCAACAACACTGCCGTCATCGCGCAGCAGCAAAGGCGACCCGCGAAAATCGCACCAGCGCCGATTTTCTTTAACGTAGGTGCGTACCAAATCGCTATATGCGTAAGAGCCGTCCATCTTTTTGTAGCGGTGCAAAACCGCGTTCGGCATTTTTTTTGACCAAAACATATTGAACCTCACTTTACTGTTTGGACGGCCAGCATACACGACACAAAAAGTGATGCAAGGGTTGAAACACAAAAAATGTTGGAGTAGCCCACAAGCATGACTGAACGAGAAATCGAGGCGCATTTCGTCAAGCGGGTGACCGCGCTGGGCGGCTACGCGTATAAGTTCCGCAGCGTTAACCAGCGCGGCGTGGCTGACCGCATCGCCTGTATGCCCAACGGCGAGGCGTGGTTTGTCGAACTGAGGGAGCCGGGCGGCCGGCTGTCGCCGCTGCAAGAGATATTCGCCGAAGAGATGCAGCACACCAAGCAGCACTACGCCTGCCTGTGGTCGAAA